>Ga0114946_10002172_pt1 | contig 13485 bp, 11 predicted proteins | sample WalLakDeSediment_FD_88676 | JGI IMG/M metagenome (GOLD analysis project Ga0114946, IMG submission 88676) | Lake sediment microbial communities from Walker lake, Nevada to study Microbial Dark Matter (Phase II) - Walker Lake 11/02/13 Deep Sediment | ecosystem: Environmental > Aquatic >...
AAGTGCTGGTAGAGGACCGGGTCGCCGCCCATCGCTGGGTCGAAGATGCCGATGCTCAAGGTCCGCTCGATGATCAGCAGGAACAAGGTGATCGCGAGCACCGGGGTCGCCATGACCTGGATCAGCGCGGTCGCGTAGAGCGCCCAGATCATCAGGGGCATGCGGTTCCAGGTCATGCCCGGCGCGCGCATCTTGTGGACCGTGACCACGAAGTTGATGCCGGTCAGGATTGACGAGAACCCGGCCACGAACGCGCCCATGGTCGCCATGATCACCGCGGTGCCGGTGGTCTTGGAGTAGGGCGTGTAGAAGGTCCAGCCGGTGTCGAGCGAGCCGAGCACCAAGGTCAGGACCAGCATCACCGCGGCGATGCAGTAGATGTAGAAGCTCAAGAGGTTGAGCTTGGGGAACGCGACGTCCTTGGCTCCGAGCATCAGCGGCAAGAAGAAGTTGCCGAGCGCCGCCGGGACCGACGGGATGATGAACAAGAACACCATGATCGCGCCATGCAGCGTGAAGACCTTGTTGTAGGTCGCCGCCGACATGAACCCGTCGCTCCCGCTGTACAGCTGGGTCCGCAGCGCAATCGCGAGCAGCCCGGCGACCAGGAAGAAGAACAGCGTGGCCGTCAGGTACATCAGGCCGATGCGCTTGTGATCGACGGTGATCAGCCACGACATCAAGCCGCGCTTGGCGGTGAGGTAGCTGGCCTCGCCGGGCTCACGATGGCCTTCGCCGCTGGCCTTGGTCGACCGGTCGAAGTCTTTGCCGTTGCCGTTGCCGTTCGTGTCGTCGGTCTTGTCGGATTGTTCGATGTCGTCAGACATGCTTATTCTCCCGACCCTTGCGAGTTGCTGAGGGACTTGATGTACGCAATCAGCGCGTCCATTTGGTCGTCGTTGATCTGCCCCGCGAACGACGGCATCTGCGGGTTGAACCCGGCCACGATCTTGGCGTTGGGCAGGTAGATCGACTCGCGGATGTAGTTCTCGTCGACGAGGATGGTGGTGCCGTCGGCCATGGTCTCGGTCTTGCCGAAGATCCCACCGAGCCCCGGACCAACCTTTACGGCTTGACCGGTGTCGTGGCACGCGTTGCAGCCGAAGGTCTTGAACACCAGCTCGCCGAACTGCTCGCGGGTCTGGCCGTCGGGCTGCACGAGGATCGTGGCCGCCTCCATCGCCGCTTGGTACTCATCGACCGGGACGACCCGGACGATCGCGAGCATCGAAGAGTGCTCGTCGCCGCAGTACTCCGTGCAAAACACGGGGAAGTCGCCCTCTTGGATGGCCTCGAACCACAAGGTGGTGTAGCGACCGGGGACCACGTCCTTCTTGACCCGAAACGCCGGGATGTAGAAGGAGTGGATCACGTCCTTCGAGGTCATGGTCAGGCGGACCGGCTGGCCGACCGGCACGATCAGCAGCGGCGCGATCTCACCGTCGAGCGCGGCGGTGGTCGCGGGGACCGAGCGGCCGGGGTAATCGATGGTCCAGCGCCACTTCTCGCCGGTCACGCGGATGTCGATGGCGTCGCCGGGCGGCGCGCTGAGCTTGACGAAGTCGAGCTCGCCCCAGATGAAGAACAACATCAAGAACACGGCCGGGATCGCGCTCCAGCCGAACTCGAGCATGCCGTTGTGGGTCAGCGGCGAGGTCTTGTCGTTGTCCGACCGCTTCTTGTACTTCCACATGAACCAGAACATCGCGCCGACCACCAATACGAAAGACACGCCGCAAACGACGGTCAAAAACACGTAGAGGAGATCGAGAGAGGCCGCGTGGTTCGAAGCGGCTGGCAGGAGCTCCCAGGGGGAGTCCGACATCTTGGGGGTACCGAGTTTCTCAGGCGGAATGAGGAAGTTGGCGATCACGCTCGTGCCTCCAGATTACTGACCCGCAAACGACGCTCTCGTCGCCATACGATGGCCAGTGGAATTCCAACGATGAGGACCATGAATGCGCCGCCAAGGCGCATCATCCCCATCGCGAAAGGTCCGTACTCCCCCAAGCTGGCGTCGTAGTGGAAGCAGGACAGGATGATTTTATCGACGGTGGTGCCGACCCGGCCCTCGGCCGCCTCCATCAACGCGAACTTGACGTCGTTCGCGTTGTACTCGAGGCCATAGAGGTAGCGGGCGACCTTGCCGTCGGGGGAGATGAACATCAGGACCGCCGGGTGGGCGTACTGATCTTGCTCGGTGTCGTAGGCGTAGCCGATGCCGAGCTGGGCCGCGAGCATGCGGACCTGCAGGGCGTCGCCTGTCAGGAAGTTCCAGTCGACCTCACCGCGGCCGAGCGCCTCGATGTGGGTCGCGCGCTTGTTGCGAGCGAGCTCGGCGTCCTCGCGCGGATCGATGCTGACCGTGACGATCCGGTACTGATCGCCTGCGGTCCAGGCGAAGTCATCGAGGGTCCGGGTCAGACCGTTGAGCTGCAGGTTGCAAAGCGTCGGGCAGCGGAAGTAGTTGAGGGTGACGAGCACCGGCCGCTTACCGTCGAAGTAGTCGCCGAGCTGGACCTCGTTGCCCTGGTGATCGACGAACTCGAGGTTCATGTCGAGGTGGCCCCCGAGCATCTCGTCTACGGCGATCTCGTTGGCTTCGGGCGAGAGCAGCTGGTTGCTGCGCGAGTCGCCGAGCCGCGGGCCATCGTTGCCGCGCGGACCCGCGTGCACGTCCGGCCCGGAGATCGTGAGACCTCCAAGCAAGAGCAGCGGTGCGAGGGTACGAAGGCGCATGATGGGTTCCTAGGCGAGGCGGCGGACGGACTCAGCCCTTGTCGGCGTCGTCGGCAGCGGGCGCTTTGGGCTCGGCGGGCGGCTTGGGCGCTTTGGGCGCCTTGGGCTCGGCCGGCGCTTTTGGCGCTTTGGGCGCTTTGGGCTCGGCCGGCGCCTTGGGCTCAGCGGGCGCTTCGGGCTCGGCGGGCGCTTGGGCCTCGACCGCATCGAAGGCCTCCTGGATCTCCTCGGGAGACTTCTCCTCGAGGGGACGAACCGGCTCGTCGAGACCCGGGGTGCCCGGATCGTCGTCGGGCCGAGCGCGCTCGGGCACCGGGACAGGCGCCGGCGCGCCGCCGAGCAGGGCGTCGGGGCTGACCCAACCAGGGGGGGGCGCCGGGGCGTGGAGCATCGTCGGGTTCGCAACCATGTTGGCCGCGACCTGATCGATGCCCTGGAGGTCGGCGCTCATGCGCGCGTCGTACTCGACCAAGCGAAACGAGCGCTCGGCGGCGCGACGGCCCTCGAGCTCGCGTCGCTGGCTGTAAAACCATTGCACGACGGCCGCAGCCGCGAGCAGCGTCACCAGTGACAGCGAGATCACCAGGCGAAACAGCAGCTTGGTGTTGATCGCCTCGAGCTCATGCCCGCCGGGATCGTGGTGTCCGTGATCTGCCATAGTCGTTCTCCTGCGCTCTGCGTGGCTCTCAGAAGTTCTCGTGGTTGAGCGACTCTTCGAGCCGCGGGTCCTTGATCGCAACCAGCTTGCTGCTCTTCAGCGACCAGCTAAACAGCGCCAAGAACAACCCACTGAACCCGATCAGGAAGCCGACGTCGGCTCCGGTCACCGTGATGTGGTTGTGGAAGAAGTGCGCGAGCTCCTCGGCTCCTGCGGCCGTGTAGCGGGATGCCGCGTGGTGAGCGAAGGGCGGCTGGATCAGCCAGAACATGTCGACGTACTGCATCGCCAGCACGAAGAAGGCCATGACCACCAGGTAGTTCGGGTTGCGCTTCCAGCCGCGCCGCAAGAGCAGGAAGAAGGGCAGCACGAACCGGCCCATGATCACCAGCATGCTCAGGGCCAGCCACTGCCCGTGGGCGCGGTACTGAAACCAGTGCGTCTCTTCGGGGATGTTGGCGTACCAGATCAGGAAGTACTGGCTGAACCCGATGTAGGTCCAAAACACCGTGAACCCGAACATGAACTTGCCGAGGTCATGGTAGTGCTCGGTCGTGACCACGCCGCGGAGCATGCCGCCGCGCTGCAAGAAGAAGCAGACGATGACCAAAAACGCGTGGAAGCTCAGGGCGATGCCGGCGAAGTAGTAGACGCCGAAGATCGTCGAGAACCAGTGGGGGTCGAGCGACATCATGAAGTCGAAGGCCCCGAAGGTCATCGACAGCGCGAAGCCGATCAGCGCGAGCGGTGCGATGAACCGCTGCTTGTACGCGTAGCCCTCGGCCTCCTCGGCGGTCTTGGCGTCGTCCTGCTTGCGCGACCAGGTCCAAAACAGCCCCGAGAACACGGCCCAGACGATGATGTAGACCGCAAACCGGACCGCGAAGGACGAGGTGTTGAGGTACGCCACCTTGGCGCTCAACATCGGATCGGCGAGCACCGCTTCGACGTGCATCCACTCGAACACCGCGTGGCCGCCGTCACCGAACAGCAAGGGCAGGCCGGCGAGGCCGATGAGCGGGAGCGTGATCATGGCGCTCTCGGCCAGGCGGCGCACGACGATCGACCAGTTGGCGCGGACCAGGTGCTGGATGGTGACGAACACCAGCCCGCCAAACCCGAAGCTCATCGCGAACATGAAGCCGTTGAGGTAGCCGGTCCACTTCTTCCCGAGCCACAGCTGCGGGTCTTCGGCGAAGGCGCCGCCGGGGGGCGGGAGCAAGAAGCCGAGGGCGAAGCCGATCACCGCGAGCGCCAGGCCGATCAGCGGCAGATTGACCCACAGCGAGCTCTTGTTCATCTCGATCTGCTTGGCGTCGAGATCCGAGACCTTTTTATGATGGGAACTCATTAGCGACTCCCTTCCTTGTTGGCAGCGGGCGCGACGGCACCACTCGCGTCGCTCGCGTCGGCGGCCATCACTGGCGCGCCGGCCCAATCTTTGCCCGTGCCTTGCAACTGCAGCACGCGGACCCAAGCGGCGATCGCCCAGCGATCCTCGACGGGGATCTGCGCTGCGTAGGGGAACATGTTGGGCATCTTCCCGTTGGTGATGACCTCGTAGAAGTAGCCCAGCGGCATGGGGACCAAGCGCTCCTGGTGGAGGTTGGCTGGCGCGACCGTAAACCCGCCGCCGCGCGTGGCCGCGGGGCCCAGGCCGCGACCGGCCTGGTCGTGGCACGGGGCGCAGTAGATGTCGTAACGCTCGTGCCCGCGCGCGAGCAGCTTGGCGTCGAGGACCATGCCGTCGGGCAGGCGATCGACGAGGGTCCCGTCGAGGTCGCGGCCGCGCCACAGCAGGTCGTCGGCCTTGAGGAAGCCGCGCGCGACCGTGCCCTCGACCGGCGGACGCATGGCCCGGTTGTCGGCGTAGAAGGTGGTGGGCTCTTGCGGGTCCCACTTGTCCTGGAAGTCCATGTTCCAGATCAGGTGGACCGGCGGCTTCTCGGACCGGTTGCCTTGGCAAGCCGGGAGCGCGACGCCCATGACACCCAAGAGCGCGACTCCAGCGAACCCAGTGATGGCGTGCTTGCTAATCATGACTCATCGACCTCCTCGACCTTGACCGAGCCGGTCTCCTCGAGGAGCTTGCGGGTCTTTTCGAAGTCGTACTTGGGGTCGCTGGCCTCGATCGCAATGAAGAAGCGATCGTCCGTGGCGCGGGCGAACCGGGCGACGTTGAACAGCGGGTGGTAAAACTGCGGGAGCTTGTTGAGCCCGAGCATGCCGAACACGGCGCCGAACGCCGCGAACAAGATGCCGAGCTCGAAGGTCACCGGGACGTTGGCCTGGAACGAGAACAACGGCTTGCCCGCGACGATCAGCGGGTAGGCGATGGTCGAGGTCCACCACTGCAAGAGGATCCCCGAAGCGGCCCCGGTCATCCCGCAAGCGAACACGATCCACGGCAGGACCGTGGGCTTGATGCCCATCGCCCGATCGAGGTTGTGGACCGGGAACGGCGTGTAGGAGTCCCAGCGGCGGTAACCGCTGTCGCGGACCTTCTCGCAGGCCCGAAACACCGCCGCGGCGCTGTCATACTCGGCCAACAGGCCGAACTTCTTGATCTTTTTGGAAGCCTTCGCCATCGGTCGACTCACTTCTGATCGAAGTCCCCATGGGTAGCTGAGTGGGTCTCGGACGTGTGCTCGGCGGGGTGGGGATTCGCCGCTGGCATGACCGACTTGATCTCAGCCATGGCGATCATGGGGAGATACCGGATGAACAGACAAAACAAGGTGAAGAACAGGCCGAACGAGCCGACCAGCATGCCGACGTCCCAGATCGTCGCTGTGTAGTAGTCCCAGCTCGACGGCAGGAAGTCGCGGCTGAGCGAGGTCACGGTGATGACGAACCGCTCGAACCACATGCCGATGTTGACGAAGATCGACAGGATGAACAGCCAGACCGGGCTGCGCCGAACCCTCTTGAACCAGATCAGCTGGGGCGTGATGACGTTGCAGGTCATCATGATCCAGTAGGCCCAAGCGTAGGGACCGAACGCCCGGTTGACGAACGCGAAGCTCTCGTAGGGGTTGCCCGAGTACCAGGCGATGAAGAACTCCAGCCCGTAGGCGTAGCCGACCAGCGAACCGGTCAGCAGGATGATCTTCGCCATGTTCTCGAGGTGCTTGATGGTGATGATGTGCTCGAGCCCGTACCACTTGCGGATCGGGATGAGCAGGGTCAGCACCATCGCAAAGCCCGAGAAGATCGCGCCGGCGACGAAGTAGGGCGGGAAGATGGTCGTGTGCCAGCCGGGCAGCTGCGAGACCGCGAAGTCGAAGCTAACGATCGTGTGGACCGAGAGCACCAGCGGGGTCGCGAGGCCGGCGAGCAGCAGGTAGGCCTTCTCGTAGTTTTGCCAGTGGCGGGTCGAGCCGCGCCAGCCGAGCGATAACAGGCCGTAGGCGAAGCGGCGGATCTTGGTGGTCGCCCGGTCGCGCATGGTCGCGAGGTCGGGGATCAGGCCGACGTACCAAAACAGCAGCGAGACCGTGAAGTAGGTGGCGACCGCGAACACGTCCCACAGCAGCGGGCTGCGGAAGTTCGGCCACATCTGCATCTGGTTGGGCAGCGGCAGCGACCAGTAGATGACCCACGGCCGACCGGTGTGGAAGGTCGGGAACACCAAGGCGCAGATGACAGCGAAGATCGTCATGGCCTCGGCAGAGCGGTTGACGGCTGTCCGCCACTGCTGCCGAAACAAGAACAAGATCGCCGAGATCAACGTACCGGCGTGACCGATGCCGACCCAAAAGACGAAGTCGACGATGGCCCAGCCCCAGTCGACGGGGTTGTTGAGGCCCCAGACGCCGACGCCTTCCCACAGCAGCCAAAACAGCGAGATTCCAAAGACCCCGAGCAAGCCCAGGGACGGAATGAAGGCCAGCCACCAAGCCAGCGTGGGCTGCTCGATCGGCGAGCAGACCTGCTCGGTGATGTCGTGGAAGCTCGGGCCGCCTTCGACCAGGAGCTTACGCCCGCGGATCGGGTCGAGAGGATCGCGTTCTTTAGTCGCCATGGTTCACGCGAGCTTGGGGTTGGGGTTGCGAACGCGGGCCAGGTAGGTGGTCCGCGGCATCGTCAGGAGGTCCTGGAGGACGGCGTAGTCGCGCAAGCTCTTCTTGCGCTCCTGGTACTGCTCGTTGCGCGACGAGAACTTGAGCTTGGAGACCGCGGCGTTGGGGTCGCTGATGTCCCCGAACACGATGGCCTCGGCCGGACAGACCTGCGCGCAGGCGGTGATGACCTCACCGTCGCGGACCTTGTCACGGCCGTCGACCTTGGCCTCGATCTTGGCCTCGTTGATGCGCTGCACGCAGTACGAGCACTTCTCGATGACGCCGCGGAACCGGATCGTGACGTCCGGGTTCTTTTGCATCTGCTCGGTCAAGGGGATGTCCGAGTTGTACTTGTAGAAGTTGAACCGCCGGACCTTGTAGGGGCAGTTGTTGCCGCAGTAGCGGGTCCCGATGCAGCGGTTGTAGACCATCTCGTTGAGGCCTTCGGGGCTGTGGACCGTGGCCGCGACCGGGCACACGCTCTCGCACGGGGCGGTCTCGCAGTGCTGGCAGAGCATCGGCATCACGACCGCGTCGGGGTTCTCTTCGGAGCCCGTGTAGTAGCGGTCGATGCGGATCCAGTGCATCTCGCGGCCGTTGCTGACCTCGCTCTTGCCGACGATCGGGATGTTGTTCTCAGCCTGACAGGCGATCACGCACGCGTTGCACGAGATGCAGCTGTTGAGGTCGATGCTCATGCCCCACTGGTGGGGGCCAGCCATGATCGGCACCGACAAGGTCGGGTGCGTGGCCTGGTCGTAGCGCGACCACGGCGACTTGAGCTGGTCGACCGGCATCAGGTCGCCGAGCGCGGCGAACTCGGGGTTCTCGGCGAAGCCCGCGGTGTCGGTCTCGCGGTAGATCGGCCGCGGCTCGAAGTTCATGATCGGCGTGCCCTCGGGGCCGTCGGGATCGAGCGAGCCGTAGTCTTGGGTGGAGACCAGCTCGTACTTGCCCGACCCGCGGCTGACCTCGCCGCCCGCGAACCAACCGGCCTCGGCGAGGCGCAGCGGGTTGACGTCGAAGCCCGCGCCCTCGGCGACGGTGCCGAGCTTGCGCCGGCCGTAGCCGAGGGTCACCGAGACCGTGCGATCGTGTTGACCTGGGGCGATCCAGGCCGGGACCTGGATGCTGGTCTCGCCGACCTTGATCGCGAGGTTGTCGCCATCTTCGACGCCGAGCTCGGCGGCGAGCACCGCAGAGATGTAGGCGCCGTTGTCCCAAGTCAGCTTGCTGATCGGGTGAGGCAGCTCCTGCATCCAGGCGTTGTTGCTGAACTCGCCGGCGAAGACCTTGGGATCGAGGTGGAAGTTGATCTCGTACTCGGCGTCCTCGACCCGGTGCCCGACCATGATGTCGGCGAAGCCCTGCCACCTGTTGGGCCGGGGCAGATCGGTGGCGCGCGGGATGCCAGAGACCAGGCCCTCGTGCAGCCACCGCCGCCAGACCTGCTCGGACAGCTCCGCCGGGGCGCCGGCTAGGCGGCTGCCGGTCTTGATCTCGTTGTTCCAGTGCTCGCGGACCAGCCGGTCCGAGGGCTTCTCGACCATGCTCAGGGCCCAACCGCCGCTGTCTGCGTCCCGGTGCGGGAGCAGCATGGCGAGGATCTCGAGGGCGCTGCGGGTGTCGTGGAGTGGGGCGATCAGCGGCTGCTGAATCGTGACGGTGCCATCGACGGCCTCGAGATCACCCCACGCTTCGAGGAAGTGCGAGAGCGGCAGGTGCCAGTGGGCGATCTGGCCGGTCTCGTCGAGGTGGGTGCCGGCGTGGACGAGCAAGTCGGCCTTGGCCAGCTTGTCGGCCAGGCCCAAGGCCCCGGGCGCCTCGTAGACGGGGTTGCAGTCGAGGCAGACGACCTTGCGGATCGTGCCGCGCTCGAGCCCTTCGGCGAGGCTCGCGAGGCTGTCGTAGGGGACCGTGTCCAACCGCTTGGAGAACCGCAGGGTCCCCGGCGGGTTGGCGGTCGCCGACAGCAGCATCGAGCTGAGCAGGAACCCGAGCCCGTGGGCGAGGGCCGGCTGCCGCTCGCCGACGATGATCGCGACCTTCTCGGTGACCTTGCTGGGCCCGGGCGCGGTCTTGAGCACGCGCGTGGCGAGGTCTTCGGCCAACGCGGCGATGTAGCGCTGGGTCCGAGCGTCGAAGCTGCCGCGCGTGTGGATGACCGAGCCGAACTGCTCGGAGGTCGACGGGAGCGCCAACTTGTGGGTCTCGGTGAGCTCGATGATCAGCGCGGCGAGGAAGTCGACGATGTCCGTCGAGCGCAAGCGCAGGCGCTCATCCGCTTGCGCGCCGGTGCTGGTCAGGTGCGGCTCGACGACGTAGAGCCGGTTCATGCCCGAGGTGTCCCCGGGGCGCTCGATCTTGCGCTTGCGCGAGTACTCCCGGGCGAGCCGGACGTGGTCCGTGTCGACGCCGAGGAAGTCGGAGTCGACGGCGACGATGACCGCCGCTTGCTCGAGGTTGTGGTAGTAGCGCGCGCCCTCACCGGCGGCCATCTCGGCCGCGCGGATCGAGTTGATCGGGTAGGACGGGTCGCAGACCACGACCTTGGCCTTGGGGTAGTTCTGGACGAAGCGCTGCTGCGCCGCGCAGTAGCTCGGCGAGAGGCTGCCCGATACGACCAACGCGAGGCCGTCGCCGCCGCCGGGCTGAAGATCGGCGAAGGTCTCGGTCAGCGTCGACCAGGCGTCGACCCAAGTGGTCTCGACCTGCTCGTTCCAATCGAGGCTGAGCTCCGTGACCTCGCGGCCGTCAGCGCCCGTGTAGATGTTCCAGCGACCGCGCTCTTCGACCAGGCGCTCGCACTCGGCGGCCGCGTTGGTCGCAGCGTCGATCGACTTGGTGTGCTCGATGGTCCGCTCGTAGAGCCGCCGGCAGATGCCCGCGCTGACCTCGGCCCGGGCTTGATCGCCCTGGCCCGGCGCCCCAAAGGCGTGGGCGCTGATGGTCTTGGACCGGACCGCCTGCGAGCGCTCGGGATCGTAGAGGTTGAGGATCGAAGCCTGGGCGAACACGTCGGTCGCGCCTTGCGAGCCCGAGTGCTGCGGGTTGCCTTCGATCTTGGTTGGACGACCGTCGTGGCTCTCGACCAGCAGGCCCATGACCGTGCTGCCGATCTGGTACGCCGTGGCGTAGTAGACCGGCACGCCGGGGATCATGTCCTCCGGGCGCTTGGCGAAGGGCATGATGTGCTGAACCGGCTTGCGCACGCAGCCCGTCGAGCTCAGCCCGGCCAGCGCCGTGGAGGCGCCGAGCAGGCCCATGAATTTGCGTCGAGAGGCCCCGCCTTCGACGACCAATTCATCGGCCCCGGGCGGGAATTCGGCCCCGCCCTGGTTCGAGCCCAACACGTTGAGCCGGGTCTTGCGACGCTGGACGCTACGCCAGTAGGTCTTGAGAGACTCGTTCGGCTTGTTGCTCATCGGTGACACCCCGAGCAGTTGACCGGAGGCGCGGGCAAACGCTTGCGCTCCGGGTCCTTGGTGTAGTCGTAAGTGGCCTTCTCGGGCGATTCGTCCCAATACATGTTGGTGACTTGATCGAGGGGCCGGAGGCTGGGGCCGGGATCGCGGTGGCAATCCAAGCACCAACCCATGGACAGCGACTCAGCCTGCTCGACGACGACCATGCCGTCGACGCGACCGTGGCAGCTGGCGCACCCGACCCCGGCCGCGACGTGCGGCCGGTGGTCGAAGTACGCGTAGTCTGGAAGCATGTGCACGCGGACCCAGGGGATCGACTCGCCGGTCTCGTAGCTGGCGCGAACCACTCCGAGCCGCGGGCTGTCGGTCTTGACCTGCGAGTGACAGTTCATGCAGGTCTGAGTCGGCGGAACTGCCGCGTGGGGCGCTCGCTCCACGGTGTTGTGGCAGTAGCGACAGTCCATCCCCATGTCACCAGCGTGCAGGGCGTGGCTGAACGCCACGGGCTGCTTGGGCCGATAGCCCGCATCCGTGTACGCGGGCGCAGCCCAGTACCAGAAGGCGAAAATGATGAAGGCCCCAGCGAACGGCGCGAGGACGCCGATGACCGGGGGGATTTTGTTAGTCCAGCGAGGAAAGATGGCCGGCACGACAGTTCACCTTTCACGGGCGGGCGACGAGGATGTGATCCATGCGTGACCGCGGGTGAGCGAGGGGCGGGTGCGGGACCCGGCACCGCCCGAAAGCAGTGGAGAGAGCGGGTCGGGGCTTGGCCGAAGGCCAAAACCCGTGACAGTGCTCGAGACGGAGCACCGGTGAAATCCTGAGCGAAGACCTGAGATGCCCCGCCAAAACGCTGAATCGCGCGCCCAATGAAGCTCTCCGGGCGCGGAACCTATCAGCCGCCCGACCTGGTGGCAACCGGGTCCGCGACACGATCGGAACGCCGTGTTCGTGCGGGTTTCGCAGGTCATGCGTCGGCGTCCTTCCAGCGCGGCGAGAAGGTCTTGATGTAATCGGCGAGGGCGACGAGGTCGTCTTCGCGCATGCCCTTCCAAGACGGCATGCCACGCTCCGGCACGCCCTTGCGAATGCGCTCGACGAGGGTCTCGTGGCTGGCGGGCTCGCTGGCAAGCTCACCCAAGCGAAAGTCCCGGGGAGGAAATTTTAGGCTGCGCGCCGCGTGGCCATCCCCTGCCCCACCCTCGCCGTGGCAAGACACACAGTGGCGCATGTAGAGATCGCGTCCGTGGTTGAGGGTCTCGGCCGAGACCTCGCGCGGACCGAAGGTCATGGGCTCGGTAAATCCTGCGGCGCTCGAGCTCTCGCACGCCAGCAGCATCAAGGCCCAAGCCGGCGCCGCTCGCAAAATTTTCGCGGTCTCCATCACTCGCCCTCCTTGATCCGGATCACCCGAACAGTGCGGTGGTAGAGCTCGGCGAGGCCGTCCTCGTCGATCGAGTAGTAGCCGCGGATGTTGCCGAAGCGATCGACGAGGGCGAGCTTGGTCGAGTGCGCGATGTCGTAGACCCCGGGGGTGCTCGCGTCGTCTTCGACATCCTCGCGCTCACCGACGGCGAGCTTGAAGCCGTCGACCACGAAGCTCTCGATCGCCGGGCGCTCGCCGGTCAGGAACCGCCAGTTTTCGAGGTCGACGCCGAGGTCCTTGGCGTAGGCCGCGAGCACCTCGGGGGTGTCGGTCTGCGGATCGACGGTGACCGTGAGCAGCTCGACGCGGTCGCTGAGCCTGGACCGGTCGATCTGCTCTTGGAACATCAGCATCGCCCGGCTGATCGCCGGACAGGTGGTCGGGCAGCTCGTGAACACGAAGCCGACCACCCAGGTCTTGTCGGCCGCGAGCAGGTCTTCACGGGTGAAGCGCTCGCCGGACTGATCGATCAGGGTGAAGGCCGGGACCTCGCCGATGATCTCCGGCGGCGGCGGCCGGCGGACCAACAACGGCCGCATGATCGTGATCATCAGCAGGAAGAAGACGATGCCGATGGCCCAGATGTGCTTGCGCAGGAACTTGATGTAGGGCGGCGGCTCGGTCCACGGCTCCGCGAGCGCGTCGCCGGGCCCCGCACCACCCCCACCAGCCACGCCGGTCGCGTCCATCAGAGCGTGGCCTCCTGCGTGAAGCACAGCAGGTCGATGACCAAGGCGATCGTCAACGCCGGGAGATAGATGAGCGAGAGCCCAAACAGCTGCCGCGCCCAACGAATGTCGGCCGCGCCCTCGCTGGCTTGGAGCCCGCGGATCGCTTGGATCAAGAACCCGAGGCCCAGCACCAAGGCGGCGGCGAGGTACAGCGGCCCGGTCACGCCGAGCGGCGTGAGGGCCATGCTCACCGGGATCAACAGCGCCGCCCAAGCGATCGCTTGGACCTTGGCGACGGTCTCACCGCGGACCACGGGCACGCAGAGGATCCCGGCGGCGGCGTAGTCCTGCTTGCGGAACACCGCGATCGCCAGGAAGTGGGGCATCTGCCAGACCAGCAAGATCCCAAACAGCACGGCGCCGGGGAGATCGAGGGAGCCCGTGACCGCCGTCCAACCGAGCAGCGGCGGGACGGCGCCAGGCACCGCGCCGACGACCA
>Ga0114946_10002173_pt1 | contig 13476 bp, 14 predicted proteins | sample WalLakDeSediment_FD_88676 | JGI IMG/M metagenome (GOLD analysis project Ga0114946, IMG submission 88676) | Lake sediment microbial communities from Walker lake, Nevada to study Microbial Dark Matter (Phase II) - Walker Lake 11/02/13 Deep Sediment | ecosystem: Environmental > Aquatic >...
GGCATGGCCCGGCCCGGCTGCGGAACCTCGGCCAGGATGGCGGCGCTCACGGCTTCGCCGTAGACCAGCCCCTCCAGCAGGGAATTGCTGGCGAGCCGATTGGCGCCGTGCAGTCCGGTCCAGGCCGTCTCGCCGATGGCATAGAGTCCGCCGATGCCGGTCTCGCCACTGCCGCCGGCGATGACGCCCCCGCAGGTGTAGTGCGCGGCCGGCGCGACCGGCATCGGCTCGCGCGTGATGTCGATGCCCAGTTTGGCACAGCGTGCCAGGGTGTTCGGGAAATGCGCGTGAATGAACCCGGCCGGCGCGTGGCTGATATCCAGCAGCACGAAATCGAGCTTGTGTGTCGCCATTTCGGCTTGCATGGCGCGCGCAACGATGTCGCGCGGCGCGAGTTCCCCTCGCGGATCATGGCGAAACATGAACCGGTCGCCATCAGGCAGCAGCAGGCGCCCGCCCTCGCCGCGAACCGCCTCGGTCACCAGCCAGCCCTCCGCATCGGGGTGGCGCAGGGCGGTCGGGTGGAACTGGACCATCTCCAGGTCCGCTACGCCGCATCCCGCGCGCCAGGCCAGCGCGATGCCATCGCCGACCGGACGGGCCGCGTTGGTCGAGATCTCGTAGATACCCGATGCACCCCCGGTGGCGAGCACTACATGATCGGCCCGCAGCGTGCGCACTACGCCGCGGCTCGCGTCCAAAACGCGCGCGCCCTTGCATTGCAGGCCGCCCGGCGCGCCGTCATCACGCCGGGTCAGCAGGTCGGTGGCGGCGTGCTGCTGCAAACAGGTGATGCGTGGATGTCCGGTCAGTCGTTGGCCCAGCACCGCCATCACGGCGCGGCCCGTGGCGTCCGCGACATGCACGATGCGGCGCTTACGATGGGCGCCCTCCTGCGTCAGGTCGAGCTTGCCGTCGACCCGGTCGAAGGTCACGCCCTGTGCGATCAGCCAGCCGATACTGGCGGGCGCGCGTTCGACCACCCTGCGCACAGTCGATTCCCTGCACAGCCCGCCGCCGGCCGCAACCGTGTCCTCGAAGTGCAGCCGCGGCGAATCGTCGGGCGCCAGGGCTGCCGCAATTCCCCCCAGCGCCTGTGCGCTGGCCGATCCGGCCAGCGGGGTCCTGGCCAGCACCGTGACGTGACGCCCGGCGTCGGCGAGGCGCAGCGCGGCGCTGGCGCCGGCAATTCCTGCGCCGATGATCAGCACGTCATTGGCGTGGTCCGCGTTCATGCCACTGCGAGCATCGCCTCCACGGCCTGGCGCGCCCGCGCCGCAATATCCGGATCCACGCGCACCTCGTATTGCCGCGTCTGCAGGGCGCGCAGTATTTTCGGCAGGGTGATGCGCTTCATGTGCGGGCAGAGGTTGCAGGGCCGGACGAATTCGACCGCCGGGAATTCAACGGCAACGTTATCGCTCATCGAGCATTCGGTGATCATGACGACCCGCGCCGGGCGATGGCTGCCGACCCAATCGATCATGCCCTTCGTCGAGCCGACAAAGTCGGCCTCGGCCAGCACGTCCGGGGGGCACTCGGGATGGGCGATCACGCTGATGCCGCCCCAGCGCCGGCGGTATTCGCGAAGCTCGGCGCCGCTGAAACGCTCGTGCACCTCGCAGGTGCCGTGCCACAGGATGAGCTCGACGCCGGTCTGGCCCGCGACATAGCGACCGAGGTAGTTGTCGGGCAGGAAGATCACGCGCTCCGTGCCGAGTGATTCGACGATGCGGACCGCGTTGCCTGAAGTGCAGCAGATGTCAGACTCGGCCTTCACTTCGGCACTGGTGTTGACGTAGGTGACGACCGGCACGCCGGGGTAGCGCTGCTTGAGCAGGCGCACGTCCTCGCCGGTGATCGAGGCGGCGAGCGAACAGCCGGCCTCGAGGTCCGGGATCAGGACGGTCTTGTCCGGGCTGAGGATTTTCGAGGTTTCCGCCATGAAGTTCACGCCGCACTGGACGATGATGTCCGCGTCGGTTTTCGCGGCCTGGCGGGCGAGGCCGAGCGAGTCGCCGGTGTAGTCGGCGACGCCGTGGAAGATCTCGGGCGTCTGGTAGTTGTGCACCAGCAGGACTGCATTGAGCTGTTTTTTCAGCCTGTTGATCGCCGCGATATAAGGCGCGTGCACACCCCACTCGACCTCCGGGATGACATTCCGGAGGCCCTCGTAAATCGGTTGCGTCTGGCGTGCAACCTCGGGCGTGTAGCGGAGCTGTGCTTCCATCAACTTATACTCACTATGAGCAATATAGGTCTCTAAAAAAGGGCCGGTCATCAGCCCCGTGACTTATGCTATGCCGGAGCATAACCGATGTAAATGGGGTAACTCCCAGATACGGCGGCAGGCGGGAGGTTTCCCGATTTCGCGTCGCAAGAGAGAAAAGCAGCGTAACTGACTAAAATTTAAGGGGTGCCAGTGCCCCTACGCCTGGCGCGCGTCGCTCCCTGAGCACTTCGCGGCGGAAGCGAAACAGCTCGGCAGGGCGGCCGCCCGTACGAGGATCGATGCGCCCGGTCTTCTCCACCAGGCCGCCGTTTTCGACCAGCCGGCGGAAATTCTGCTTGTGCAGCCGCAGTCCGGAGAGCGCCTCCACGACGCGCTGCAGTTGCGCGAGGGTGAACTGGTCCTCGACCAGCTCGAACACCAGCGGGCGGTAGCGCAACTTGCCGCGCAACCGCGCAAGCCCGGTGGCGAGGATGCGGCGGTGGTCGAAGGCCATCGGCGTGCCGAACAGGGGAGCGGCCCTGGGCGGCTTCCGGCCACGGTCCGACCACGCCTCATGGGTGAGGCCGGCCCCGTAGAGCAACTCGTAGCGTTCCAGTACGCGGTAGCCGTCCCAGCCCGCGCCGCTGAGCCCGAAACAGATCTCGGTACGCTCCATGCGCCGCTGCCGTTCGGCCGGGGATTTCGACTTTCCGGCCCATTTGACCAGCACCTCGCCGATCTCCGTCAGCACCGGCGGCCGCTCGGCACGCCAGTCCTCCCACGGCAGAAACCGGTAACAGCTCATCCAGCGGCCGCCGGCGGCCTCGGCGGCCAGGTCCTGGGTCAGCGCAAGATACGCAATGGACAGCATGCGCGGGCCGCCCGCGCGCTCCCGCGGATCGCGCCCTTCGTCACCGAACGTGTAAAGCTGCTCGACGTAGCCCAGGTCGCGGCCCGTCTGGCGGCTTACCCAATCCCGCAGGCCCAGTTCCAGGGTACGGTCGCGCTCGGGATCAAACGGGCCGGAGGGAAGGCCGACCTCGCTCGTATCCGCGGTCGCGCGGGTCCCGGTCGGCGTATCGACCGTCAGCACCCGCGCCTCGTCGTCGCGGACCGCAACGATCACGGCATTGAGTCCGACGACTATGCGTCGCGGCATGAGTTCCGCCCTGCGATGGCGTGAGCCTGCCCTGAGAGTGTCACTTGCCGTCCTCGCCGTCGAGGTGGGCGCCGCACGCCCTGCAATGTACGGCGTCCGTCTCGTGGCCTTTCAGCTTGCAGGACGGGCAGGCGCGGCCCTGCTTGCGCCGCTTGCTGGCCTGGGTGAACTCGGAGAAATAGATGCCCATCGGCACGGCGATGATGCCGTAACCCGTGATCATGATCATCGACGCGACCATTTTCCCGGCCGGCGTCAGTGGCGTGACGTCGCCGTAACCGACCGTCGTGAGGGTGACGATCGCCCAGTACATGCTCTGTGGAATACTGGTGAAGGCGCCATCTTCCCCCTCGATGTAGTGCATGAGGGTGCCGAAAATAACCACAAGGGTCAGCACTGCATATATGAAAATCAATATCTTACGCCAACTTACTACGAGAACTTCGAGCATGATGTTGGCTTCGCCGACGTAGCGGTCCATGTGCATCACCCTGAACAGCCTGAGGATGCGCAACACCCGAATCACCAGCATGGGCGCGGTGCCCGTCAGGATCAGCCCAAGGTACGTCGGTAACACGGACAGCAGGTCGACGACGCCGAAGAAGCTTTTCGCGAAGTGGGCCCGGTCGCTCACGCAGTAGAGCCGCAGGACGTACTCGATCGTGAACAGGATCGTGAAGAACCACTCGATGCCACGGAACGCGCCGCCGTAAGTCGCATTGAATTCGTCCACCGTCGTCAGCATCACGACGGCGACGCTGATGAGGATCGCAATGATCAGCGCCACGTCGAACAGCATTCCCGCCCGCGTGTCCGAGCGGAAGATGATGCGGAACAGGCGTTCCCTGGTCGGGCCGTCTCCAGGCTGGTGGCGCGCTCGGGTCATCGGTGGTCTGCGTCCTCGCGGTTCGGGCCGGGAAGGGCGGTGGGATTATAGACGGTCACCGACGCGCGCCCGGGTCGACTCGCGAAGTTCGCGGTACAGGCCGAGGTGCGCGTCTATGGCGCGCGCCAGCGGAAATTCCTCCTTGATCCGCTGCCTGGCGGCTTGCCCCATGGCGATCCGCTGCGAGGGATGCTCATACAGCCAGGCCAGGGCTTCGCCGATGGCCTCGGGGCTGTGGCGACGCACGATAACGCCTGATACACCCTGCTCGACCAGTTCCCGGGCGCCTCCCACGTCCGTGATGACGGGAGGCACACCGCAGGCCATCGACTCGATCACCGTCTGGGGAATGCCCTCGCGTCCCAGGGCGCCGCGCACCGAGACCTTACAGGCGGCGTTGATTCGCACCGCGTCTTCCTGATGGCCGATCAGGTGGAAGCGGTCCCTGAACGGGCTCCTGGAAACGCGCTCCAGCACCGCCCGGTTCTCGAGGTCCGCGCCGACCATGATGAAATGAACCGGCATGTCGGCGGGCAGCCACTGGGCCGATTCAACGACGTACTCGATGCCCTTGCGCGGGCGGTAGTTCGCCACCACCGCGACCGGGAACGCGTCCGGGGGCACGCCGAACTCCCGGAGATCGGCCGGGACGCCTTCATACCACCCGAGTTCGTGACCGGGACGGATGGTCACGAGATCGGCGGGGTCGCGCCTTCGAGCCAGCTCCTCCCGGGCCGCCTCCGACGTGCACACGACACGGTCGATCCGGGGATGCAGTTGCGTCAGGCGGGCAATGGGGTTCCAGCGGTGCACGCCGCCGGTGCGCTCATGTCGCATGGCCAGGGCCAGCGGCAGGTCCCGCAGCGCGGGAACGGCGGCGGCGACCGCGAGGCGGTCGAACATGTGCACGATCTCGATGCGCTCGCCCAGGCAACCCTCGCGTAGCCAGCTGCCGGGGCTGCGACGGAACAAATGCTGTGGCAGCGATCCGACCAACGGCAGCCCGGCCTGCTCGATGGCCCTTGCGCAATGCGAGTTTTCGGGCGCAATGACCCGCAACACCACGCCGGCGGCGGCCAGGCCGCGTCCCAGCTCTATATCCGGCCGCACGCTCCGGGGCGTGCCGGTATGAGAGGTGATCCAGAGAACGCGCAGCGGTTCCCCGGTGGGCTGCGTAGCGGTCATTGACGCATTCTGGCAGAAGCGGCCGGGCGCTGCGTCCGCTGCTTCCCGGGCTCAGTCGGACTCCCCGGCGACACCGATCACGACATCGCGTGCACGCAGCTCGGCAAGGATTTCCGCACCCCCGGCGACCACGGCGGCGGGATTCGGGTGCGAGAGTTCCGTCGCAATCCGGAGCAGGCATTCCCGCCCCGTTGGCCGTGGCAAGGTCTCGGCCCCCAGCAGTTCCAGCAGCCGGGCCGTGACCTGATTGACCTCGAGAAAGCCCACGCGGTCGCGCCGGTCGCGGTAGACCACCAGGCGGGTGGGTTCCGCGGGTAGCACGGTCGGACGGAAGTCCGGCCCGATCCGGTGTACCGGCCATGCATAGGCGAGCGACCAGGCCAGCGGCGAGAGCACCGGGCACCCCGCCAGCAAGTCGCCCTGTGGTTCCACGCCATGCAGCTCCGGTTCACGCTCATCGATGGACAGCGCCAGCTCCACCCACTCGTAGTGTGCGAGTTCGGCCAGGAACGGCGCCTCGTTGGCCGCCGGCTCGCGTTCCTCGAGCAGGTAGCGCAGGAATTCCTGCGGCAGCTCGAGGAACAGCGGCGTCTGCGCACGGTGGCGAATCAGCCAGTCCCGCACCATCGCGTCCCAGCCCTGTTCGCCGAGCAGTTCTCTGAGCACCGGGAAGCTGCGTCCCAGCAGATCGCGCACGTTGTTGAAGAACAGTTCGCGATAGATGGCCATGCGGCGGTCTTCGATCCCCGCCGGCGCGGGCGCATGCTCAGGGTCCCGGATGTGGGCGGCGAACTCGAACTGGGCGCGCCTGAGGCGCTCGCCCTCAGCCATGGGCGTCGCGCGCCGGCAGCGGCGGCGCCTCGTGTTTCTCCTGCAGGGCGCGGATGATTCCGAGCTCGCGCCTCAGTTCGGCGATGGGCGGGATATTGAAATCCCGCTCCAGCAGCGTGGGAATCACGCCGAAGCGCGCATATGTGCGGTCCAGCAGGGACCAGACCGGGTCCGCGACGTCGGCGCCGTGCGTGTCCACGCGCAGGTCTTCCGCCTCGACATAGTGGCCGGCGACGTGCAGGTAGACGACCCGTTCGCCGGGCAGCGCCGCCAGGAAATCCTCCGCGTCGTAGCCGTGATTGATCGAGTTCACGTAGACGTTGTTGACGTCCAGCAACAGGCCGCAGTCGGCCTCCTCGAGTACCGCATTGAGGAACTGGATCTCGTTCATCTGCCGGTCGGGTGCCGCGTAGTAGGACACGTTTTCGACTGCGATGGGCCGCTCGATGATGTCCATGGCGCGCCGGATGCGGCCCGCGACATGGCGCACGGCCTCGTCCGTGAAGGGGATCGGCATCAGGTCGTAGAGGTGGCCGTCGTCGCTGGTGTAGGACAGGTGCTCGGTGTAGCAGCGGATACCGTGGGTATCGAGGAAAATCCGCGCGCGCTCGAGAAAATACTCGTCGAGCGGCGCGGGGCCGCCCAGCGACAGGGAGAGCCCGTGCATGACGAATGGAAAGCGATCCGTGAACCAGCAGAATTTGCGTCCGAGCGCGCCGCCCACGCCGATCCAGTTTTCCGGCGCAACTTCCATGAAATCGAGGTCCCACGGCGGCTCGGCCATGAGCTGGTCCATCATGCTGCGCCGGAGACCCAGCCCGACTCCGCTTACCGGATAGCGATCCCGCATGCCTTGTGCACTCCTCACCGTTTCCCCGTCGATTCTGGTCATTGCCGGATGCCGCGCAACGCCTCCATGTAGGAGACCTCGTCGGGCAGGGAATTGTTTCGCTGCGCGCTCCATAGCGCCTCGGCCAGGCATTCCGCCATGCGATGCTCGGCCCCGTGCAACCCATGTCGCGCGACCAGCGCGCGGTGCAATGCGGCAATTCCCGCGGGCCGATCCGTGGCGACCTGCTCGCGCAGGGCGAGGTGCAGGCCCATGTGCAGGAAGGGGTTGGTTTCCCCATGTTCCGGAGTCCAGTCCCGGTCAAGCGCATCCGACCCCGGTTCCAGCAGGGCCTGGTACTCGGGGTGCAGTTCGATCACATCCGCGACCTGGTGCTCCAGTGGCTCGGCCGGCAAGCCCCTCCGTCGCTTGCGCCACGCCTCCAGGTAGAGGGCGCGCAGGCCCTTGCGGTCATTCGGCAGCAACACGGCGCTTGCGGGTCCGGGCTGCGGGCCGGCTGAGCGGGCGGGACGGCGGTTCGCCGGGCGTCTTGGCACGGTAATCGCAAAGGTCGGCGATGACGCATGCCGGGCAATCGGGCTTGCGCGCCTTGCAGACATAGCGGCCATGCAGGATCAGCCAGTGGTGCGCATCCTGCAGGAACTCGGCCGGGGTTACGCGTGCGAGCCGGTCCTCGACCGCGCGCACGGTCCTGCCGGGCGCGAGTCCGGTGCGGTTGGCGACGCGGAAAATGTGCGTGTCCACCGCGATCGTCGGCTCGCCGAATGCGGTGTTCAGCACGACGTTCGCAGTCTTCCTGCCGACGCCGGGCAGGGCCTCGAGAGCGGCGCGGTCGCGTGGCACCGCGCCGCCATGCGACTCGAGCAGGATCCGGCACAACGCGATGATGTTCCTCGCCTTGGCGTTGTAGAGGCCTATCGAGCTGATGTACTCCTTCAGTCCGTCCTCGCCCAGCGCAAGGATCGCCGCCGGCGTGCTCGCCGCTGGAAACAGCTTCGCGGTGGCGCGGTTGACGCCCTTGTCGGTCGCCTGCGCGGACAGCACCACTGCGACCAGCAACTCGAAAGGCGTCCGGTAGGTGAGTTCGGTAGTCGGCGCGGGATTTGCGGCGCGGAGGCGCTCGTACAGCTCGCGGCGCTTGGCGTTGTTCATCAGGGTTCGATGCCTCAGGCCGGTTCGCCGGCCGCCTTGGCTGAAATCGCGGGCGCCGGGGTTCGACCGCGCTGCAGCCCGGCATCGATGAGGTTCTTGGCGGCCACCATCAGCCCGAGGCCGATGAAGGCGCCCGGCGGCAACAGCGCGAGCAGGAAGCCGCCGTCGAGGATCTGCAGCTCGATGGCGCGCGCGCCTTCGCCGAACATCATGTGCGCGTCCGCAAACAAGGTGCCCTGGCCGATCAACTCGCGCAGCCCGCCGAGCGTGACCAGCACTCCGGTGAAGCCTATGCCCATGGCGAGGCCGTCGAGCGCCGCCAGCGGCGGCGGCTGGCGCGAGGCAAAGGCCTCGGCCCGACCGATGATCGCGCAATTGGTGACAATCAGTGGTATGAAGATACCCAGCACCCGGAACAGCTCGTGGAACCAGGCATTCATGGCCAGTTCGACTGCTGTGACGAAGGAAGCGATCACCATGACGAATACGGGGATGCGGATCTCCGGCCGCACGAACTCGCGGATCAGCGACACTGTGACGTTGGAGGCCAGCAGCACCAGCGTCGTCGCTATGCCCAGGCCCAGGCCATTGATGAAACTCGTGCTGACAGCCAGCAGCGGACACAGCCCGAGCAGCTGTACCAGGCCCGCGTTGTTGGTCCAGAGGCCGGTCTTGACCACCTCTGCGACGGGTACGCTCATTCCGTTCCCTCGCCAGCGGAAGAGGGCGACGGCAGTGCCGCCGCTCCGGTCGGTGCGGCGAACAGCGCGTCGCGGTTGGCCTCGAAGTATATCAGCGCGTCGCGCACGGCCGAGACGACAGCCCGGGCCGTGATGGTGGCCCCGGTGAACTGGTCGAACGCCCCGTCATCGCGGCGCACTGCCCAGCGTTCGCGCGGGGGCTGGCCGAGCGAACGCCCGGCAAACCTGAGTATCCAGTCGTCGCGTTCGACCTCGATCTTGTCGCCCAGCCCGGGCGTTTCGCGGTGCGCAACCACCCGCACGCCGCTGACGGTGCCGTCGGCGAGGATGCCGACCAGCAGGCGGATCGGGCCGCTGTAGCCGGCCGGAGCGACCGGCGTCATGACCACGCCGACCGGGCGGTTGCGGAGGCGTGCACGGTAAACCGTGACCGGTGCGGCGGTGCCGAGCAGCGCTGCATCAGTCACCGTGACGAAGTCTTCGTGTACCGCATTGTCGTATGCCCCCTCGGGAAGCACATCGGCCAGGCTGCGCAGCAGGAAGGCACGCTCGTTCTCGGCGATGCGTTCCTCGGTGGATTCCCAGGTAATGGCCACGAGGAGTCCGCCGAACACGGCAAAGCCGGCGAGGAGGCCGGCGGCGCGGAACATGCTGCGCACGACTTCAGCCCGCATGGCCGTAAGTGCGCGGGCGCGTGAAGTGATCGATTGCGGGGACCGCCATGTTCATTAACAGGACGGCGAAGGCCACTCCGTCGGGATAGCCGCCCCAGCCACGGATGACGAAGATCAGCAGGCCGATGCCGAATCCGTAGACCAGGCGTCCGGAACGGCTGGTAGCGGCGGACACGGGATCCGTGGCGATGAAGAACGCGCACAGCAAGGTAGCGCCGCTGAACAGGTGGAAGGTCGGCGGTGGATGCGTACCAGGGTCGACCAGCCAGAAGAAAGTTGCCGGGATGCACACGCCCAGGATGACAGCAGCGGGAATCTGCCAGCGGATGATCTTCCGCCACAGCAGGTACAACCCGCCGAGCGCGATCCAGTTGGAGGTCCACTCCCAGCCGTGCGCGCCGAGGCTGCCGTAGAGGATCCCGGCACGCACCTCTTCGACGGTGCGTGCGACCGATAGCTGCGTTCTCAGATCGTCGAGCGGCGTGGCGCCGCTGATGGCGTCCCAGGACATGCCCTCGGGCAGCAGGCCGGTGAGCGTGAAGCGCAAGCTCTGCCAGGGATCGAGGGAGGCGGAGGCAAGTCCGAGGGCGTCGCCGAGCGGCGGCAGCCAGCGCGTCATCGGCTCCGGGAAGGAGATCAGCAGCACGACGTAACCGGCCATGGCCGGATTGAAGGGGTTGTAACCCAGGCCGCCATAGAGCTGCTTGGCGAACAGGATGGCGAAGGCCGCGCCGGTCGCCGTAATCCACCATGGCGTCAGGGGAGGCAGGCAGAAGGCCAGCAGCACCGCGGTCACCAGGGCGCTGAGATCCAGCAGTTGCGGTACCACCGGGCGCCTCCGCAGGGCGATGGCGCCCGCTTCGCAGGCCAGCGCCACGGCCGCCGCCACGGCCATGTTGTAGAGAATGCCGGGTCCGAAGTACCACACCCAGGCGAGGGTCGCCGGCACCAGCGCAAGCAGCACTTCACCCATGACCCGGGTCACGCTGGTGGCGGGTCGAATGTGTGGCGGGACGGTCGGCGCGAACTTCACCGTTCGGAGTCCGTCCCGTCGCGGCCGTCCTGGTCGCGGCGCGCCTGCACCCGCTCCAGCGCCTCGTCGATCATGGCTTTGCGGGCACCCTCGTCGCCGCGGGCGCGTTCGGCTGCCCGGGTTTTCTCCTCCAGGCGGCGTCGGCGCACTTCCTGTTCCGCTTCGAGCCTGCCCCGCCGCGCCTCGAAACGATCGCGCGCGACATCCGCACGGGCCCGGTCGCGGTCGCGCGACCACAGCTCCGTCTTCGCATAGCGGAAGTACTGGGTCAGCGGGAGCTGGCTCGGGCAGGCCACGTCGCAACTGCCGCACTCGATACAGTCGAACAGGTGGTACTCCTCGAGCTGGTCCAGCTCACCCGAGCGCGCGTGCCAGTAGAGTTGCTGCGGCAACAGCTGGGCGGGGCATACCTCGGCGCACTCGCCGCAGCGTATGCAGGGCATGGACGGCGTGCGAGGACGGATTTCCTCGCGCGAGGCGACAACAATGCAGTTCGTGCCCTTGATCACCGGCAGGGAGTCGTCGGGCAACGGGAATCCCATCATGGCGCCCCCCATCAGCAGGTGCGCCGCCTGGTCCGTGTAGCCGCCGCAGGCCTCGACCAGCGCGGCGATGGGTGTGCCCAGGCGCACTTCCAGGTTGCGCGGCCGCGCGACGCCGTCCCCGGTGACGGTGACGATGCGCGATACGAGCGGCTCCCCGTATAGCACGGCGCGCGCAACGGCGGCCGCCGTGCCCACGTTCTGGCACAGGTAACCGATGTCGGGGGGCACGCCACGCGCGGGCACTTCTTCGCCCGTCAGGACCTTGATGAGTTGGCGCTCGCCGCCCTCCGGGTAGATGGCCGGCACCGAGATCACCTCGATCCGCGACTCGCCGGCCGACTCGATCACCTTCTCGAGGGCCCGTCGGGCGAGCACCTTGTCTTCCTCGATGGCGACGCAACAGCGAAATATCTCGAGCGCGCGCATGAGCACTTGCGCGCCGGTGACGACCTCCCCGGCTCGTTCCCTGAGCAGGACTTCGTCACAGCAGATGTAGGGCTCGCACTCGGCCCCGTTGAGGATCAGCAGCTTCATGCCGGAGCCGGCGCCCAGCTTGACCGCGGTCGGGAATGCCGCGCCGCCGAGCCCGACGACGCCCGCGGCCCGGACGCGCGCGCGCAACTCGTTGGCGCTGAGTTCGCCATAGTGGGGCAGCGGCTCGTAGCCGTCCCAACGTTCGTCCTGCCCGTCGGTCTCGATGACGATACACGGCGCCGAGAGGCCGCTTGGATGCGGCACCGGATGATCCGTGATTGCGACGATCGTGCCTGAACTCGTGGCGTGCACTTTCGCGGCGATGTAGCCGCTCGGCCGCGCGATGGGTTGACCCTTGAGCACGCGCTCGCCGACCGCGACGATCGCCTCGGCCGGCTGGCCCACGTGCTGTGTCAGCGGCAGTATGAGTCGTGGCGGCACTGGTACCGTTGCAAGCGGTTCGGCTGCGGCCCGGGCAGTGCGCGCATCCAGCTTCAGGCCGCCGTGGAAATGCCAGAGGCGGGGCTGACTCACTTTTGTCCCGCTGCCCTGGTGAATGCGGTTTCCGTCGGGTTCGCTGGCTTCGGCCATTTCCAGGTTTTCAGCGTCACGGGCTCTTCGATCATGTCGATGCAATCGACCGGGCAGGGGGCCACGCAGAGTTCGCAACCCGTGCACTCGCGAGCGATCACCGTGTGCATCTGCTTGCCCGCGCCGAGGATCGCATCGACCGGGCAGGCCTGGATGCAGAGCGTGCAGCCGATGCACGCGGGCTCGTCGATCACTGCGACCATGCGCGGCTTGAGCTCGCCGCTGTCCGGGTCGAGCGGCTTGGGGTCGCGTTCCAGGAGGTCGGCAAGCGCGCGGATGGTCGCCTCGCCTCCCGGCGGGCAGCGGTTGATGTCAGCCTCGCCGGCGAGGATGGCTTCGGCGTAGGGACGGCAGCCGGCGAAGCTGCACTGCCCGCATTGGGTCTGCGGAAGCAGCGCATCGATGCGGTCGACTACCGGGTCGCCCGCCGTTCGGAAACGCACCGCGGCATAGCCGAGCAACAGGCCGAACAGCGCGGCCAGGCCGGCGATGACGACGATTGCGGCAATCAAGACATGCCCTCGTCAGCCCCGCACCAGTCCGGCAAAGCCCATGAAGGCCAGGGACATGAGTCCGGCGGTCACGAGCGCGACCGAGGCGCCGCGAAAAGCAATCGGCACATCGGCCGCCGCCACGCGCTCGCGCACGCCCGCGAACAGCACCAGTACGAGCGAGAATCCGAGCGCGGCGCCGAAGCCGTAGACAAAGGATTCCAGGAAGCCGTGGCTTTCCTGCACGTTCAGCAGCGCGACGCCCAGCACCGCGCAATTCGTGGTGATCAGCGGCAGATAGATGCCGAGCACCTGGTAGAGCAGCGGGCTGGTCTTGTGCACCACCATCTCCGTGAATTGCACCACCCCCGCGATGACCAGAATGAACGCGATGGTGCGCAGGTACTCGAGGCCGAGCGGCACAAGCAGCCATTCCTGCACCAGGTAACTGCATACCGAGGACAAGGTCAGCACGAAGGTGGTGGCCAGCGCCATCCCGGCCGCCGTCTCCAGCTTCCGGGAGACGCCCATGAACGGGCACAGGCCGAGGAACTTCACCAGCACGAAGTTGTTGACGAGGACCGTGGCCACGAGGATGAGTCCCAGTTCTTTCATACCCGCCTGATCCGATCGCCCGACAGCTCAGGTCACCCGCATGCCGGGCTCAGCGCCGTCGTCCGGGCTGATGAGAA
>Ga0114946_10002174_pt1 | contig 13473 bp, 12 predicted proteins | sample WalLakDeSediment_FD_88676 | JGI IMG/M metagenome (GOLD analysis project Ga0114946, IMG submission 88676) | Lake sediment microbial communities from Walker lake, Nevada to study Microbial Dark Matter (Phase II) - Walker Lake 11/02/13 Deep Sediment | ecosystem: Environmental > Aquatic >...
GGCGCCGCCGGTGGGCAGGTAGCCGTCAGTCAGCTGGTCATGAATGGGCTCATCAGTCCAGAACAGGCGCCGGAAATGGGGCGGGCCATTGGTGAGGCGGCCGGCCGTCGTTCTACTGAAGCGCGGTTGATTACCGTTAGCCTGCCGGCTGACCGGCGCGGCGCCGAAGCCAACGGCTTTGACTGGATGGGGTATATGGCTCCTAGCATGGCCATTCTGTTCCTGATGTTCGCCGTCATGGATGGCGGCCGTTCTATTTTAGTTGAACGGGATCATGGTACCCTACCCCGCATGCTGACCGCGCCGGTCACGGCCGCTCAGGTGCTGGTAGGCAAGTTGTTCGGCACTTATCTGATTGGCCTGGCTCAGATGGCCGTCTTGATTGTGGGCAGCGCCCTCATTTTCAACGTACGCTGGGGCTCACCAGCAGGGGTTCTGCTGACCATCCTCTCTGTGGTGGCCGCTGCGACCGGCTGGGGCGCGCTTATTGCCGCCTTTGCCCGCAGTTCAGGCCAGGCCAATACAGTGGGCACAGCGCTGGCCCTGGTCTTCGCAATTGGCGCCGGAAACTTTATTGCCCGGCCGGCCCTGCCTGGCTGGCTGCAGACAATCAGCTTTGTCTCGCCCAATGCCTGGGGGCTGGAGGCATTTGCCACGTTAACCGCGGGTGGCGGCGTCAGCGACCTGCTGCCTTACCTGGCCGGTATGTGGCTGATGGCCGCCGTGCTGTTTGCGGCCGCGGCCGTGGCCTTCCGGCGCCAATATCAATGATGCGTGAGGCGTGCTGTACGCGATATGAATCACGCTTCAGACTACAGGATTGATCATGAGTAAGATTCTTCATCTGGCCTGGACAGATATTCGCACTGAATTCTCAGAGCGATCAACGCTGGTTTTCTTCTTGATTCTGCCCATTGTTTTTACCGCTATCTTAGGCAATGCGATGAGTGGGACGGCGCCTGACCCTGGCGCTGACAACCGGCTCGTTGTGCTGCTGGTAGACGAAGATGGCACCGACCTGGCGGCCGAGTTCACGGCCGTTCTCAGCAGCTCACAACTGGTCCGGCCGGTTTTGCTCGACCGGGCTACCGCCGAACAGCGGCTGATCGAGGAAGAGCTGCCCGGCCTGCTGGTCATTCCGACTGGATTTGGCGCCGCATTGCTGGCCGGGGAAGAGGTGGTGCTGGCCCTGCAAACGGCCGTCAGCGATAACCGAACAATTGCTGTACAGCAGGCGGTGGCCGCGGCCGCCGGGCAGGTGAGCAGCGGTGTGCTGGCTGCCCTGGCCAGCGTGGAAGCCGCCGAACAGATTCGCCCCTTTCCCAACCAAGCAGCGCGAGCTACCTACTTCAACGCCTCGCTGGCCATGGCTCAGGAGCGGCTGCAAGAACCACCGGCCGTGTTGACCACCAACCAGGCCACCGTCGTTAACCAGGAAGTAATCGGCGGCTTCGAACTGGCCTCAGCCGGACAGCTTGTGACCTGGGTCTTGATTACCTTGATTGGTACCTCAAACGTACTAGTTAATGAGCGGCTGGGAGGCACGCTGCGCCGCCTGCTGGTTACCCCTACCCGCAAAGCCACCATCATGGCCGGCAAAATCTGCGGCCGTCTGAGCATGGGCTTGCTGCAAATGGGCTTGCTGATCGGCGTGGGCGCTTTCGTCTTTGGCGTTGAGTGGGGACAGTCACCGGGCGCGCTGATTCTGCTGGTGATCACCTTCGGCGTGGCGGCGAGCGCCTTTGGTCTGCTGCTGGGAGCGTTAGCGCGCACCCGCAGCCAGGCCAGTGGTCTGACAATCATGTTTTCTATGGTGCTGGCTGCCTTGGGCGGGGCCTGGTGGCCGCTGGAAATCACGCCGCCTGGCTATCAGACGGCGGTGCAAATATTGCCGACCACCTGGGCCATGAAGGGATTCACAGCAGTTATCGTCCGCGGGCATGGTGTAGCCGAGGTGTTGCCAATTGCTGGTATTCTGTTGTTATTTGCGCTGGTTTTCTTTAGTGTGGGCTTGTGGCGGTTTCGGTATGAGTAGGAAATCAGACTGGTTCAATCCAGGCGATTGAACCAATCTGATGGCCGAATCAGGTCTGCTTAGGCGCTAGTATCGACAACGCTGTTGTGTGAACCATGTTCGTTGGGCAGTTGATCGTCGGCGGTGTCGTCATTCAGCCAGCTCGTCCCATCCACCAAATAGCGGAACTGGTAACGGCCGTTGTTAGGGAAGCGCACCTTGGCATGAAAAAGGCCATCCTTACGCCGTTTGCTCATGGGAATCGGTTCCCAATTATTCATGTCGGTCAGCAGGGCGGCCGTTTCGCCTTCGGCTTCTACTTCAAAAGTAATCTCGCACTCATTCTTCGTCTTAAAGAACTTTTTGCCAATCATTTTTTTGGTCTCCTTAAATGGCAGAGGGCGCCAGGGGCACACCTCTGGGTTAATCATGGGTAAATCAGCGGCGCATTATAATAACAATTGTTGATATGTCAAATTCTGTCACCGTAGATGAGCATAGACCGCTCACCTCACGCGGGTCGAGCCGGCACAGCTTTGTGTCCCCATGACCAGCCGCGGTATCGAGAGCATCCTGGCCTGATAGGTAAGGTTGGCCGGCGATCGGCAGCCGGCAGTTTACTCTGGTAGATAGTAGGGCGAATCGTTGCTGTAAGGAACTGTTTGCGACCAACAGGAAACGCCAGGCAAGTAACGCACAGCATGCACATTTACCAGAGCTTGAATACGGTGCAAGATGGTGACAAATTGGTCAGGGTCACACACTTCCATTTCCAGCAGGAGCTGCTTTTGGTGTGCCTGAGAGCGCATGGTCCAGACACCGGAGATATTGACTTCGACCTTATTTATCAACTCGGCGATCTCTAGCAGTAAGCCGCCCCGGTCGTGGACATCAACCTGCACCGTGAGAGAGCGCATGGCCACATCTTTTGCTTCACTCCAACTCAACTTGATCCGCCTCTCCTGGCGAGGATCAGGTGGCAGCATGTGGCAATCTTCCTGATGCACGGTGACCACAGATTTGCTGCGCACAAAGCCTACAATGGGGTCACCCGGTCTGGGTCCGCAAACGCCACAGAGATTAAGCTGACGGCCGCTGGCACCAGCAATCATATAGACGCCCCCACTGGCTGACTTAACTGCCTGGCCGTTCTGCAATTCTGGCTCCGCCTGCCAATCTCGACTAAGCAGCGTTACGGCCACATGCTTGGGCGAAATGTCAGCCCGACCCAAGGCGCGGTAAAGCGTCTCCCGATTGGGAAAGTTGCAGAGACGGCTTACCTCGTCATGGCTGTAAGAGAAGCTGAACAGCTGCATTTCTTCATTAAGCAACTGCTCTCCTTCAGCCAGGAGGGTAGCTTCTGACTGGCGACGGAACCAGCGCAAAATGCGATTGCGGGCCAGTGCGGTGGTAGCAAAGCCCAGATCTTCATTCAGCCAACTCCGCTGCGGACGCGGCCGGGCCGATTTGACAATACGTACCCTATCCCCCTCCCGCAGCGGTTTATTCAGCGGATAAAGCTCTTCATTAACATAGGCCGCAAAGCAGCGGTGACCCACTTCAGTATGAATGCGATAAGCAAAGTCAAGCGGTGTGGCGCCCCGCTTCAGATCAATGACATCATTATCCGGCGTGAAAACCATGATCTGTTTCTTGAACAGGTCGTCCATCTCGGCCAACGCCTCACTGACATTCTGCTGCCCAAGTTGAGTGCTTTCACTCATATGATTGAACAGAGCCTGAATGCGTTCGGCAATACTTTCCGACCAGAGCTGGGTGCCGGCGTATGCCCAACGGGCCAAAACGCCAATCTCCGAGACAATATCCATATCTGGGGTGCGCAGCCGAATCTTGATATGCTTCCCTTTGGCGTAAAAGACGGTGGTATGGAGTGATTGGTACAGGTTGTCGCGGGGAGAGGCGATGTAGTCGTCAAAATAGTTGGGGCGTGGCGGCCACAGTTGGTGGATATGACCCAGAGCAGTGTAACAGGAAGGCAGATCGGGCATCAACACCAGCAGACGCAGCGTACGATCTTCGTTGCGATAGGTGGAAGATAGAGCAATCGTCCCCTGGTAGACTGAGTAGATGCTCTCCGGTGACGGCAGCACATTTACCGGGGTGACTTTGTGCTGCGTCAACCAGTCCAATACCTGCTGCGTCAGCAGATTATAAGCCGGCAGTTGTTCCTGATAACTCCGCGTCAGGCTCTGCGAAAGCCGGGCATAATTCTCGGGATCGACAACTGACAAAGAGAGGGCTTCAAGCTCATTCTTGAGCAGCCAGATACCCAACCGGTTGGCCAGAGGAGCGTAAATATTCAGCGTCTCCCGAGCCTTCTCCATCTGCTTATGAGGCGGCATAGCCTGAATGGTGCGCATGTTGTGCAGCCGGTCAAACAGCTTGATTAAAGCCACCCGCTCATCGGTAGCCGAAATCTTGAGCAATTTGTGCAGCGTTTCGTCGGCCAACGCTTGCGGCGACATGTGGGCTGCTCCATCTACCGTGTCCGATAACACCTTCAGCTTGGTAACGCCATTGACCAGTTGGGCCACTTCTGGATCAAACCGGTCAGCGATGTCACGAAGTGAAACGCGCGTATCCTCAGCCACATCGTGGAGCAAGGCGGCCATCAATGCTGGGGCGTCCAGATTAAACTGGGCCAGGTAAAAGGCGACGGTGAGCGGGTGTAGGAAAAAGAGCTCGCCAGAACGACGGCGCTGCGGCCCGTGCTCCTGCCGGGCCAGCTCAAAAGCAGCCTGTACCCGGTCACGATCGGGTGGGCTTAAATAGCGGTTAATCTCGGCAAAAAACTCACGGCCGTCCTCGCTAAGGAGGACACGGCTTAGGCGGGCACTGTTTCTGCCTGGGGGGTGGCTACTAACGTTGGACATTGCGCTCCCTGAAACCGGGTTGAATCGCTAACCGCACCCATTCGGGAGAATGGGCCATTCGGGAGAATGGGCCATTACTGTGCGGGGGGAACCTGATCTTTATCTTTGAAGTCAATGAAGCGGTAGCCAACACTCCGTTCGGTCAAAATGTAGCGGGGATTGGCTGGATCCTCTTCGATTTTCTTGCGTAGATAGTTGATATAAAGACGTAAGTAGTGGGTCTCTTCACGATACTCGTAGCCCCACACTTTGGCCAGCAGCGTTTCATGGGGCATTACCCAGCCGGCATTTTGAATGAGATGGTGCAGGAGACGGTATTCAGTCGGCCGTAGATCAATCCGCTCACCAGCAACAATCACCTGGTGCCGGTTTAAATCAACCGCCAGCCGCTCATCAATCTCCAGCACGGTGCGCGGCGCCGGCGCCGGCCAGGCAGCGCGACGCAACACAGCATTCACCCGACTGTTCAACTCACGGGGGCTGAATGGTTTGGTCACGTAATCGTCGGCGCCCAATTCCAGGCCACGAATGCGATCATCCTCATCCCCTTTGACGGTGAGCAAGATTACCGGAACAGTGGAGATTTCTCGCAGCAAGCGCAGCGCCTCAAAGCCATCCATTTGCGGCATCATGACATCCATAACGATAAGGTCCGGCAAATGGCGGCGGGTCTGCTCCAGAGCATCCGCGCCATTACTGGCCTCAATGACCCGGTAACCTTCCAACTCCAGATTCATCCGGATGAACCGGATCATCCGTGGCTCATCGTCCACAACCAGAATCAGGCGAGGTGCGTTTTCTTTAATCAGCTCGGGCAGCGGTTCAGCCATAATGCAAAAGTATACCCAACGCAGGTTAGTGTCAAGCTAACACACGCTAAATAGTTGATCAATCACGCACGATGCCGATGACGTCCTCGGCTTGGACAGAAGGCATAACCTGGATGAAGTTGATGCGCGTCCAGGGAATGATCATGGTGCTGACATCATCTTCCAAATAGTGGAGGTCTTTACCGTCACGGCGGCGTGGATTGTGAACGATGACCACCTGATCCCGGGGATCGGGTAGCTTTTCTACTTCACAAACGACAGGATCCTCATTAGCAACATGGACAACAACAGAAATTGTCATACAGAATGCCTCGTAAAGTGGTTATAGAATCGGCAAGCTAAGGCAACGTGACCGCCTGGTGCGTTGTCGGGCTGGCCAGAGTCACTCAAAAAAGATGTGAACAAGCAGCCGGCCAAAACGCACCTCATCTCCATTATGCAGGGGATAAGGCAGTTCAGGGGGCAGGCGGTAATTGTTCAGTAAAGTGCCATTGGTGCTGTTCTTGTCTAGCAGGGCTACGCCCCGGCGAGAACTCTGGATAATGGCATGGAGGCGAGAAACACCATACTCAGCGCCACTGTCACCGGTCAGATCCAGCTCGGGCACAAAGCTTTGGCTGGGGTCAGCCCGGCCAATTCTGATCTCCTTTTGCATGGGCACGGAGACACGACGGCCGCTGCTGGGAATGACGAAAGTCACCTGATGCGCCTCCAGTACGGGAGCAGCATTCTGTCCCGGTGACGGCTTGTCCGGATCCAGCAGTGACTCCGAAAAAGGCAGCTGCGCGGTTGATTCGTTAACCGTTTCCGTTAGCGAACGGCCGCATTCCTGACAAAAAAGAACACCCTCATACTCTGAAGCACCACATTCGCGACATTTAACCATGATTCCCCAATTTGACTGTTCGTGCCATTAAAGAACGTGTCCCATACTTCAGTCGCTTTCGACCTTCCAATGACAACGAACCCATTCTACTCAAAAGTTCTGTTTCGGCGTACGCCTGTTCAGCTAGCTCCGTCTGGCCCGACTCCAGCAAGCGGGTGGTCAGACGGCGCAAGCGAATAATGGCCGAATCCACATGGCCGCTTTCTACATCTTCCCAAACCTTTTCGTTGATGTTATAGAGGTTGTAAGCCTGCACGGCCGCCACCAGTTCCAGTGGCGGGTCAAGCGCTGGTTCTTCGAGAGTAACGGCTAGCTCGTACACCAGCTTGAACTCATGCTCGCTTAGAACCTGGGATGGTATACTGGCCTTTAGCGTCAGCGGAATTTGCATTTTGCGGCCGGGTAATTGCGGCTGGATGACGAATTCCAACAGTGCCGTCAGGGGCGTGTGCCGCTCCACCGCGCCTAATTTGATTTGCGTCGGCTGAATGACCAACGGCTGGACAAAAGGAGACAATTTAAAGGCATTGCGGATCTCTACACCCGCCGGAAACTGCAACGCCAGGCTCACGTTTTGGGCATAATGCGCCTCTAGCCCCTGAATACGGATCTGTAGATTGCGCAAAATCTCCCCCGGACGTTCAATGTAGGCCGATTGCCCGCCAGAAGGCGCCACAAGCTGGTCGAGAAACTGATCGTTCCATTCGTGACCAATGCCGAAAGCACTGAGACCAATATTCTCCTTGACCAATTTTTCGGCCAGTTCAATGCATTTGGTCGCATCACCATAAGTGTGGCCATCGGTGAGCAGGATCATCTGGTTAATTTTGCGGTCAGAAGCCAGTTTGCGCAGTTCATTGGCTCCGGCCAACAATCCCTGGTAGATCTCTGTTCCCCCATTTGGGATAATACCGCGAATGGCCGTCCGCAAGGCCCCCAGATTCTTGGGTGGGCCGGCGGGAGCAATCACTTCTGCCCGATCGCTGAAGGCAATTAAGGCGATACTATCCTGGTTGGTCAACTGGTCAATCACAAGTCCAGCCGCCGCTTTGACCCTATCCATGCGCTCATTGCGCATAGAGGTGCTGCGGTCAATCACCAGACAAAGGTTTAGCGGCATGCGCTCAAACTGGTGTGCTTCCGGCGCCTGGATGTTCAGAAGAAGGTAGACGATCTGGGGTGCATCAAGTGCCCCAATTTCGCTGCGTGTCGCCCGAAGGCTGACGTTAAGTAATGGATGATCAGACATTTTTCACTGTGCTCCCATGCCAACCAGTCTTCTTTATACTTCTGGCCGGCCAGGTAACCTGCGTATCATAACGAAAACTCCACCAGAACGGCGGTAATATTGTCGTGCCCACCCGCCTGCAAGCCGAGATCGATGAGCTGATCAGCTTTGGCTTGCAGCGGTCGGGCATCTTCCATAATGGCCTGCATGACCTCATCCGGCACAAGTCCCCACAGGCCGTCACTGCAGAGCAATAGCTTGCCCTGTGCTGGCAGAGCACGGGAAAAAGTATCAATTTCCAGCTCTTCACCTTGTCCCACAGCCCGGTAAAGCACATTGCGATTCGGATGGATGGCTGCTTCTTCGACCGTCAACTGGCCCACATCTTGGAGGCGGCGCACATATGAATGGTCCGTTGTCAGGAGGTGTAGCGTATTGTCAACGAGCAGGTAGGCCCGGCTGTCACCGACGTGAGCCAGATAGAGACGACGGCCAAAAATCAGCACGGCCGTTAGCGTTGTCCCACTATCCTTGTCTGGTTCATGATTACGCAGCGCCATGTTCGCCGCGGCCACGGCATCAACCAACACTTCCTGAATCGGTTGGCTGGGGGCCGCAGCCTGGCCGTTGCGCGTCTGTTGGATCAAGGGCAGGTAAGTTTCAGTCAGAATGCGCTCCCCCACAATGCGTGAGGCCATCCGGCTGGCCTGATGGCCGGCATGATGACCACCCATGCCGTCCGCCACGATATAGAGGCCAAAGGGGAGCAACGGCTCCTGCCCGCCGGTATAGGCTGTAAAAGTCAGACAAGAATCCTCATTCCGGCCGCGGACCGCACCAATATGGCAGCGCTGCGCGCTGCGCAAATAGGGTTCAGTTGGATCGGGCTCAGGTTTAGGAATCGACCGGCTAATCAACGTTTCCAGCAGCACGGCCGTATCCGGCGCTTTCTGTAATTCCTCTGTAGTTGGCAAAGAATCGGCCGTAACCGTCTCCCCTTCCTGAGTCACGTCACGGCCGTCCTCTTCCTTGTTAGCATCATCCGGTTTGGGTACGTTGTTCTCGGTCGCCAAAGCAACCTCCTTGGCTGCATCACCTGATTTATTGAGCAACTTGTTGACTAACTGGCGCATCATAGACTCCTTGAGCAAACATCGAATAGTAGCGGCCGCCTACTCGACGCCAAACTCCTCTCAAGTAGCAAAGGCATACAAATAGTGATCAGTCGCCCCAACAAATACCATGTTGTCGGCAATGGTGGGCGAAGCAATAACCTGACCACCAGTTTTGTATCGCCAACGAAGCTGTCCACGTTTGGTACTCACACTATAAATATAACCGTCTGTCGCCCCAAAGTAAACTGCATTCTGCCACACGGCCGGTGTCCCCGGAATCTGGCCATCTGTTTCAAACGACCACAATTTGCGCCCTGAGAAGAGATCGAGCGCATACAGGTTACCGTCGGCCGAACCAATATAGAGCACGCCATCATCAATCACTGGTGAAGAAACCACGGGTCTCTGGGTGCGAAAACGCCAGATCGCCCAACCCGAGCTGCTATCCAGGGCATAAACCATAGTGTCAAGCGAGCCGACAAACACCATGTCCTCCGCCAGCGCTGGCGTTGAGCTAACGGCTCGCTTGGCTTGAAACTGCCATTTCGTCTGCCCAGCCAAGCTAACCGCGAATACATAACCCCCTTCGGAGCCAAAGTAGATATGGTCAGAGCCTATCGTTGGCGTTGAGCGGACCGGACTATGAGCCTGGGCACGCCAGGCCAAACGGCCGGTAGTGGCATTCACGGCATAGAGATAACCATCGTCGGAGCCAAAGAAGACGTGATCAAAGCCAGCCCTAGGGGAAGAATAGATAGGGCCACCGGCGGCATACTTCCAGTTTAAGCGGCCCAGACCTAGACGGACACTGTACAGCTGTTTGTCGGCTGAGCCAATGTACACGTTGTCATTATAGACACAGGGAGAAGCGGCAATACTATCTTCTGTAGGAAATTTCCAGGCAAAGGCGCCCAACTCGCTTGAAACTGCATAAAGGTTGTTATCGTAGGCCCCAACCAAGACCATACCGTTGGCGACCGTAGCCGTGGAGCGGATTTCATCCTCACACTTGAACTGCCACAGGGGCTTAATGCCGTCACTCTCTTGAACGTGGGCAACTGGCGCGGCCACAGGTGGGGGTTGGGTGAGGGGGACCGAAGGCGGACGCTGCCCGGACGGGACAAAACTTTCGGCCGCGGGTAATACCTCGCGCACTGGCCCAGTGGGCATCTTGGTGATGATCTTTAAAGCCCGGCCCAAGGCGGCTGCGTCGGGGAAACGATCGCTGGCGCTGTAGGCCAGGCAGCGCATGATAATGGCCTCAAAAGCGGCCGTAACTTGTGGATTAACGGCCGTGATCGGCCGTTCAGAAAAGGAGAAGGGTGGCTCCATCCGTGGGTCTTGACGTGTTAACAGATGGTGCAGCGTAGCTCCCAAGGCATAAACATCACCGGCTGGGCCCGCCTCGCCGCGGTACTGCTCGGGGGGAGAATACCCCTCAGTGCCGATCATCGTTCCCTTCTCGCCCGACTGGAATGATTTGGCAATACCGAAATCAATCAAACGGACGCGGCCGTGCGGGTCAAGCATGATGTTAGACGGTTTCAGGTCACGGAAGATTACCGGCTGCGGCTTATGGCTGTGCAAGTAATCGAGGACATCACACAATTGCAGCGCCCAATCCAGCACCTTTTCCTGGCCAAAATGGTCAGTCTGTTCGCCCAGCAGCGCTTCCAGATCCTTGCCGCGAATGAACTCCATAACCAGATAGCTGCGCGCCCCTTCGGTGAAAAAGTCGGAGACTTCAGGAATCGCCGAATGGTCAAGCGTAGCCAGGATACTGGCCTCCCGCTCGAAAGAACGCTGCGCCAGATCACGCATTTGCGGATCAGGCGCCATATTGACCATTTCCTTGACGGCGCACAAGCGGGTTACATTGGCAAAACGCATGTCGCGGGCCTGATACACCGACCCAAAGCCACCTATACCCAGCACGCCAATAATGCGATACCGAGCTTGAAGCATCTCACCCGCTTTCAGGAGGCCGCGTTGGGCCGCCTTACTTTTGGCACGATCTGTCTTGGAAGGCAGTTGTCGGGTTGTCAATCCACCCATGCTATCTTTTTCCTACTCTGTTCCTGACCTACACATTCACACTACTCGCACTGGCTCGCCGAAATCGCTAGACAGGGATTATAACTGTTAACCGCTATCTTCTCAAAAAGTCGTGCCTGTTTGCTGCCAAATGGGCATGAGCTAGACCGGTGACCAGCGTCTGAACCTGTGGCAAAACTGCCGTGAGCAATTCTCCCAGATAACAACTGCCCTGTTCACGCGGCCTAATAACAAACGCCAGGCCCTATTCTTGGCGCTGCCACAGCCTTTCACCACCAACCCCCGCCGCATAATTGCCGATTTGACGTTCCAGGTCAGCCTGGTCCACAAAGAAGCTGCCAACCTGGGACACAAACGCCGCTACGGCCGCAAATCGTGCCTTCAACGCCGCCTCGCCCAGGGCAATCACCACCGGCTGCCAGTCCATCACCGGCACAAGCGCCAATTCCAGCGCGCCGGGTTTCTGAACATACGGGTAATCCTCGTAATAGAAAATGGGGCAGTTGGCAGCCGCGGCTGCGGCCTGCCGGGTCAACTGGTGGTCCACATGATGCCCCACGGTAAGCGGGACCACCCATTCTCTGGCCGGCGGCAGTTCCTCTAGCCTGCTAATTAGGGCCTGGCAGACGGCCTCATCGGCCGGATGGACCTCAGCAAATATCGCCGTTACATCGGGATAAAGCGGTTCGCCTGAATGGCCATCGTGCCGGTAGATGCAGTCGGGTAGCGGGCCGTGCCGCCAATCAGCCCCCATAATCTGGCAGGCCGCAATATCTTCAGCCCGTCGAGCTGCGACAGCATCAGCCGCCAACTCCCACCGGGTATGCAGCAGTTGGGCAAATGTTGACAACGCTTCTTTTGGTGGATCGCCAGCCATCACGGTAACGACCAGAATCCGCTGCCCGGCCATTGTGCGCTGCCAGATATGCCCACCGCACGAAAGGGCCACATCATCCAGATGAGGCGACAGATAAATAGCGTCATAAATTGGTTGTGCGTAGTCCATGTTGTGAGGTACTTTCTTGCGACTATCCAGCCGCTCACTATAATAGCCGCTATGTCACAGCAACTTACCCATCTTGACGAGAGCGGCCAGGCACGTATGGTAGATGTCAGCGCGAAACCAGACAGCGTGCGGCTGGCCATTGCGCGCGGCGCGGTGACCATGCGCCCGGAAACATTGCAGTTGATTATAGAGGGAAATGTTAAAAAAGGGGATGTTTTCGGCATAGCCCAATTGGCCGGCATCATGGGCGCCAAACGCACCAGTGAGCTGATCCCTCTCTGTCACCCCCTGCCGGTCAATCACATTGACGTTGTTTGTACGCCCAATCTGGCCGAGAGTCGGATAGAGATTGAGGCCACAGTGCGGGTAACGGGCAAGACGGGGGTGGAAATGGAAGCTTTAACGGCCGTAACCGTCGCCGCTCTGACAATTTACGATATGGCCAAAGCTGTCGATCGCAGCATGCAGATCACGGCCGTGCGCCTCATTCACAAAGAAGGTGGTCGCAGCGGCCGCTACACGGCGCCCGAAGGAGAATGAGGAGCATGGAGCTACAAATCCGCCTTTTTGCTACTTTAAAAGATCTGGCCGGTGGCCAGCGCGCGGTAACTGTAGCCGTCACCCCACCGGCTACGGTGCAGACGGTCTGTGAAACGCTGGCCAGCCAGTATCCGGCGTTAGCTGCCAGCCTGCCCACCGCTCTGGTGGCGGTCAACAAAGTGTATGCCGGACCGGAGACGGCCGTTAAACCGGGTGATGAGCTGGCCATTTTCCCGCCGGTCAGCGGCGGCAGCGACCCCCATCCTACCTACTTCGCTCTCAGCGATAGCCCGCCGGACGTTCAGGCCATCATCGATCAGCTTACCACGCCCGATGTGGGCGCCGTGGTGACTTTCACCGGTTCGGTGCGCGGCGCCACCGCACGAGAGGGTTTACCAGCGGCCACCGATTATCTCGAATATGAAGCCTATGAGGAGATGGCCGTCCAGAAAATGGCCCAGATTGCCCGCGAGATCTGGCAGCAGTGGCCGGCGGTAAAGGGCGTAGCCATTGTGCAGCGGATCGGCAAGCTGGAGGTCGGCCAACTGACAACGCTGGTGGCCTGTGCCGCGGCCCACCGCGATCAGGGTGTTTTTGAGGCGGCCCGCTATGGTATCGACCGGCTTAAGGAAATTGTACCTGTTTGGAAAAAAGAGGTCGGCATGAACCGTGAGGTCTGGCTCGAAGGTCATTACCGGCCCGAGCCAGAGGTTTAGGCGGACCGGGGTTACCGATTCAGCCCCGCTTGAACCTGTCGAAACCAGTTTTCCTTCGACGGGCTTAGGGAGCGGGGAGAGTTGGCTATAGTAAATCGTACACTGCTTGTTTGGAGGGAAAGTTGATGGAGAATCATATGCAGCGCGTTGTGGTTACGGGTATGGGCGCCATTACCGCTTTGGGTCACA
>Ga0114946_10002175_pt1 | contig 13471 bp, 8 predicted proteins | sample WalLakDeSediment_FD_88676 | JGI IMG/M metagenome (GOLD analysis project Ga0114946, IMG submission 88676) | Lake sediment microbial communities from Walker lake, Nevada to study Microbial Dark Matter (Phase II) - Walker Lake 11/02/13 Deep Sediment | ecosystem: Environmental > Aquatic > Freshwater...
ATATAATACCAGATCAACTCCCCGTCTTGCTGTGCAGGAATGACAGCCGTTGCGATGTTGTCGTCCGGATCCAACAGCATGTCCGTTCTCCCTCGTTCCACGTCTCCGGCACCGTAGACGAGACGCATGAGTTCTATGTTCCCGTAAGGGTTGGAATCGACTACTCTGCACGTCACTACCACATCGTCGGAGGATGATGGGATGGCCTGGTTGCGCAGTACATTGCTGATAACGGGATGCGTTGGTCCGAGAACTACATTGACGAAATCCTCGTCGCTACGCGGCTCTAGCTTGTAGGCTCCTGATTCGGAGTGAATATGTCCGCTAAGCGTTTCAATAGTGGTGCCATAGGTCAGGAAAATCTTGTCCGTTTCCGATCTGTCCGTGGTGTACGTGTTCGTCCACGCACCGCTGCTGCCCACACGCATGTCACCGGAGCCGTCGGTGACGAGGAAGTCACCCTCACTGCCAGGCGGGGAGGCGGGATTCGTACTAGTGATTCGTGCATTTCGAAGTAGAACAAGCATCCCTTCCCATTGCTCCGCGATGGGATCGCCATCTTCGACGCGCATATTCTCGAACGTCCCGGTTGACAGTTCCACGGTAGGGAATACCACTCCTACACCATGATCGAAGGAAAGCGTTGCGTCCGCGAGCGTCGTGACGCCGTCGCGTTCCTCGACAGTCCCGGTGATGGTGACATGCTGACCCCGAGGCAGGTTGCGTACGGATGCATCGCCATGCACAGCGATGCCGCTCCAAGCCTCGGCAGCATCCTGCAAGTACAGCATTCCCACTTCACTGGCGGAACCCATGACAACACCACGCACCGTCACTGTGCCGCCTACCGCTCCCGAAATTCCATCGGAAAAAGGTGTGTACTGTACGTCGCGAATACGCGTTATGCCATCACGGACGATGAAAAACGCTTTCCCACGCTCGGATTCTTCCGGAAATACTGTAGTGGCGCTGCTGTCGTCGGTCGCTTCTATGGCGTACCAGACCACACTGCCGTCTTCCTGCGCTGGTATTTCGCCAACAGCTTGTCCGCTGTTCGTGTCATAGTTCATGTTCACCCGACCCAACTCCGTGCCCGGTGTTCCGTACAGCAGCACGACAGTGCTGATAGACCTGGACGTATCCCCGGCTTCAACAGTGCATGAGACTGTAACGGCATCCGTTGGTGCCGGGATGACGATGTTGCGCCGCAGATCACTGACGACAGGGGGGAGTACTGTGTCGCTTTGGCTTGTCAACGCATCGCTAAGCATACTTGAAGCCCGATATTGTTCTCCGAATTCCGCGACGCGCAACTCCTGGCCATGCATAGGTACAAGGCCCGACATGAATGCAAATACCAGCAGTATCACGATAGCACGGATGTTGGAAGCGGACTTCATGGTGACTCCGAAATTGGTTCAGGAAAATGATCTAACGCGTAGTCATCGGGTTTCCAGAGAAATAGTGCGACACGGAATGGGGTCGTTGCCGCGGAACGTTCGCTTGCGAACTCGGTGTGCGAAATGCCTTCTTCAGTTGCATGCAATCGCGGAAGACACAGTTGAGACATGAGACGCGTTGGATGTCGGTAGTCCCGTAAGCGAAAGCTGTATCGGATGCTTGAGCAAGCATTGCAAAAAAAGCAGATCATCGTCTGCAATGTGCCGCCTAGCGCAGTGTGTTTGATGTTATAGAGTGAGATCAGCATTTCGCACGGAAGTTCTTATGGCGGAAAGGTAGACAGCATTGTCATGAAATGCAATATATCGCAGCAATATGCTCATGGCAAGATAATCGAATCAGCAGAAGATGAGATCATGATTTCGCTTTATTTTTCAAGTAGTTAGAGCAATTCATCTCAGGTTAGATCTCGTGCTCTTCATGGTGAGCCGTGTGTTCATCCTTACACTGTATCATGGAAAAATTTCATTGCCGTGTACCTGCTCGTCCCTGACTGTATTATCGCTGCGATTCGTCCGGAGGTACCGGAGTTGGCGGATGAACTGGGGGAGCGAGAGACAGCTCGCGCATCAATACTTCGACTGCTTTTTCCAACGAGGGATCATGTCCTTTCGCGACAAGATCCGGTCGATCTACAACTTCTATGTCCGGAGCTACTCCTTCGTTTTCAATTGCCCAATTGCCGTCGCTGTCGTAGAAACGAAATGTCGGAACACTGACGGACCCACCATCAAGAAACGATGGTTGCCCGGTTAGCCCGATAAGGCCGCCCCAGGTCCTAGTACCTATGAGTGTGCCGAGGCCTCTCTTTTTGAAGTAGTATGGAAAGGCATCACCACCGGATGAGGAATATCCGTTGATGAGACATACTTTGGGACCGCGATGCAGCACGTCGGGCACGGTGAGGGATTCGAGGTCTCGTCTGGCCCAGTAGTTCAGAATGTCGCGGTCCAGCAATTCTATCATGTTGACCGGTATGAAACCTCCACCGTTGTACCGGTCGTCGAGAATCAGCGCCTCCCTGTTGGCTTGCGCGTAGAACCATCTGAACAGTTCTCTATTCCCATCAGCCGCAGTATTCGGTATCCAAATATATCCGATTCGTCCGTTGGACGCACTGTCCACCCATCGCATGTTCCGCGTCACCCAATGCAGAAATCTGAGATTGCGTTCGGAGCGTATGGTTTTCACGTGTACGTCACGCGCACCACGTTTTCGAGGTTTAGCGTTCACCGTCAAACGCACTGTCCGGTCAGCGGTGTTTTCAAGGAATTTGTACGGATTGTCACGAGTTGTCACATCATGTCCGTCAATAGCGATGAGATATTCTCCGACAGCCACGTTCACGCCGTGTTCGGCAAGCGGCGAACGAAATTCCTCGTGCCAGTTCTCGCCTTCGAAAATTCTGGAAATTCTATAGAATCCTTCACCGGCATCCTCGAATTCGCAGCCGAGCAATCCGCCCTCCACGCGTTTGACCCTGGGTTCGTCGCCCGCGTTCACATAGGTGTGACCGGCGTTGAGTTCCGAAATCATCTCACCGATGATGAAATCCAAGTCCGATCTGTGCGAAACATGTGCGACAAGCGGCTCGTACTTCTTACGCATGGCTGACCAGTCCACGCCGTGCATGGCGGGATCGTAAAACCAGTCACGCATGATTCTCCAAGCTTCAGCGAACAACTGCTCCCACTCCTGCGAGGGATCGAGGCGCATTTCCAATTTCGAGAGATCAAGATTCCCTTCGCCTTTTTTCTGCGCAGCTCGTGCGGCTATTATGGCCCACGTGTTGCCGGTGCGATACAGTATGCTTTTCCCGTCCATGGAAACGCGGTATGTTGCGACTCCCTCCAGAACGCTTTCCTCTTTCTGCGATGCGATGTCGTACCGGAGAAGATTGCGTTGCCCGTGTTGCGTCCTGATGTAGAACACGCATCCGTCGCCTGCCTGCAGGTTGGAATACGTCGCTGCGCTTACGGGCAAGGCGGTTACGCGCGATGGGAATCCTTCTGCAACGATGTTCACTCTTTCGGGTGTTGTCTGTTCGCTTTGCTCCGTGCCTTCTTCATCGGAACGAAATGGCCGGAGCGGAGGCACGCCCGGATTCAGCGCGGCCGCGTACACTCTGGTCGCGTTCGTGTACACGTAACGGAATTCGAATGCGCTGAATGTGAGATTGAAGTCGCGATTGGAGAAGAAAAACAGAAAACGTCCATCGCGGGAAAAGGTCGGGTTGAAGTCGTTCGACAATCCGGAACTGAGAAGTGCCGTCTCATCCCTTTCCCTGTTGTACACCCAGATGCCGTTGAGATTAGTGGGAGCTGCATTCACATAAGCCACCCAACGGCTGTCAGGGGACCACGCGAATTGCGTGATGTCCGCGCGGCGTCCTTGCGCAATGGATGTCACCGTTCCCGAAGCAACGTCCAACACGCACAACCCACGCGCTTTGTCCGCGTATGCTATGCTTGTGCCATCCGGCGACCACTGTAGTGAGAACATCCAGCTTCCCGCATTGCGCGTGACGCGACGCGGGGGAGCGGAGCCGTCCGCTGCCTGCACGTAGATTTCGTATTCACCTGTTTCGTCGCTGCACCAAGCCAACCAAGCCGCATCGGCGGACCAAGCGGGTGCTCGTTCACGCACATTCGCGGTGTTGCTGATGCGCCGTATTTCACCGTGTTCCGCAGGAACGCTGAACAAATCTCCGCGTGCCGAGAACACGACGCGTTTCGCTGTCGGTGATAGTGCTGCGTCGTGTATGAATTCCGACACGTTGCGGAAGCCCGGTCTGCGCAGGCGGGCATCGGTGGCGACGGTGATGGGCACCTGACGCGACCCGCCCTTCGCCGCATCGTAGACGTACAAGCTTCCACCGCATTCGTACACGATCGCACCGGGACCACTGCTCGGCCATAACACGTCCCAGTCGTCATGCTGCGTGACCTTTCGCACGATGCGAGTCTCATGGTGCATAGCGAAGAGATTCATCGTGAAATCCCTGTCGGAGGTGAAGTATATCGTATCACCTACCCACATTGGCTGGTTGTCCGTCATGAAATGGTCGGTGAGTTGTTCAGCGCTGATGTTCTCCAGATCGAATATCCACACATCCTGTGCACGTCCACCACGGGTACGTTTCCATGTGCGCCACTCGCGCATTATGGGTGTATAGACCATCAGCTTTCCGTCGGGCGAAAACTCCCCCGTACCACCTTCCGGAATGGGCAGAGGACGCTCCATGCCCCCTTGAATCGGAACAGTATAGAACCGTCCGAGCTGCGTATTCCACGGGAGACGGTTAGCCCTGAACAGTACATGAGCACCGTCCGGCGTCCATCCCAGAACTTGGTGGTCGAAGCCCCCTCGTGGGGCCAGAATGCCCGCATCATTGTAATATGTCAGTTGACGGGGCTCACCACCGTCGCTCGGCATCACGTACACTTGCCGGGTGCCGCTGTATTCGGCCGAATACGCTATCCATTTACCGTCGGGAGAGAATTTCGGAAACAGCTCGCGTCCTTCGTGTGAAGTGAGTTGTCGTGCGATTCCTCCCGAGGAATGGACAGTATATATGTCGCCTCCGTACACGAATGCTATACGGTCGCCATGAATGTCGGGGAAGCGCAGAAGACGGGTTTGCTCCTGGGCTGTCGTTGATGCGCTGAGGAAAAAAGCAATTGCGAGTGTGAAAGTGAGAACGCTCATGTAATCTACCAGTACTGCTTAGTATCACGGTGTAGATGGAAAGATACGCGAAACGCCTGTATATCCCGAAACACATCGATTCCTGTTCGATGAATACCCGATGCCCTGCAAGTATTGCTCGCGACGGTACATCGATGAAGAGGGGATTCGGTATATTGCGCAGTGAAGCAACACTCATCCAGGAGACGGTATGCAGACGTTTGAATTCTTAACACTCATCTTTTTCCTGCTTCCTTACATCACCGGCGCATTGCGAGCCATACTCATGCCGGAGCAATACAGAAACGCCGAGATACGCTTCTATCAATCCGGCAAACCGCATGTCTTCCAATGGTTTACATTCGGATTCAATGGACTCGCGCTGGTGTTTCTCATTCTGCACTTCTTGCTGGAAACAGCTCAAGCCGCACAAATACTGCTCTACGCCATGGTCATTCTTTACGAGCTGATGATACCCTTCCACTTCATGCCGTTTTTCAGGGACCGCATGGTTTCGTCGCTCAAACAGAAAAGCAACGAGAAGTACCGGAGATCCGGATTGAATCACATCGGTATCGCCGTTGTGATTATCTTGCTTCCCGTACTGTTCGGCTAGCGTTGACAGTCCTTTCACACTGTTCTTCGGCGTGGTGAAAACACCCAGGCTGCGAAGAACAACAGCGTCGCCGCCAGCACTATCCCGGCACCGGAAGGCACATTTACCCAATACGAGAGCAACAATCCTGATATGGAAGATCCGATGCCGAACAGAACGGACAGCAGCATCATACGCTTGAAGCCTCGCGTGAGCTGATGTGCTGCTGCGGCAGGTGTGACGATGAGAGCCGAAACGAGAACAATACCCACGGATTTGACGCTTATCACCACAGTCCCAGCCATGAGTATGAGAAGAAGGTAGCGAAGCCCCCGCACGGGAAGCCCCATGATACCTGCGAGTTGCGCGTCGAAACTGAGAACGAGGAACTCCTTGAACAGCAGCGCGACAATAACGATAATGATCAACGACATCACCGCGCTCAGGTAGATGTCGGCAGGTGTGAGTGCGAGAATATTGCCGAAAAGATAGCTGTATATATCGACGTAGTAATCCTTGAGCAGTGAAATGAACAACACGCCAAGCGCCATGGTCGCGGCGAAGAAAATACCGACGGAAGTGTCGTGCGTCAGGTCGCTTCGCTCGCTTACCACACCGATGCTGATTGCCACACCGATGGAGAACAGCATGGCGGTCCACACAGGATCGATGCCCAACAACAGACCTATACCAACTCCGGCAAAGGTCGAGTGCGAAATTCCCGCACCGATGAAGGAAAGTCCGTTGAGCACCACGTACACTCCGATCAGCGCGCAAATGCCACCGACCAGAATCGCCTCGATCAGTGCGCGTTGCATAAAGGTATGTGTGAGAATATCCATGCTGTTACGTTTTGTTCACCGTACGGAATGAACTGTGCCGACGGTGCGCGAGCAGATTCGTCGTGTACGAATAATCCGACACGGCCCTAGTGTTCATGGGATGCATCGGCATCGTGTTTGACCACCATGTGCGGAATCTGTCCGTGCGAAAACAGCACGGCGCCACAGCCGTAGACGGATTCCAGTGTCGATGTCGTGAGTATGTCACTCGGTCTGCCATGCGCAACCAGCGTGCGATTCAGGCAGGCGATGGAATCGACATATTGACTGACGACGCCGACGTCATGTGTGACGAGTATCATCGTCATGTCGTGAGATGCATGCAGCGCGTTCATCCATTCGTACAGACCGTCGGCCGACGTGTGATCGAGCGCGGCCGTCGGTTCGTCAAGTATGAGCAGTCGCGGTTCGACGGCAAGCGCCCGGGCTATAAGTACGCGCTGCCGCTGGCCACCGGAAAGTTCGCTGATATGTCGCTTGGCAAGATCCGCCATATGTACGATTTCCAGCGCATGCATCGCTTGTTCGTAGTGGCGGCGGCGCACACGGCGCATCATGCCGATACCGCCGTACAATCCCATGGTTACGACATCGAGAACGCGCAGGGGAAAGGTGAAATCCAATTCGGCGTATTGCGGCACATATCCGATGCGTGAACGAAGTTCGCCCAAATCGGAGGGAGCTTTCCCGAACGTGCGCACTTCGCCGGCCACGGGATGGAGCAAACCGAGCATGGTTTTCACAAGAGTGCTCTTTCCGGAACCATTCGGACCGATTACTCCCCAGAAACTGCCGTGAGCTATCCTTACCGTGATGTTTTCCAATGCGGGCAAGGCGCCGTATCGCACGGTGACTCCATTGAACTCCACATCGTATTCGACATTCATCGCAACACCGACTCCATGGCTTCGACGTTCGCCATCATGTATGCAATGTAGCTGTGCGGTGCGAACATGCCGCCTTGCGGATCCAATCTGGCAATACCAGCGCTCGTTTCCTCCGCGAGTACTGTCACGCCCTTGGCGGCGGAACGAACATCGGCGAAAAGCGCGACGATGTTCTGCTGTTTCATGCGTCGTATGAGGGAGGCCATTTCCTTGGCCGACACTTCGCGGCCCGGCTGGGCTTCGATGGCACCGGATTCTTCAAGACCGTAGCGCTTCGCGAAATAGGGCCAGGAACTGTGGTCAGCGACGAAGCGCCGATGCGTCCAAGCCTCAGTGCGTTCGAGAATCGTTGCATCAAGCGCTCGCAACGAATCGATGTAGTTTGAAGCGTTACGCATGAAGTAATCTTTTTTCTCGGGAAACATATCGCACAGCGCGTCGCGAACACGTTCCACAGCGGCAACGGCGAACAGCGGATCAAGCCATACGTGCGGATTACCGAATTCGTGCGTATGTCCGTGATGCGCGGAGTGTTCATGGCCGTCCTGCAACAACTCGAAGCCGTCGCTCAAGTACAGAACAGTAGGGCGGGAAGACTCGAGGTTCGAGACGAGTTTATCCGACCACTGTTCGAGACCGGCACCGATGAAAAGCAGCAGGCGTGATCCGGACGCTTCCAGTATCTGTCGCGGCAGCAATTCGAATGTATGAGGATTCGCATTGGCCGGAAGCAAGGTCAAGACACGCAGCTCGCCCGCGGCAACGCCATGCACCCATTGCCCGACGGGAAGAATGGAGACAACAACGGTTTGACGGCTGTCCCGTTCACCTCCGTTATCGGCAGCATCACCGCAGGCGGAGAACAACATCAACACGGAGGAGAGGGTACAAGTCAGAACGAGCATACGAAGAGCTGCTTGAGACTTCGCTCCGTCATACGGCGTGTGTTCAATATCGATTCGTTTCATGATGCTAAATTACGAGATTCGGACGTCTATGCAATCATGACACGGAGTTTATCGCTGGTGTGCCGGAAATTTCCTTGAGTTGTTGCGCTGAATCCATGAAGTGGCTGCTCCAGGTGATTCACGATTTTCATGAACTCACGTCTCTGTCGTCTGCCTTCCTCCAATGAATCGTTGGGTTAAGGAGCATCGGGGACAGCGCGGTGTGCGGATTGACGAACGACGGTGTTCCCGCGTACGAGTCACGCATCCGTTCGATATGAACGGGAGAATGTCGTCTAATGTTTTCCAACGCCCTTTTATTTGAGGGAGAATGGGAGTATTTTTCACTCTGGTAGATATCTAGCCATCCATCACTATTAAGGACACAACTCATGAGAGATCGTTTTGCTACGGTTTTCGCGAAAGGAAACGCACTCCATGCTTGTATTGTCGCATTGCTGCTTTTGAGCACGCATACATCGCAGGCGCAGACGTGGACGTGGATCAATCCACTCCCTCACGGTGTGACGAACAACAGCATTCAGAGACCGCTGGCGAATCACATCGTGATCGTTGGCGATCAGGGCAGAATCATCAGATCGACAGACGACGGAGTGACATGGAGACTTGCAGAGAGCAACACGACGATCTCCTTTCACGATCAGAGTTTCATCGATGCCGAGTACGGTTGGGCATGCGGTGAGGACGGCATCATCAGCCGCAGTACTGACGGGGGAAAGACGTGGACACGGCAAAATACAGGCACGACGAAGCGCGTGTACGCCATCAACTTCTTCAGCCGGGAGGTTGGATGGGCTTGCGGTGTGGGAGGATTGATCCTGCACACCACCAACGGGGGTGTTACCTGGACGGATCGCTCCTACCATGAGCCGTTTTTCCTTCGTTCCATCTTCTTCGACGACGATCGACGCGGCTGGGCCATGGGTTGGGGCGGTCTGATTCTCGAAACCACCGATGGAGGTGATTCGTGGCTGAAGAAGGATTTCGATCTTCCGGGGAATCCCGAGTACATCTACTACGTCAACAACAATGTGCGTCTGATCTGCGGTGGCAACGGCCTTATGCTCAAAACCACGGACCGCGGGAGAAGATGGCGTATGATACCCACGCCCACAGGCACGACGCTCATCTCTATGTTCTTCATCACCGACCGACAAGGGTGGGCGGTTGGAAAAGGTGGCGTGATCATTAAAACCGTGGATGGCGGTGAAACCTGGACTAACGTCAATTCCGGAACCATCCTCGACCTGATGGACGTTTCCTTCGGCGACGGGTATTCCGGCATCGCTCTCGGCGTCGAAGGCACACTGCTTCGCAGCACCGATGGTGGCGAAAATTGGTACAGCGTTTCCAAGGGGCCGCGATCCAGCTACTACCAAATCGATTTCGTCGATGAGAACAACGCTGTGATCCTGTCCAACGATGCGAGCTTGCGCATTACGAACGACGGTGGCAACTCGTGGATGGATGTTACGGCGCCCGCTGCCACGGAACTGACCGGCCTCGACATGATTGATGCAAGTAAAGGATGGATTGTCGGTTTCAGAGGGTACATCGCACGTACCGACGACGGTGCCATGAGCTGGACTGTCGTACAGAACGAACTCGGCTTCAATCTCCATTCCGTCGCATTCAGCAAAGCTACTATCGGCGTTGCAGTGGGATCGGAGGGCATGTATTGCCGTACCACCGACGGCGGGACAACCTGGGCGTCGGCACGCTTCCCCGAAGATGTGAAAATGATAGACGTCACACCGCTCGGTGATGCATGCTGGGTGGCCGTTGGCGAGAAGGCCACTATTTTCCGCTCCTGCGACGATGCTTCAACGTGGAAAAAAGTGGATTTGAGCAATATCGACGACGTTCTTTCGGACTTCCTTTGCGTACGCTTCATTTCTCCACGACACGGTTGGATTTCCGGTGGGCGCGGTGCGATTTTGTTCACCGAAGATGGCGGCCTCACGTGGGGCAAGGCCCGGACGAACACTTTCCTCTCCATGGCATCGCTTTTCTTCTCAGACGAATTGAACGGAATGGCGGTCGGACCGGAGGGAACAGTGCTCGTTACGAATAACGGCGGTCGGACATGGACCAATCTTCCGCGCGTTTCCGATGTCGGACTCATGGATGTCGTGGCGCTTTCCTCTCGTCAACAGTGGGTTGTCGGACACAATGGTACTATTTTACGCTGTGACTGGCGATGAGCGCCAACTCACCAGCGTCAGCCGATGCGTAAGGACTGCGTGCTTTCGCGTCCCCTGCAGACAACGGGGACGCGAAAGTGTTTTTCTTCAACTTCACACTCCATTCCGATGCAGCTTGGCTGTCTGTCTTGCCGTAGTATAGACGAACTCTCATGATTCGCACATACGAACTGACACGGAAATTCGATGGCTTCACTGCTGTCGATCACTTGACATTGGAAGTTAAACCGGGCGAGATTCTCGGCTTTCTCGGGCCGAATGGTGCGGGAAAATCCACTACTGTCAAAATGCTGACCGGTATGTTGCAGCCCACTTCCGGCTATGCCGAAATCGCGGGCTACGACGTCGTCAAAGACCCTATGCTGGTCAAGGAGCGCATAGGCTACATTCCCGAAAGCGGAGCGATGTACGACAGTCTCACACCCGGTGAGTTTCTCGATTTCGTTTCGAGTTTGTACCACTTGGATCCCGAAGTCGCGAAGAATCGCTACAACGACTTGTTCGAAATCTTCGACATCACGCATTTCCGCGATCAGCGCATAACGGAACTCTCGAAGGGAACGAAACAGAAGGTGCTGATCGCTTCTGCGCTTGTGCATCGCCCGGAAGTGCTGTTTCTCGACGAACCCCTGAATGGCCTCGACGCAAATGCCGCCCTCGTAGTCAAGGAATTGCTGCGCAAACTGGCGATGCAGGGCAAGACGATTTTTTTCTGCTCCCACATTCTCGAAGTCGTGGAAAGAATTTGCTCGCGCATTGTCATCATCGATAAAGGACAGCAAATCATCGCAGGCACAGCCGCCGGCATTATCGGGGATACGGAATCAACTACTCTCGAAGAAGCGTTCACAAAACTGACCGGCGTTCGCACTGCTGCCGATTTATCCGACGACGTCATCGCGGCATTGGAGCGAGTGTGATGGTCGAGCGCGTGTTACGACTGCTGGATGTGGACGCGCGACAGTTCCGGGCTATGCTCGCCGTGTCGCTCCGCGTGGATTTTCGTACCGGTCTTTTCGACACGGGCTCAGTTAAAAAGAAGAGACGCAGACTCTCGGGACTCTGGAAAATCCTTCTCTTTTACGGGTTTTTAGGTGTTATTCTATCGTTCACCATTATCGAGAGCGCTAACCTTTTCTTCACCGCCGGCGTCATGATGACTATCACCATGTTCGCGGTAGCCATGTCCGTGCTCGTGGAGTTTCAAAGCGTCGTCGTTTCGCCGGACGACTACCACTTGCTGGCGCACAGACCAATCACATCGCAAACTTTTTTCGTTGCTCGTATCGCCAACATTTTCGTGTATATCGGCGTGATGACGCTCGCCATAGGCCTGGTTCCCGCAATCGTGTACAGCGTGATCGATGGGTTCAAGCCGCTGCTCGGGCTGTCGGCTTTGCTGGGCATGTTCGGTGCCGCCATACTCGTGACGATGTTCATCGTGTTTCTCTACGTGAATCTCATGCGCGTCGCACATCCCGGTAAGTTGCGGCGCTTCTTCTCCTACATGCAATTGCTGCTGTCATTCATCGTCTACGGAAGCGGTATGATTTTCTCTACGCTGTTGAATACCGGAGTGTTGGACGACATTACCCTTAAACATGAAGCCTGGATGCTGCTCCTTCCACCGACATGGTTTGCGAGTCTGCCGTTGCTTGTCGACGGAATCACCGACGCGCACACAATCCCATCAATACTTCTTGGTCTGTGCATCACCGCAATGCTGCTCGTGTACGCCTATGGAAAACTCTCGTTCGAGTATGCGGCGATACTGTCCAGACAAAGCGAAACAAGTGAAAAGGTAAAGCGGGCTCGTCCCTCGCGTGCCACGGCATTGCCGATGTTCAGGCATGGTGAAGGCCGCGCGGCTGCGTTGCTCATACGCAATCAGTTCAAATACGAGCATAAATTTCGAATGTCCATACTGGCGATAATTCCCCTCACCGTCTTGTACCTCCTGGCCGGACTGATCGGAGGCGGCGGTTTGGCCGACCCTTTCGTCGATCCAGCCAGACACGTGGCAAAGGCCAATCTGTTGTATTTCGCCATGGCGTTTTTTCCGGTCTTGCTCATGGCCAGCATGACGCGCAGCGACCAGTACAGGGCGTCGTGGATTTTCCACGCAACACCGATGGACAAGGGAAAGCTCGTGTTGGCCGTGAAGGATGTTCTTGTTGTGTTTTTCGTTTTTCCATACGTGCTTTCGCTTGGAATTATTTTCGGATTCTTTTTCGAAAGTTTCAGAAACGTGCTCATTCACATCTTCATGCTCGGCATACTATCGCATCTGATACTACAATTGCTGGTGCTGCTCAATCCCTGGCTTCCGTTTTCGAGACCAGTCCGAAAAGGCGAAAGAACGGCGGGCGTATTTGCTGGTATCATCACCGCCGCTATCGGAATGACTGTCGTCATCAATATTCTCGCCAGATTGATCTACCCTTCGGTTCTGGCTACAGCATTGGCTTTGGTTGTACTTGCAGTGCTGACAATTCTTTTCGAACGCTATGCGGCGCAGCGTGTGCGTAAGAAGGCAACGCTGCTGGAATTCGATCACTGACCTCATTCGTGCAACTCCATTTCTCACACTCTGCGATTCATGTAGCGCATGAATCGATACATGCTAGCGTCCCTTCTCGTGAGAGAATGTCGCCCAGTACCTCCATGTTTCATCTGCGGGTTGCTTTGCGTGAACCCGCAGTTTCCTGACTTCGTCGCTCGTATCTGACCCTATGTGCCGAGGTGTTTGTTTCCAACGAATTAGTGTGATTCCGGGTTGCGTTTCGGGTGCTGCACGCTTACTATTCGATCATGTTCATTCGAAAAA
>Ga0114946_10002177_pt1 | contig 13467 bp, 12 predicted proteins | sample WalLakDeSediment_FD_88676 | JGI IMG/M metagenome (GOLD analysis project Ga0114946, IMG submission 88676) | Lake sediment microbial communities from Walker lake, Nevada to study Microbial Dark Matter (Phase II) - Walker Lake 11/02/13 Deep Sediment | ecosystem: Environmental > Aquatic >...
GAGCTGGCGCGGATGTCGATGTTCTCCCCGCCGATCTCCCGTGCCCGGCTATCGCCGACGAGCTTGATCTCGACCCGATCGGCACTGAGAAGGCCGCCGATCTCGAACTTGCCCGATGACGTAAACACGTCGGCCTCGAGGTTCTGCGCCACGTGGAGCACGCCGCTCACGCGCACGTAGTGGCCGCGGAAGCTGCCCCCAATGCGTTGGGCGCCGGAGGAGCGGAGCTCCTTCACCGCGGCGTCGCCCTCAATGCCACAGCTCCCTGAGGTGACGAGAACATCGGCCTCAACACGTCCCGAGAACTTCCCGGCCCCGGAGACGCCGATCTCCTTCGCCTTGACGTCCCCCTGGAACCGTGCTGCCCCCGAGACGCGGATTTCCTGGGCCACGACATCTCCTTCCACCCGTCCGGAGCCGGAGATGCGGACTTGGCTGTACTCGCCGCCCGAAATCCGTCCCGATCCCGAGATGGAGACGCTTTGGAGTTCCATTATGCCACCTCCCTCAACGCCATCTTCACCTGTTCTGCGACTTTCTCCAGATCTACCCGCTGCTTGATCCGCGACTCACGGTCGAGCTTGAGCGGCTCGCGCCCGAGCGCGGCGAGCGTGAGGCGCACCGACAGCCCCTCCTGTTCGAGGGCCTTCTCCCCGAGCAGGGCCGTCATCCCGGTGGGCGCACGCAGCACGGCATCTTCCCCGCGCACGAGGTCCACGAGCAGCTTGGCCTCGGCTGGCCGCATCCCGGACCGCAGGGCATGGACCCCGCACGCCAGGGCCACCAGCTCGCCGAACGTGTAGCCGCGGTCTTTCCACAACAGCTTACGGCCTTCGGTCCCGATGGGGGACAAGGCGGCGGGGTCGTCGTGCTTCACCGTCTCGGGTGTGGCCTCCGGTGCCAAGACCTGGACGAGTTCGTCGAGCGACTGCTCTTCCTTGAGGGATCGGATCTGCTCGATGCGGGGCAAGATCTTGTCCCGGGGGAAGAACGTCTCCTGACCGGTCACCGTGGCCTTGCGGATGAACCACGCCTCGGGGATGAGGCCCTTCCGCTTCCAGCGGTAGAGCTGGCCGTAGGAGATCCCCGCCTCCTCGAGCACGTCCTTTTTCGCGATCAGGTCTTCATCCATCGCTCACCCTCCTCCGGCGGACTTCTGTGCCATGAGGGACAGTGTAACAGAACACTGTTACAAGTCAAGAACTACTGGGTGACCACCGAGACCTTCTCGGCCAGGATCGGGGGAAGAGCAAGGCCACCGAATACCCACTCCGCCTGACCGCCGATCGCCTGGATCCCATCCTTGAGGACGTCGTACGCGTTGCCCGCGATCATCGTGTTCTTGACCCGTCCCACGACCTTCCCGTCCTTCACGGCAAACCCCGTCCCGACGTTGTTGGAGAACGCACCAGACTGGACGTTCCCCTGCCCAAGGCCGAGCACACCGGCGACGACGAGGCCGCTCTTCAGGTCACGGACCATCTCGTCCACCGACCCGGCTCCCGGGGAGACGACGATGTTGCGGGAGGCGGGTCCAGGAGGAACGCGAAACCCACCGCCGCCCAACGGGCTTCCCTTCATCCCGTTCCCGGTGGAGCGGGTCTTGGTCAGCGAAGCCGCCCGCAGGTCGTAGTAGAAGTTCTGGATCACGCCTGCGGTGACCAGTGGCAGGCGGTCGGTGGGGACGCCTTCGTCATCGAACGACCGCGACCGCGGGCCGTACGGGATCACCCCGTCGTCGGTGATCGAGAGGCGTGGGTCGAACGCAGTCTCTCCGAGACGGCCCTTGAGCGGGGACGTCCCCAGGAACACCGACATCCCGGAGAACCCGACCATCAACGGCAGGAGCAGGACGGGGACCCCGGTCGGGAGAAACAAGACCGGGGGTGTGCCGGTCGGGGCAGCGACGATCTCTCGCCCCCAGCGGAGCTGGCGGAGGAGGTCGCCCACCAGGTGGTCTCGATCGAGGTCTTCGGCGCGACGCACGGCGGCGGACGCATAGACGGACCAGATGTCGCCCTTTCGGATCTGTTCGGCGGAAACGGACATCGAGAGGTACGACCGCCTCTCCTCACACGCGGCCCCGGCGGAGGTGCGCACGCCGACCGCGGCTGTGCCGCGGCTCAGCGAGGCGTTCACGATCAGCTCCGGGAACTCGTCGCGGATCTGCTGAATCGCCTCCTCTCCCCAGCCGATGAGCGTGTCCACCCCGATCTGCGCGACCGTCGGGTCAAGCACAGGTACGGGCTGTGTGGCGCCGTTCCTGCCTGTGAACGGGAACGGGGCCGGATCGCCGTGCGATGCAGCGACGAGCGCGGACTCCAGCAGAGCTTCGTCGCTTCCCCCCGCGGTGGACGCGAACCCGAGCTTGCCGCCCGAGACGACCCGCAGGGCGCGCCCGCGGACGGCTTCCGACCCTGCGGTTTCGATCTCGCCGCCGTTGAAGCTGACGGAGATCCCCTCGCGCAGTTCTTCGTACAGCTCTGCGCTCTCTGCCTTTCGCGTCGCTCGATCCACGAGGTTCATCATCGGCCTCCCACGGTCACGTTCCGCACACGCACATGAGGCGCACCGGTGGTGGTGGGGAGGGGCCACTGGCCGCCCTTGCCGCACCCGCCCGAGCTTCCCTCCAGCTTGAAGTCGTTGCCGATCCTCTCGATGTTCTGCAGGGTGTGGAACACGTTTCCGGTGAGCACGACGTCGCGCACCATCGGCCCGATCACCCCGTCTACAATCTCATGGCCGTAGGCGGCCGAGAACGTGAACTGCTCGAACTCCGTCTGCCCGCCGAACGCCGCGCACGCGTACAGCCCACGTTCGATCCCCTGCAGCATCTCGTCGAGGGTTGCCGTCCCCGGCTCGATGTACGTGTTGCGCATGCGCACGATCGGGTCGTGCTCCCAGGACACGGCACGCGCATTGCCGGTGGGAACAGCGTTCATCTTGTGCGCCGTGGCCCGAGAGTGCATGAGGCCGGTGAGGACGCCGTTCTTGATGAGGTGCGCCCGCTGCCACGGGACGCCCTCGTCGTCGTAGGGGGTGTTTCCCCGCTCGCCGGCGCGGTACCCGTCGTCGACCACGTTCAGCGATTCGACCCCGAACGGGGTCCCGAGCTGCATCACCCGGCGCATGGGCTCGTTCTTGAGGAGAAAGTCGGCCTCGCAGATGTGGCCGAATGCCTCGTGGATGAACACGCCGGCGAGGTCGGGGTCGAGGACCACCGTGTATGTCCCTCCCTGGACCGGCTTGGCCGAGAGGAGGTCCACCGCCCGCTGGGCCGCCTTCCGCGCCTCCTCCTCCTTGCCTTGCACCCTGTCGAAGCCCGCCGCGTAGCCGAGGGACTCGAACGCCTGCTGGATGTCTCCGTTCTTGCGGGCGACCGCGGCGATCATGAGGGTGACATCGGGAATGCCCTGCTCGACGTAGGTTCCCTCGGAGTTGGCGTAGATCGTTCGTCTCCACGAGTCCGTGTAGCGCACGCTCGACGACGCGATCTGGGGGGAGTGGGCGAGGACCAGCTTGTTGTAGGCTTCCGCCAGGCGCCGCTTCTCGTCGAGCGGAACGCCACGGAAGTCCCGTTTCATCTGGCCTTCGTGGCGTGCCTCGACCACCTGAGCGGGAGCCAGCGCCACGGGGTCAGCCACGTGGCCGGATGCGGTGCGGGCGAGGTGGGTCGCCTCCTCGACCTTGCGCGGGAGATCGGCCGGGTCGGTGAACACGGCGATTCCCCACGCGCCCTTGACGAGGCAGCGCACGATCCCCCCTGCCTCCTCGCCCGATTCGAGCGCCATCAACTGGTCGCGCTGGAACGCGACCCGCGAGCGCGTGGCCTGTTCCCAACGCGCCTCGGTGTAGTCGGCGTGGCTTCGCGCCACGGCTTCACGCAGCCTGTCTTCCATGGAGCCTCCTTCGCACTGCGGAGATTGTACCGCCGGACCACCGGTGTGATGATTGTCACGTTCTGGCGAGCGTAATACGTGTACACTTCTGACAGACTTGAGAGGATCGAGGAGGCCGAGGATGAGAGGGGTGTACGCAGTTCTGTTGGTGTTGGTGGCCTTTCCGGCGCTGGGGCTGGGGGTGTCCATCGAGGGACCCCGGAACCCGGATGGCACGCTCGCGATGTGTGGTACGTTCACGGTGACGGTCGCAGGTGCGGCAGAGACGACAGGCCATGTCACGCTGGTCCTTCTGCGCACGAGCGAAGTCCTGCGCGTGTCGTTGGAGTGCGACGGAGACAGGCTGAAGTCGGCGCCCGTGCAGATCCGGCGGTCGTGCGACCCAGCGGCGACGCAGCTCTCGCTGGTGGCGGAGATTGGCGATGCGATCGCGATCGCAACGGAGCTCGGCGCCGGCGGGTGCGCAGTGGAGCGCGTGGGAAAGAGGCTGTCGGGCCCCGGCGAGCCGGCCCTGTCGCTTCGCCGCATGAACAACGACACGATGGATTGGGTGACGGCTGAGTCGGTCGAACCTGGTCTATTCAGCGCTGGTCTGAACAACCTCGCGCTCGACTCGACGTGCGCGCCGGAGACCACGCATCTGACCCTTGCCGTGGGGCAGGCGACGGCGCGGCTTGTGCTGGTTGAGGAAGGACCCGTGGCGGGACGCTTCTCCGGGGAGATCGTGGCCCAGATGCAGCCAGACGCCGAAGATCCTGAGCTCGTGCTGCACCTGCTGACAACGGACAAGGAGCCCCTGCTGCGAGCGGTGGTGCGCGAGGGAGACGCGCTGGCCTTGACGTGGGACGGGGTTGACCTTCGCCGGCCTGTGAAGTTCCTGCCGGTCGAGCTGTCCCCCGTTGACCTCGTCTTGCCGGTGGGGTGCATGGCCGAGGTCCGGGTCTCCGTTCCAGAACGACCCGACGAGGTGATCTGGTTCGTCAACGGCGTGAGGCAAGCTGTGGAGGGACCTTCCCTGCCGGTCTGCCCTGACGCGCCGCGAACCCTGGACGTGGTGGCCCTGGTGCGTCAGGGGCTCTTGTGGGGCCGTCAGCAGACGACCGTGACGATCGTCCCCCAGGTTCGTGTGTCGTTCATCTCAGCGGAAACAGGCTTGCCGGCCAACGAGCCGTGGCGGTGCGCCGCACCCCTGCAGGTGAAGGTGGAGCACGTTCAGGGGGAGTTGGAGTCGATCCTCGTGGGCAAGCTTGGAGCCGATCCCCGGCCCTGCAAGCTGCCGGTGGCTCGAGTAGGTGACGGTGTGTGGCTGAGCATCCCGTTCCGACCGGCTGCCGATCTCGGGGTGTGTGGTGGAGATGTCCTGTGGGTCCAGTACGTGGACTTCCGAGGGTGCTACACGGCCTACGTCGTCCTTCCGCTGCGATGAAGAGCGCGGCCGTCGCCCTTGCGCTGGTCGCCGGCCTTGGCCTCGGCGGGGTGGGCCTCGAGGTCGCCCACCCCGTGGTGTTCTCGACTGAGCCCCTGGTCGTGTGGACCGCGGGGGATGTTCCTCCTGAGGTGAGCCTCGGGGGGATCCCTGTCCCTGCCCTGTGGGAACGTTCCCAGGAAGGCGACCTCACCCGGTGGACGGGTGTGGTCTCGCCGTGGGCCCCTCTCGGGGTGTGGATGGTGTGCTCGGACCGGAGCTGCCAAGCGGTCTTGCGGGTGTCGCCCGACGTGGGCTTGGTGGAGGTGAGGGCGGGTCCCGGAGCCTTGCTCTGCCTGGCTGGGCAGGTGAGGGTCGCGGACCGGGCAGGGTGGGCGACGTTCGCGGTTGCTCCAGGGTATCACGAGCTTCTCTCCGAGTTTGGAGGAGAGCCCGTCCGGCGGTGGGTCACGGTCCACGCCGGGGAGCGGACCCAGGTGACGCTTGTTCTTGCCCAGGCCGGTACGTCCACGCCGATGGCCCTCCCGGGATCCACAGTGATCCTGGGGGTGAGCCTGGTCTCCCCGCGCGAGCTTCCCGCGCTCGGCGCGCAGCTTCGCCTGCCCCCGGGGTGGGAGGCGGTTCCCTCGGCTGGGGTCTTCGACCCCGTTCGGGTGGGCGAGCTGACCGTGCGCGTGTGGATGGTCCGGATTCCGGGCTCAGCAGCCCTTGAGGAGTACACGCTGGCCGTGGATCTGGGGGATCTTGGGGTGCAGGCCCAGACCACGCTCACCGTGGCCGATCGCCTTCCGGCGCGGGTTGTGGTCTGCCATTGGGATGTGGGGGGAGATCAGCTCAACCTCGCGCTTCCGTGTCGGGTCACCTACAACCGCCTGCGCTGGGCTGCCACGCTCGTGGGCCAGGAGCTTCCGTTCACGGGCCGCGTGTTCACGCAGACCGAGCTGGAGTCCCTCGCTGCGGAGTGGCAGACCGAACCGTAGAGATCCGCCTTCCACGCTGAGACTGGCGAGGCCCTCACCTCGGGGCGTTGTTGGAGGTGAGGGCATTCTCCTGGTGAAGAGGGGTCCCGCTGGAGCAGACGGCGGTCGCTATAATCGTGTTGTCAAGGGGGGGCGATGGACGAGATCCTCAAGATGATCCGTGACCGGCGCTCGGTGCGGGCGTTTCGCCCGGACCCCGTGGAGAAGGAGAAACTGGACGCGATTCTCGACGCCGGGCGCTGGGCACCGTCCGGGAAGAACACCCAGCCGTGGCGGTTCGTGGTTGTGGAATCGGCCACCAAGCGGGCCGAGTTGGCGGAGCTCGTCACCCAGAGGAACATGGTCGGCTCGGCCCCAGTGACGCTGGCGATCCTGCTCGATCGGGCGGCGGGCTACGATGAGCTGAAGGATGCCCAGGGGATTGGAGCTTGCGCGCAGAACGTCCTTCTGGCGGTCCACGCGTTGGGGCTGGGGGCGTGCTGGATTGGCCGGGCCCGCGACAGGGAGGTTGAGGCGCTGCTGGGGAGACGGGAGGGGGAGGAGCTGATGATGCTCATCCCGATCGGCTACCCGGCGGAGACGCCGCCGGTGCGTGACCGCCGCCCCCTCTCCGAGCTGGTGCGGAGGATCTGATGCCCTATCTGCTCGTCCTACTGGCGGCCCTGCTGGTGATCCCCGCGGTGGGGCTCGGCCTTGCCGCGGTGTGCCTTGCCGTCGCCGCAGGGGCGATCGTGCTGCTCTGTGCGCTTGCTCTCGGCGCGTCGGGAACGCTCATCGGCTGGATTCTGGCGGCCACGGCACTGGGCGTGTCGTGGCCTGCGGTTTTGTCCTGGCGACGCCTGATGCATCGACTGAAGGGAGCGCTCGCGACGGTCGGCCCGGGCATTGGGCGGTTGCGGGGAGGCTGACCCAGGCGTCTGGCGAACGCCTACCGAGATCTCGCGGCGGGGTCCAAGCGGTGAGGTGCGGCCGTCGCGGTTCGTCTACGTCCCTGGTGGGGTCACGCCACAGAGGGGGATCGCTGTTCGAGGCGGCCTAGGATGGATCGGTCTTTGAGGCGGCGGGGTGAAGGTACACGGTCTGGGTCGGGTAAGCGAACTCGATCCCGTTGCTCTGGAAGCGGCGGTACAGCTCGAGGTTGATCGCCTGCTGGATGTCCATGTGGACGCCGAAATCGGGGACGAGGACGATGTACACGGCCTCGAACTTGAGGGCGAAGTCCCCGTACTCCTTGAAGTGAGCACGGTCGAACCGCGTGTTCGGCTGGGACTCGATGATCTCGCGCACCATCCCGGGGATCGCGGCCAGCTTGTCGTAGGGCGTTGCGTACACGACGCCGAACGAGAACACGATCCGACGCTGGAACATCCGCTTGAAGTTGCGGATCGGGGTACGCAGAAGCTCGGCGTTGGAGAACACCAGCTGTTCGCCAAGCAGGCTGCGGATGCGGGTCGTCTTGAGGCCGACCCGCTCCACGGTGCCCAGGTGCTCACCCACGATGATGAAGTCGCCCACCAAGAACGGCTTGTCCACCACGATCGAGATCGAGGCGAACAGGTCGCCGAGGATGGTCTGAAGGGCCAGGGCCATCGCGATCCCGGCGATCCCCAGGCCCGTGATGAGGGCGGTGATGTCGATCCCAAGGTTGTCGAGGGCGAGGAGGAGCACCACCGTCCACAGGGCGATCTTGCCGAGGAACGCCACCGCGTTGAGGGTGGTGGCGGTGGCAGCGTCCTTCTCCTCCTCAAGCTGGTGCTTGATCTCGCGGTTGACCCAGAACGTGATGAGGCGGCTTCCCCACGTGGCGGCCTGGACCAGCAGCGCGATCAGGGCCAGGAGGCCCACGGCGTAGGAGGCGGTGGGGGGGAGATCCAATGCCTGGGACGCGGCGAACAGGGAGACGGACAACAGGAAGAGAACCTGCGTTCGACTGACGAGGTCCGCCCCCAGGCGCACGGGCTCGCTTGGGGTCCGCTGGTGGCGAGCGAGCAACCGGCGGCGAACCCACCACTTCACGAACTTGAGAAGGGCGAACGTGGCGAGGAGGATCCCCAACGAGAGAAGCCAGACCCAAACCCTGTTGTTGGCGAGTACCTCACCGAGGAAGCTCATCGGGCCCCCTGCGCCACGTCGGGTGTCCCCATTCGGTCATTGGAGAACGAGAAGACGACGGAGGACACAACTCCGGCGCCGGGACGCAGGACAGCCCCAGCGCGTGGCTGGTTGACCAAAACTCGACGGATCACGCTCCGCACGGCTGTTCCCCAAGCGAGCGTGAAGCCGTTGACTCCGATCCGGGTTCTCATCACCGCAGGAGAGAGTACTTACGGCGCGAGCAGCTTTCAAACACGGGATCGAGAGCTGCTGGGGAGGAACCTGCGGCCCGTCTGCCAACGATCGGCCCTAACCTGCCACGGCGGGCCGCTGCGGACCCGGGTTGACACGCGAGCGACCAAGCAGTACCTTTCGCATGCAAACACAAGCAATGGCAACAAGAAGCAATCACGGAGGCGCGGCTTCTTCTCCGGCACGGATCGCGGTGATCGGGGCCGGGGTCGTGGGGGCGCTGGTGGCGCGGGAGATCTCGCGGTACGAGGGCGAGGTGTTCTTGCTGGAGCGGGAGCCCGACGTGGGTTGGGGTGTGACGAAGGCCAATTCGGCCATCGTCCACGCGGGATTCCATGAGGAGCTGGGAACGCTCAGCGGCCGCCTCTGCGTCGAGGGCAACGCGCTCTTCTCCTCTGTCTGCCGCGAACTGGAGGTCCCGTTCGAGCGAATCGGGGGGTATGTCCTCGCCCTCTCGGAGGACGACAGGGCGACCCTTCACGGGCTACACGCGCAGGGAACCGAGCTCGGGGTTCCCGGGCTTCGGCTTCTGGGGCGCGAGGAGACCCGGAGCTGCCTTCCGCACGTGAACCCCGCAGTTGAGGGATCCCTCTGGGCACCGAGTGTGGGGATCACTGAGCCGTGGGCCCTCGCGGTGGCGGGAGCGGAGAACGCTGTGGCCAACGGCGCGGTCTTGCGTCTGGCAGAAGAAGTGCACGGGCTGATCGCCAAGGGAGGGCGGGTCTGTGCGGTGAAGACGTGCCGCGCCACGTACGAGGTGGATGCGGTGGTCAACGCGGGGGGGCTTCAGGCAGACGCGATTGCGGCCCTCGCTGGGCTCCGTTCCCCTGGGTTGGTTCCCCGTAGAGGGGAGTACCTCCTGCTGGTGGATGTGCCTTCAGCGCTGCGCTCTTCGGTCCTGTTTCCTGTGCCGACCCCGCAGTCCAAGGGGATCCTCGTTGTGCCGACGGTGGATGGGGGGCTCCTGCTTGGGCCGACCGCGACGGACCTTCGGCCGGAGGAGAGGTCGTCGACCCAGACCACCGCACGCGGTCTCGCCCAGGTGGTGGAGGGGGCACAGCGGCTGATCCCCGATCTTCCTCTGGGAAAGGCGGTGAAGGCGTTCGCGGGGCTGCGCCCGGAACCGGCGGATGGTGGCTTCTGGGTTGGCCGAACGGAGGTGCGCGGCTTCTACCAGGCAGCGGGGATGCGTTCCCCTGGCCTCACCGCTGCTCCGGCGATCGCCCGCTGGCTCGCTGGGCAGATCGTCGCCGACCTCGGGCTCGTCCCCCGGCCCACCTTCAACCCGCTTCGCTCGGCCATCCGCCGTGCGGCGGAACTCGCTCCCGAGGAGTGGGATGCGCTCATCGCTCGGGATCCCCGCTACGGGCGGATGGTGTGTCGCTGCAACCGGGTCACGGAGGGGGAGATCGTCGAGGCGATCCGCCGCGGGGCGTGTACGCTCGACGGGGTGAAGTTTCGCACGCGAGCCGGCTTCGGCCGCTGCCAGGGAGGGACGTGCACCGATCGCATCCTCTCCCTCCTCGCTCGGGAGCAGGGAGCGCGTCCGGAGGCGATCACGCTCCACGGCCCGGGCTCACCCGTCGTCGCGGGGAGCGTACGGTGACCAGGCACCGCGTCGACGTCCTCGTGGTGGGAGGGGGGGCGGCGGGCATGGCCGCGGCCGCCTCTGCGGCGCGGGAAGGGGCGAAGACGGTCCTCGTCGAAGAGGGATCGTGCTTGGGCGGTGTCCTTGACCAGTGCATCCATCCCGGCTTCGGCCTCCATCGCTACCGAGAAGAGCTCACAGGTCCCGAGTTTGCCCACCGGATGCTGGGCGAGCTTCGAGGCGTTGAGGTCTGGACAGAGAGCTCGGTCCTCGAGGTCAAGCCGGATCGGCCGCTGGCGAAGACGGTGGGCGCCGCGGGGTGGGTGGAGGTCGAGGCGAAGGCGCTGGTGTGGGCAGCCGGGGCGCGGGAGCGGCCGCTGGGGGCCCTTCGCATTCCGGGAACGCGGCCGGCGGGGATCTACGTTGCAGGACTGGCACAGCGGATGGTGAACATCCACGGCCTCCTGCCGGGGCGGCGGGCCCTCGTCCTCGGGTCGGGCGACATCGGCCTCATCATGGCCCGCCGGCTACACCTGGAAGGGATGGATGTGGTTGCTGTTGCGGAGATCCGGCCCCATCCCGGGGGACTCCTCCGCAATGTGGTCCAGTGTCTGGAGGATTTCGGAATCCCACTTCTTCTCTCGCACACCGCCGTCGAGATCCACGGCCAGGGCAGGCTGTCCGGGGTGACCCTGGCCCAGGTGGACGGAGCCGGGGCCGTGCGCCCGGAGACAGCGCGGCTTGTGGAGGTCGATACCCTCATCGTCTCCGTGGGGCTCATCCCCGAGGTAGAACCGGTCTCGTCTGCTTCTGGGGATCTCAGCATGGGAGGTATCTCCACCTCGTCACGTCTCCAGAACCGGACTCCTTGGCTGTTCGCGGCGGGCAACTGCCTTGCCCCCTTCGACCTCGTGGACACGGTGGCGGCTCTTGGGGAGAGAGCGGGAGCGGCGGCGGCACGGTTCGCCCGGGGAGAACTCCGCCCTGCCCCGACGGTGTCCCTGCGGCGGGGAGACGGGGTGGCCGTGCTCGTTCCCGCCGCGGTGGTCCCGGGTGAACCTGCGATCCTCTACCTTCGTGCTGCGCGGCCAATGGACGAAGCCCGGGTGTCCGTAGGAACGGACGGGGTGGGGCGTACGGTGCGCGGGGTTCGCCCGGCAGAGATGATCGAGGTTCGCCTGTCTGCCGAGGAGACCGAGGCGGTGGCCCGCCTCCAGGAGGCGACGGTGGAGGTGATCCCGCTCCGATGAGGGTCATCTGTGTGTCCTGCCCGATGGGCTGCGCGGTGGAGGTCGAGACCCAGGATGGCGTTCCGGTACGCGTGAGCGGGCACGGCTGCCCCCGCGGCGAGGACTACGCCCGGGAGGAGGTTCTGGAACCGAAGCGGGTGCTCACCACCAGCGTACGCGTCGTCGAGGGGGTGCTGCCGCTGGCTTCCGTCCGCACCACAGGTCCGATCCCGCGTCGGATCATCGCCCAGGCGATGGCCGTCATCCGCGCCCTGGAAGTCCCCGCACCGGTGGAGGCAGGTCAGGTGGTGATCGGCGACCTTCTTGGGACCGGGTCTGCGCTCATCGCCACCCGCGCCGTGGCCCGAAGGGGTCGCGCTTGACGGGGCAGGGGGGACTCCTATAATGGGAATCGCAACGAATGGCGAGGAAACGCAATCGCGTGCTGACAGAGGAACGCCGGCGGCTCATCCTCGAAGAGCTGCGGGCGCTGGGCGTGGTCCGCACGGGCGAGCTGGCACGGAGGTTCGCCGTGTCGTCAATGACCATTCGCAGCGACCTGTCCGCGTTGGAGGAGAAGGGGGGGCTTGTCCGTGTGCACGGGGGGGCGATGCTCCAGGAGCGGGTGGCCCTTGAACCGTCCTACTACGAGAAGGCAACCCGAAACCTGGAGCAGAAACGACGCATCGGGCGCCGGGCAGCGTCGCTCATTGAGGACGGAATGGCGGTATTCATTGGCAACGGCACGACGACGATCGAGATCGTACGTGCGCTGCGTGAGCACCCCCCCGTGGGAGTCAAGGTCTTCACCAACGCCCTCACCCATGCCACCGAGCTCTCGGGGATCCCTGGGGTGGAGGTCTGTGTGATCGGCGGCTACCTGCGCGGCGTGTCGTTCGCCATGGTGGGCCCCTTGGCCCGCCAAGCCCTCGAAGGGGTGTTCTTCGACCTCGCGTTCTTGGGGGCCAACGGGCTGTCCGTAGGCCGCGGGATCACGATTCCCTCCTTGGAAGAAGCAGAGACGGCGCGGGAGATCATCGCGCACGCCCAGCGGGTGGTGATCGTTGCCGATCACAGCAAGTTCGGAGTCGTCACCCATGGGAAGATCGCGGAGCTGTCGCGAGTGGATACCATTGTCATCGATCGGGATCTGGACGCTGAACTCCGGGAGGAGCTCTCAACCATGAGCCTGGAACTGGATTACGCGTAGAGGAGGTGACGGCGGAGGGCGATGCGGTGGACAGGCCAACGGGACAAGGGCTGAGATGTAAATGCGAGTGTGCGTTGCCGTGTGACGATGGGGGGTGATCGGTTGGCGACGGGCAGATGACCGGCAGTGCGGAGACCCAAGTGCCGACGTGTGGCGTGGTCGAACACGAAGCATCAAGGAGGAACAAGGTGAAAAGCGGAAAGATGTTGGCTGTTGTGTGTCTTCTCGCGCTTGTTGCTGTGGCAGGAATGGCGCAGCAGAGGCTTGGTTGGGTTGGTCCTATCTACGTGGAGCTCTCGGAGAGCCTGAAGAAGGGCTTCCAGGACTACTACCTGAGAACCTACGGCGAACCCATCACGATCACGTTCGTGCGGCCGGGCGGATGGCCCGTCTGTGTGGATAGAGTCCGAATCTGGGATGGGAAACCCGATGCCGATGTCTTCCTGGGAGCGGGAGCTCCTGCCCATTCGGTTCTGGCAAGCCTCGGGCTCACCGTCCCCTACGTGCACGCTCACTGGGACATGATCCCGGCCCAATGGCAGGGTATGAACGCCAGAGACCCTGAGGGCTACTGGTCTGCGTTTGCGCCATGGCTCGTCTCGAACATGTACAACGAGCTGGTGCTCCGGATGTACAACGTGCCTCCTCCGCTCACGTGGGATGATCTCCTGAATCCCATCTACCGAGGTCATGTGGCGATGTGCCTTACCTATGCCTCCGGCACCATGTATGAAGTCGCTCAGATCCAGCTTCAGACACGCGGATGGAGGGATGGCTGGGCGTACCTAA
>Ga0114946_10002178_pt1 | contig 13462 bp, 7 predicted proteins | sample WalLakDeSediment_FD_88676 | JGI IMG/M metagenome (GOLD analysis project Ga0114946, IMG submission 88676) | Lake sediment microbial communities from Walker lake, Nevada to study Microbial Dark Matter (Phase II) - Walker Lake 11/02/13 Deep Sediment | ecosystem: Environmental > Aquatic > Freshwater...
AGAAGTGGTGCGGCAGATCCAGGACCATTTCGATTTCCATTATGTCGGTCTCTTTCTGGTCGAGCCCGGCAGCGACTGGGCCATCTTGAGCGCCGGGACGGGCGAGACCGGGCGGGCGTTGGTTGCCGGGGGACATCGGGTCAAGGTCGGCCGGGAGCCGGTCGGCCGGAGCATCGTGGATGGCACCCCGCAGACGACGGAAGCCGGGCAAGATGACGCGCCGCCGAGCAGCCCCGATCGCCCACCTACCCGCTCCGAGGCGGCCATTCCGCTGCGCTCACGCGGCCGCGTCCTGGGTGCCTTCTTGCTGCAGGACAACGAGCCGGGTCGGTTCGACCACGACCTGCTGGCGATCCTGACCACGGTCGCCGACCAGGTCGCAGCGGCCCTCGACAACGCCGAGCTGCTGGCCGCCCGGCAGGCGGCCCTGGAGGCCCAGCACCGCGCCTTTGGCGAGCTCTCGCACCAGGACTGGCTCGAGCTGGCCCAGCGCCGGCCGGATTGGGGGTACCGGTATGCCGATCAACGCCTGGCAGGTGCCGGCGGGGCGTGGGAGCCCGAGCTCGCCGTGGCGGCCCAGACCCAGCGCCTGGTCCAGACCGAGAAGGAGGGTACACCCGCGCTCTCGATCCCGCTCGTGATCCGCGGCCAGCCGATCGGCGCGGTCGGTTTTCGCCGTCACCAGGGCGAACCCGGCTGGTCCCCGGAAGAGGTCGATCTGTTGCAGGACCTGGTCAAGCACCTGGGCGACGCGCTCGAGAACGCGCGCCTGCAGCAGCAGGCCCGCACGAGAGCCGTGCGCGAGCAGCTGGTCGCCGACGCCGCCGCCCAGATGCGTCGCTCGCTGGACGTCGAAACGGTGCTACGAACGGCGGCCGAGCGCCTGCGTCATGTTCTCGATCTGCCCGAGGTGACCGTGCGCCTGGCTCCCGAAGAACCCTATCGGCCGGGAGGCAATGGGCGCTCACCCGAGAATGGGGGTTCGCAGCCATGACGGGGACAACCGCCCGACAGCGGAGGCCGATCGTCTGGGTGCGCCAGCTGCTCGCCCGGTGGACGACGATCCAGACATGGCTGGTGATTACGTATGTGCTGATGGCGCTGGTGCCCATCACCCTGCTCGGCGGGACGGCCGTCACTCTAGCCTATCAAACACAACGCGACCGGGTTGAAGGCAAGTTCGAGCTGGTGGCCGCCCAAAGTGAAGCGCTCGCACCGGTGGATTCCACCGTTCGCGTGGTCGCGGCGGTCACCGTGGTCGCGCTTCTGCTGGCGGCCGTCGCAGCCCTGGCTGCCTCGCGAGCCATCACCCGCCCGCTGACAGAATTGGCGGGCACCGCGACCGAGATCGCGGCCGGCAACCTGGCATTGGCGGCCCCGGTCAACCGGAGTGACGAGATCGGGACCCTGGCGGGCGCCTTTAACACCATGACGGCACAGCTGCGCGCGCTGATCACCGGGCTCGAGGAGCGGGTGGCGACGCGTACCCGCGAGCTCGAGGAGCGCTCTCGCTACCTGGAGGCGGCCGCCCTGGTGGGAAGCGCGGCGGCATCCATGCTGGAGAGCGAGCCCCTCATCCGGCGCGTCGTCGACCTGATTCGCGACCGTTTCGACCTCTATTACGTCGGCTTGTTCCTGGTCGACCAGGACGGCCGGTGGGCCGACCTGCGGGCAGGAACGGGCGAGGCCGGTCGGCGGATGCTAGCGCGCGGACACCGGATCCCCCTCGGTGAGGGCATGGTCGGTTGGAGCATCGAACACGGTCAGAGCCGGGTTGCCGGTGACGCGCTGGACGACTCGGTGCGGCTCTGGGTGGACGAACTACCCGAAACCCGCTCCGAGGCCGCCATCCCGCTGCGCGTCCGCGGCCGCAACATCGGGGCCCTCACCGTTCAGGATCGCCGTGAGGGGACCTTGAACACGGACCTGATGGCCGCGCTGCAGATGATGGCGGACCAGGTGGCCGTGGCACTCGAGAACGCCCGGCTCTTTTCGGAGGCGCAAGAGGCACTGGAGGCGGCCGACCGGGCCTACAGTGAGCTCACCGGCGAAGCCTGGGGCGAGCTCCTCCGGCTGCGCCCGGGATTCGGCTTCCGGTGCACCGAGCGCGGCGTCAGCGTCGCTGCGGGGCCGGAACAGGAGCCGGCCGCCGAGCAAGCCGGCACGCTCAGCCTGCCGATCCAGGTTCGGGGCCACGTCATCGGCAGTGTCGAGACGTGCAAGCCAACAGGATGGTCGCCGGATGAGATCGCTCTCGTGAACAAGGTCGTCGATCAGCTGGCGGCGGCGCTGGACAACGCCCGCCTCTTTGAAGAATCTCAGCGGCGAGCAGTGCGCGAGCAACTGGCACGTCGGATGGCCGACAGGCTGAAAAGCCTGACAGAGATCGAGGCCATCGCCAGCACGGCAGCCGACGAAATGGGGCGCATCCTGGGTGCGGAGACGAGCTTTGTCGCTCTCCGGGTTGCCGAACCGGCCGCCGGCAACGGGCATGACCCCGTCACAGGGGGTGAGGAGGAACGGTGAGCGGGCAGACCCACGAGATCAGAGGTGAGAACCGCAGCGGCCGGTGGCGCGCGGACCGGTTGGAAGCCGCGCTCCGCATCGGGCAGGCCGTCGCTGCCATTCTGGACCCGGAAGAATTGCTCAAGACCGCCGCCGACCTGATCGCCGTCCACCTGGGCTACACCCATGTGGGCATCTTAACCCTGGACGAGTCCGGCCGCTGGGCCGTGCTGCGGGCCGCCAGCAGCGAGGGGGGCCGGCGCATGCTGGCCCGCCGGCATCAGTTGCGCGTCGGCGAGCAAGGGATCGTCGGCTATGCCACCAGGACGGGCCGGCCCCGTCTGGCCGTCGACGTCGGCGTTGATGCCATTCATTTTGACAATCCAGACCTGCCGGAAACGCGCAGCGAGATCGCCCTGCCCCTCATAGCCCGCCACCAGATCCTCGGTGCGCTGGACGTACAGAGCCGGGACGAAGACGCCTTTGACAAGCAGGATATCGCACTGTTGACGATGGTCGCCGACCAGGTCGCGGTGGCCCTCGATAACGCCCGTTTATTCGAGGCGAACCAGGCTGCGCTCTGGCGGGCCGAGGAGGCGCAGCGCGCTTCCCTGCGGCGCGGTTGGCGCCGGCACGCGACGAGCGGCCGCCGACCGGCGCTCTATGGGACGAACCGGCCGTCAGACGATGAGGACAACCCGCTGCAGGCAGCGACCCGGCAGGCCCTCGACTCGGGCGCTGCCATCATCGCCCAGGACGAGCAACACGGGACGGGCCTGGTGGCACCGATCAAGATCCGCGACCAGGTCATCGGTGCCCTCGGGCTCGGCAAGATCGAGCTCGATCGGGCCTGGAGCAGGGATCAGGTCGAACTGGTCGAGACCGTCGCCGATCAAGTCGCGCAGGCGCTCGAGATGGCCCGCCTCTTTGAGGAGGCCCGCCGGCGCGCCGAGCGCGAGCAGCTGATCAGCCAGGTGAGCGCGCGACTCCGCGCGGTGGACGATGTCGATGGGATCCTCCGGGTGGGGGTCCAGGAGACGCGACGGGCGCTGGGTGTCAGCCACGGCGCCATCCGGCTCGGCACCGAGACCCATCTCGTGCCGCCGGCCGGTAGTAACGGGGAGCAAGGACAATGACGACCACGATCGCGATCGGCAATCAGAAAGGAGGGGTAGCCAAAACCACCACGACGTTGTCGCTGGGTGCTGCGCTGGCCGACCTCGGGCATGGCGTGCTGCTGGTCGATCTCGACCCGCAGGCGAACCTGACGCTTTCGCTTGGCCTCCAACCGCACAACCTGGCACACACGGCCATCGACGCGTTGTTGGGGACCGATTCGCTGGTCGGTGTCAGCCGCGAGTCGGACATTTTTCGGATGGACATCGTGCCGTCCAATCACGAACTCGTCATCCTCGACAAGGTATTGGCGAACAAGAACGGGCAGCACCTCCGGCTGCAGCGGAAAATGGACGATGCGGTCCGGCAGCTGTACGATTTTGTCCTCGTTGACTGCCCCCCGTCGGCCGGCAACCTGACGATGAACGCGCTGGTGGCGGCCGACCTGCTGATCGTGCCCGTGCAATGCGAGTTCTACGCCGCCCACTCTCTGCGACAGACATCGCAGCTGGTGCGGAGGGCGCAGGTCCAGGGCAACCCCCAACTGCGTTACAGGGTCCTGGTGACCATCTATGACCAACGCAACAAGATCAGCCGCCTCATTTTGGAGCAGCTCAGAGGGGCACTGGCGGGGCTCCTCTTTGACACCGTCATCCAGATCGACACCAAGCTGCGGGAAAGCCCGGCCTACGGCAAGCCAATCGTCCACTATGCGCCGGGCTCGCGTGGTGCCCGCCAGTACCGCGAACTGGCGGACGAGGTCCTCATGTCGCTGGTCACAGAATCGACCGGGAGGTAATCGATGGGCAGGCAAAAGCTCGAGAGCCAACTGGAGACGGCCTTTGCCGACCTCTCCCTGCTCGATGGGCCGCCGGAGCCGGCCCCGGCGCCGGGCAAGCCGAAAGGCAACGGCCGGACCCACATCCCACCCGGCCCCGCGCCACAGGAGGAGGGACCGATTGACCTGGATCGGGAGCTGTCCGTTTCTGAACAGGAACGGCTGCTGGCAGACGTGGAACGTCGGGCACGCCAGCTCCAGACGGCCGCCATTATCTCGCATTCTATCACCTCGACCCTCGATCTCGACCGGCTGTTGATCCAGGCAGTGGAGTTGATCCGGGAGCAATTTGACCTCAGTTATGTCGGCATCTTTATGCTCGACCCGAGCGGCCGGTGGGCCGTGCTCAAGGCGGGCACAGGCGAAGCCGGCCGACAGATGGTCGCCGACGGGCACCGGCTCGCCGTTAACGGGCAATCGCCGGTCGGCCGGTCGATCACCGATGGCCAGGCCCGCATGGCGCTGGAAGCAGACGACGAGGCCGTCCGATTCGACCACCCCCTGCTTCCGCTGACGCGGTCCGAGATGGCACTACCGCTCATCAGCCGCGCGACGGCGATCGGCGCGCTGACGATCCAATCGGCCGAGCCGGCCGCCTTTACACCCGAGGACACGGTCACCTGGCAGACGGTGGCCGATCAGGTGGCGAATGCGATCGTCAACGCGCAGCTGCTCGCCGGGGCCGAGAGCCGGGCCGAGAATTTGAGCGCCCTCAACGCGATCGCCGGTGCCGTCAGCGGCTCGCTCGATCTCGCCGAAATGCTGGCGGCGACGCTCCGGATGGTGTTGGCGTTTGCCGGGTTGGAGGTCGGGTTTTACTCTGTGCTGAACCCGCACACCGACCGCCTGGAGCTGACGTGCCATCGCAACCTGCCGGCAACCATTGAGACACGGCTACGCGAAAGAGGTATGGAAGGCAGCCTGAGCGAGCACGTCTTCAAGCAGGGCGAGACGGTGATCCTGGAGGAGCTGGCAATCACCGCACCGCTCAACGTCAGCGTGCTCATCGCCAGAGGGCTGCGGAGCTTTGTCGGCGTCCCCCTCCAGCACCGCGGGCGCACCCTGGGGACGATCTGCCTGTTCGGCTATGAGGATCAACTCCCGGATGATCTCGACACCGCCCTCCTCGAAGCCGCCGCCCGCCAGGTGGCGGTCGGCATCGCCAACGCCCAGCTCTTCCAGGAAACCCAGCACGCGCTGGCTGAGGCCGAGCAGGCCTACCGCCGTTACCTCAGTCGCGAATGGGAGGGGTTCCTCGCCGGAACGCCGCGGGCGCGGGGTTATGTCGATACCCCGGCCGGCCTCCAGAACGGTGACGACTTCTGGTCGCCCGAGATGGCCCAGGCCGTCGCTCGCGGCGGTGTGGTGATCTGTCCTGGCGGGGGGGCCCCCGAGAGCGACGGGCCGGCTGCCCTGGCGGTGCCGATCCAGCTACGCGGGCAGACGATCGGGGTGCTCGACTTTTTCCACCAGGGCGGAGAGTGGGCCTGGACGGAGGACGATGAGGCGCTGGTCACGGCCCTCGCCGACCAGATCGCGCTCGCCCTGGAGAACGCGCGGTTGCTGGAAAAGACCGAGCGGCGGGCCCACCGCGAGAGGCTGGCGAGCCAGCTGGCAGCCAGGATTCACGGGGCCGGTGAGACCAAGGCGATCCTGGCGGCAGCGGCCGAAGGATTGGGCAAAGCCCTCGGCGTCTCGCGCACCCTCATCCGCCTCGCCGATCCGCTCGAGAGCTCGGCCGCCGACGATGCCGGAGAGGAGGGCCCCCGGTGACCGAGCCCTCCTTGGCGCTTGCCATCGCCCTCGCCACGACCCTGATCATCACTGTGCAACGGCTGTCGGCATTCCGGGCCGAGGCGCTCGCAGCGCGGCGCGAGCAAGTCGCCCTGCAAGAGCTGGCAACGCAACTCCAGCGGCAGGCCGGCGACTCCCAGGCCGGCAACGCCGCGCTGGCCGCTCGATCGGCCGAGCTGGAAACGGCCGTTCTCGAACTGCAACAACTGCTGTCCAAGAGCGAACACCGGGCCGACCTGCTGCAGACCAGCGCCGCGGTCGGCCGAGCCGCGGCCGAGATCCGGACCCGGGGCGAGCTTCTGTCGCGGGTGACCGAGCTGATCGGCGAGCATTTCGGCCACTATCACGTCGGCCTCTTTATGGTCGACGACACCGGGTTCAACGCCGTGCTGCAGGCCGCCAGCAGCCCGGGCGGCCGGCGCATGCTCGCCCGCGGGTATCGACGGCCGGTGAGCACGGCCGGCGCCGTGGGCTTTGTGACCGGCAGCGGCCGCCCGCGCGTGGCACGACGCACCGATGCTGACGTCGCCCACCAGGACAACCCCGACCTGCGCGGAACGCGATCAGAGCTCGCCCTGCCCCTGCGGGCCGGCGGACGCGTCATCGGTGCACTCGACATCCACAGCGTCGACCCCGACGCGTTCGAGCCGGACGAAGTCGCCGTCCTGGCTGCCCTCGCCGACCAGATCGCCGTCACCATCGAGAACTGTCGCCTGCTCGAATCGAGTCACGGAGCCTTGCAGGAGGCCCGCGCCGCCCAACAGCGCGCCATCCGCCGGGAATGGGACGCCTACCTGGGCCGCGCGCCCCGCGAAGAGCAACTACCGACGGCGGCCGGTCGCCCACGCGGCGAGATCCGCCGGGAGGAAGGTGTCGCATGAGAATCGAACGCGGCCCGGCGGGCCTGATCGGCAGGCTGACTCTCAGGCGGCGATTGGCGGCAGGATGGGGCGCGCTCGCCCTGGGGCTGCTGTTGATCGCCGGCACCGTGATCGCCGGCAACCGGCTGGCGCAGAACAGAATCAACCCCCTTTTGGAGGAACGCCAGGAGCCGGCCGCCCTCGCCGTGCAGCCGGGTGGGCAAGCGGCTGAGTTGGCGCATTCGCTCCACCAGGACTTGAAGGTGCTGAGCCGCCTCCAGCGATCGACGACGAGGGTCATCATCGCCATCGCTGTGACGATCCTCGGCGGCGCAACGGCCGCGGCGGTAACCGCCGCCCGCCACGTCATCGGTCCCATTCAGGCGTTGGGTGCGGCCGCCTCCCGCTGGGCCCCCGGAAACCCGGCGCCCCGCGCACCCGTAACCGGACCGGAAGAGGTCAGCCGGACCGCAGCGGCGTTCAATGCGATGGCCGAGCGGTTCCAGGCGCAGCTTGACGGGCTGGTGGAGGCAGTCGCCGACCGGACCGAGGCGCTCGCGGCGCAAACGGCCGAGGTCGAGCGGGCGAACCGGCGCAAGATCGAGGCGACGCAGCTATTGGACCAAACGGTCACGCAGAGCCAGCGCCGGGCTGCCCTGCTGCACGCCAGCGGCCAGGTGAGCAAAGCGATCAGCCGCCTTCACAATCTGGACGAGCTCTTGCCGGCGCTCGCTTCGCTGATCAGCGAGCACTTCCAGGTCTACCACGTCGGCATCTTTATGCTCGACGAAACGCGGCGGTGGGCAGTCCTGCGGGCGGCCAACAGCCCGGGCGGCCGGCGGATGGTGGCGAGAAACCACAAGCTGGTAGTCGGAGCGCAGGGCATCGTCGGCTATGTGACCGCCACCGGCGAACCCCACATTGCCTCGGACGTCGGTGCCGATGCAGTCCACTTTATGGCCGCCGAGCTGCCCGAAACGCGCTCCGAGATCGCCATCCCGTTGTCGCTGAACGACGAGATCATCGGCGCGCTCGACGTGCAGAGCACGGCCGAGTCTGCTTTTGGCACCGAGGACCTCGCCGCCCTGACCGGTCTCGCCGAGCAGATCGCCATCGCACTGCACAACGCCCGCCTGTTCGAACAGGCCCAGGAGGCGATCGCCCGGGCTGAATCGGCGCAACAGCGCTACCTGGAGAAGGTCTGGTCCGAATATGTCCGATTGGAGCCGGTGACCGGCTACGAGTTTACGGCGACGGGTCTGCAGCCGGCCGACGGCCACCAGGCTCTGCCAGAGCTGGACCTGGCGCTGAAACACAGGGTGCCCGTGGCGAGCAAATCGAATGGCGACGGCGAATTGCGGCCGGCGCTGGCGGCCCCCATCGTCCTGCGCAACCAGGTGATCGGCGCCATCGGATTGCAGGAAACCGGTGTCGAGCGCCAATGGGGCCCGGACGAAATCGCGCTTATCCAGGAGGTCGCAGCGCAGGTCGGGCTGGCCCTCGAGAACGCGCGTCTCTTCCAGCAGACCGAACGGCGCGCCCAGCGTGAGGCCATGGTCGGCCAGATCGTCGCCCGCATCCGGCAAAGGTCAGACGTGGAAGGCATCATGCAAGCCGCGGTCCGCGAGCTGGGAAAGGCGCTGCGGTCCCCCCACACGGTCATCCGGCTGGCAACTTACCTGGAGACGCAGGCCCTCAACCAGGGGGATGGAAGCGATGACTGATCCGAGGGGCCCTCAGGCTCTCGCCGGAACCGCCGCGATCGCCGAGTGCGAGACGTTGCCCCGTTTTCTCGTCGACGCCAGCCTCTCGATTAACCAGGCCCGCACCGAACAAGAGGTGGTCGAGGCCCTCTGTGATACCCTCGCGACGCGATCGCCGACCAGCGGCCTGATCGTGCTCTTTCGCGACCAGCACGAACCGTGTGGCGAGGTCTGTGGGTATTGGGATCAGCGGTCAGTCCGCCGCCCACCACCGCCCTGGGTGCAGAGCACATGGTTTGGCGGGAGCACCCTGATCCTGAACCCGCCGGGCGACAACCCGGACATCCACCCGGAACTCGAACGTCTGCTCCTGCATGAAGGCGATCACGCAGCGGCCGTCATCCCTTTCCGCGCCCCCGAGACGCTCCTGGGGGCACTCGCGATCAGCTGCGACGGTCAGGTCGCGTTGTCGCCGGCCAATTTGCGGCCGTACGAGGCGCTGGCACTGCAGGCAGCGACCGTCCTGCGCAACCAGCGTCTGCTGGCAGTCGAGCGACAGCGCTCCGAAGAGCTGGCCAATCTGGTGACCCTCTCGCGCACCTTTTCGGCCATCACCGACCTCGATCGCACCTTTGAAGAGCTCACGCGGCGCCTGGCACGCATGCTGGGTGCCGAGCGCTGCCTCATTGCCCTCTACGATCCGGCGACCAAGGAGGTCGTCGGCCGGCCGCCGGCCTACGGCGTGCCGGAGGCGATCGCCCGCTCCCTCCGCTACTCGGCCGGAGGCGACCCACGCCGCCACTGGGACCTGCGCCGGCAGGGGCCGTTCATCTCGAACCGGCCGCAGGACGAGATCTCCGCCGAGCTACAGAGCCTGGTCACCACCTTTGGCGTCCGCTCACTCCTCGTAGCGCCACTCGTCAGCCACGACAGCGTCATCGGGGTCATGTACGCCGCCAACAAGCCGGGCGGCTTTTTCTCACGGGACATGCAGTTGGCGACCGTCCTGGCGAACCAGGCGGCGACCGTGATCCGCCATGCCCAGACCTATCAGGAGCAGCAACGTCGCGCCCACGAGCTGGACGTCCTCAACCAGATCTCGACCACGGCCGGCAGCTCGCTGGCACTCGACGACATCCTGCAACAGACGCTCGCCCATCTCACCGAGGCGCTCGCCTGCGATATGGCCCTCGTGGCGCTGATCGACCCCCAGGGCAAGGCGCTCCAGTTCACAGCCGGTGCCGGTCTGCCCACCTCTCTGCCTCCGGCCCTGTCCGCGGGCGGGCTCAGCGCGACCCTTTCTGCCCTCACGGCACCCGACGACACCACCCGGATCGAGCCCGACATTCGACGGGTGCCCGCCGCCGAGGTCAAGCAGCTGGCCGACCTGGGCTATCGATCCTTTCTGAGAACCCCCCTGGTGGCCGACGATCAGGTCCTGGGCACCCTCTGCGCCTTTAGCTGCACCCCGGACGCCTTTGGCGACGAGCACGCCGACCTGCTGTCCGCGGCAAGCCGGCCGATTGGGCTGGCGGTGCGCAACGCCCTCCGCTATCACGAGATTCAGGAGCGCGCGCTTCAGATCCAGACCGCGGCCGAGATCACCCGCGCCGCCACCTCTGTGCTCGACCTCGACACCCTCTTCTCGGAGACCGTTGATCTCATCCAACGCCGGTTTGCCTATCACTATGTCGGGCTCTTTCTCGTCGACGAGGCCCACCGTTGGGCCGTCCTGCGGGCCGGCACCGGTGAGAGCGGCCGCGAACTGGCCGCGGCCGGCTATCGCCTGGAAATCGGCGGCAAGTCAACGATCGGATTGGCCGTCACCCGGTGTGCCGCCCAGACCGCGCTCGCTCGCGACCAGGAGTGGGTCCGGTTCTCCAATCCGCTACTGGAGGACACGCGCTCAGAGCTCGCCCTGCCGCTGATCTCGCGGAGCGAGGTCATCGGTGCACTGACCGTCCAAAGCACCTTGGATGACGCCTTTGACGAAGAGGATATGACCATCCTGCAGACGATGGCCGATCAGCTCGCCAACGCCATCAACAATGTCCGCTTTGTCGAGCAGTTCCAGGCGAGTTTGGCCGAGAGCGAGCGCCTGCACCGGCGCTATATCCGGCAACAGTGGGACATCCAGTCCATCACCAGGAGATCGGAGGGGCGCAGCGGTTTCGATTACGACTTGATGCAGGTGGTCCCGGTCGACGAGGTCAGCCCCGTCGAGCCGGGCGGCAACGGCAGCCATCCCGGGGGCCGCACCCTGACGGCCAACTTGACGCTCGGCGGTGAGATCATCGGCACGCTCGGTGCCACGGCTCAATCGTCCGACTATACCTGGAGCGAGGATGAGATCGCGATCATCAACGCCGTCGCCGAGCAAACCGCCCAGGCCCTTGAAACAGCCTACCATTCGGAGCAGTCGGAAAAGCGCGCGGCGCAGCTTTCAGCGGCCGCCCAGGTCGGTCAGGCGGTCTCCTCTGCCATGACGGCCCAGGAGGTGATCAGGCACGCCATCGTCCAGATCGCCCAGCTCTTCCGCCTGTACCACGTCGGCATCTTTCTGCCCGACGATTCAGACGCCACCCTGGTCCTGCAGCAGGCCACCGGTCACGCCGGCGCGATCATGAAGGACAGCTACTATTCTGTTCCCCTCGACGATGACGACCTCGTCTGCCAGGCCGCCGCCGAGCGGCAGGCGTGCATCGGTCTCGACATCCACCGCGATCGCGTCTGGGTGCGCAACCCGCTGCTGCCCGACACACGCTCCCAATTGGCCGTGCCGTTGGTCGCCGGCGGCCAGCTCCTCGGCGTGCTCGATATCCACAGCACCCAGGCGGCCGCCTTTGACCAGATCGACGCGGCCGTCTTTCAGACCATCGCCGACCAGGTAGCGGCGACCCTCGAGAGCGCCCGCCTGTTTGAGGAGACGCGCCGGCGGGCGGCCGACCAGCAGATGCTCTTCGAGATCACCACTGCCGCGGTGACGACCGCCGATCTCGACCAGATGCTGCAACGCGTCGCCGACAGCCTCCATTTCAGCCTCGACGGCGCCAATGTCGCCATCATGGTGCTGGAGGAAGACCTGCTGGCCGTACGGGCGGAGGCCGGTTTCGGACCGCTCGAGCAGGAAGCCCTCCAGATTCACCTCGGAGAGGGGGTGACCGGATGGGTGGCCATGACCGGCGAGCCCCTCCTGATCGGGGACGTCACCTCAAGCCCACGCTACATCGCCGGCGACAGCCAGACCCGCTCCGAGCTGGCCGTGCCCATTCTCGTCGACCACCAGGTGGCAGGTGTGATCAACGTCGAGAGTGAGCAGCTCGAGTCGTTCGACAACAGCGATCTGCAACTCCTCCAGACGCTGAGCGGCACGCTGGGCGCCATCCTCAAGAACTTTAACCTGGTGGCCGAGCTGCAGGCGGCCAACCAACAGCTACAAGAGCTCGACAAGCTCAAGTCGCAATTCCTGGCCAATATGTCCCACGAGCTGCGCACGCCGCTCAACTCGATCATCGGGTTCTCGCGCGTGATCCTCAAGGGAATCGACGGCCCCGTCTCCGAGCTGCAGAAACAGGACCTGTCATCGATCTATAGCAGCGGCCAACACCTGCTGGGGCTGATCAACGACATCCTCGACCACTCCAAGATCGAAGCGGGCAAGATGGAGATGATGCCCGAGCCCGTCCAGATGGCCGAACTGATCCGCGGGGTCATGTCGACGGCCGTCGGTCTGACCAAGGACAAAGCGATCGAGCTCATCCAGGAGCTGCCCGACGACCTGCCGCCCGTCTGGGCCGATCCGTTCCGCCTGCGCCAGGTGTTGCTCAACCTCATTTCGAACGCCGCCAAATTCACCAACCGCGGCTCGATCCTGGTGCAAGCAGCCTACGACCAGCAGGCCGTCTTTATCCAGGTGATCGACACCGGCAAGGGGATCAGCGAATCGGACACGAAAAAGCTCTTTCACGCTTTTTCGCAGGTCGATGCCAGCAGCACCCGCAAGGTGGGCGGCACCGGCCTCGGCCTAGCCATCTCGGCCCAACTCGTCGAACTGCAAGGCGGCCGCATCTGGGTCGAAAGTGAGCTCGACCGCGGCTCCACGTTCAGCGTCGCCATGCCCCGCGTCAACGAACACGGCGACGGGCCGGTGGCGATTCTCTCACCCGATCATGCCCCCACCGTCCCCCTGGAAGCCCGGCCGCCCGTTCCGACGAAACAGATCCTCTGCATCGACGATGAGCACGGGGTGATCAACCTTTACCAGCGCTACCTGAACAGGGATGGATTCCGGGTCATCGGGGCCACGTCCGCCCGCGAGGGCCTCAAACGCGCGGTCGCGCTCGCCGACGAGCTGGTCGCGATCACGGTCGATCTTGTGATGCCCGACATGGACGGTTGGCAGCTCGTCCACCAGTTGCGGCAGGATCCCAGGACGAAAGGGCTCCCGATCATCGTCTGTAGCATCCGGCACGATCAAGCTCAGGCGCGCCGCTATGCGATCGAACACTATCTCGTCAAGCCGATCTTGCAGGAGGACCTCCTGGCGGCCGTGCGAGAGAGTACCGGCAGTGCCCAGACAACTCTCCAGACTCTAGAACAGGAGACGACACCGACATGAATCAACCGACCTTTAGCCTCGCCTGCCC
>Ga0114946_10002179_pt1 | contig 13462 bp, 7 predicted proteins | sample WalLakDeSediment_FD_88676 | JGI IMG/M metagenome (GOLD analysis project Ga0114946, IMG submission 88676) | Lake sediment microbial communities from Walker lake, Nevada to study Microbial Dark Matter (Phase II) - Walker Lake 11/02/13 Deep Sediment | ecosystem: Environmental > Aquatic > Freshwater...
AGGCGCCCGCGCCTTCGAGTTTCCTCGCCGGGGTGAACGACAGCGCCAGTCCGGCCGTGGTGGCGATCACCACCAGCCAGAAGAAGCCGCTGGCAAGGCTGAAACGCTCCAGCTGCGGCGCGTTGCTCGCGAACCAGGGCGCCAGCCAGTCGGCGCCGGCATGCGCCAGCGCGGTGCAGCCGAAGCCCACCGCGGCGAGGAACATCAGGTCGGCCAAGCGCGGGATGCGCGCGTGTTTCGCCTGGTAGGCCTCGATGCGGCGCTTGAGGTCCTCGATGGCGGAGGTGTCGGCGCCGGTGCGCGCGTCGATCTTGCTTGCGCGCCCGGCGAGAAACAGCAGGATGGCGAGCCACACGCTGGCGCACAGCACGTCCACCGCGATCATCTGGCCGAACAGGGTGTCGCCGACCTCGAACACTTCTTTCATAGCCGCCTGGTTGGCGCCGCCGCCGATCCAGCTGCCGGCGACCGTCGTCATGCCGCGCCACACGGCGTCCGGGCCGTCGCCGCCGACCGTGGCCGGGTTGATCGCGCCGACCACCAGCAGCGCCAGCGGCCCGCCGACGATGATGCCGAAGGTGCCGGTGAAGAACATGATCACGGCCTTGCGGCCCAGGCGCGCCACGGCGGGCAGATCGATGGACAGGGTCAGCAGCACCAGGCAGGCGGGCAGCAGGTAACGCGAGGCGACGAAGTACAGCCGCGACTGGCTGCCGTCGATAATGCCGAAGGTATTCAGCAGCGAGGGCAGGAAGTAGCACAGCAAGAGTGCGGGCACGTAGGTGTAGAAGCGCTGGAAGAAAGGGATGCGGCTCTGCTGCGTCCAGAACACGCCGCCGAGGATCAGCGCCAGCAGCCCGAGCACTACGGCGTCGTTGGTGACCAGCGGTCCGGCATCGCCCATGCGTGTCCCCTCTCGTTGGCGGCCGATTCTAACCGAGGGGCGGTCACGCTATGCTGCGGCCCCGGTTCCGACCCGCGAAGTGATCATGCCCGAGCTTGTTGACTCCCTGCGACTGCCCTGCGGCGCGCTGCTGCCGAACCGGATCGCCAAGGCCGCCATGACGGAGGGGCTCGCCGCGGCCGATGACCGGGCGAACCCGCGCCACGCGCGCCTGTATCGGCGCTGGGCCGCGGGCGGCGCCGGGCTGTTGCTCACCGGCAATGTGATGGTTGACCGGCGCTGGCTGGAGCGCCCCGGCAACGTGGTCATCGAGGATCGCAGCGGCCGTACGGCGCTGGCCGACTGGGCGGCAGCGGGCACCGCGGCGGGCAACCACCTGTGGATGCAGATCAGCCATCCGGGCCGCCAATGCACCCGCATGAGTTCCTCGCGGCCGGTGTCCGCGTCCAGCGAGGGCCTGCAGCTGCTCGGCCTGTTCGCGCGCCCCCGTGCGCTCGCAGAGAGCGAGATCGAGGACATCATCCGCCGCTTTGCCGTCACCGCCGCGATTGCGCGGGAGACCGGCTTCACCGGGGTGCAGGTGCACGGCGCCCACGGCTACCTGCTGGCGCAGTTTCTCTCGCCGGTGACCAACCGGCGCAAGGACGCCTGGGGCGGGCCGCTGGAGAACCGCGCCAGGCTGCTGCTGGAGGTCGTACGCGCCGTGCGCGCCGCCGTGGGGCCGGACTACCCGGTCTCGGTGAAGCTCAACAGCGCTGATTTCCAGAAGGGCGGGTTCGACCTGCCGGATTGTTTGCGCGTGGCCGGGTGGCTGGCCGGGGAGCGCATCGACCTGCTGGAGATTTCCGGCGGCACCTATGAACAGCCCCAACTGTTCGGCCATGCCGGGCGCGCCGCGAGCGCCGCCGAGCCGCAGCGTGCCAGCACGCGCCGCCGCGAGGCTTATTTCCTGGAGTACGCGCGTGAGATCCGCACGTCGGTGAGCCTGCCGCTGATGGTCACGGGGGGGTTTCGGAGCCGCGCGGCCATGGCCGAGGCGCTGGCCGCAGGTGAACTCGACGTCGTCGGCCTTGCCCGGCCGCTGTGCGTCGAGCCGGACTTGCCGGGTCGACTGGCACTCGGCAGCACGGACGGAGCCGGGTCGATTCCGCCCCTGCGCTTCGGCAGGAGCCGGTGGGCGGGCCCGGCGAGCCCGCTGATATTGATGAAGTTTCTCAACATCCAGGGAGAGATGGCCTGGTACTACCGCCAGATCCTGCGGCTCGCGGACGGCCTGCCGCCCGATCCGTCACTTGCTATCGGCCGCGCGCTCGCGGCCCACGCGCGCGACGAGTGGCGCCTGTCACGCGCGCGGCGCAGACGCCTGTAGAATCACGGCTTTGAATCCGCACGGGGAGCCGGCGAATGAGCGATGACACCAGGCCACAGGACGAGATCGACCGCGAGTTCCGCATGGTCGTCGACAGGTTCATCAAGCTGGCCAACGAGCAGATGGAGACCGTGAAGCGCGAGCATGTCAGCCTGGCGATGCTCTATGCGGCCGCGCGTTTCAATTCATTCATCGTCGCCAGCCATGCGCCAGACGTCGAGAAGTTCCGCGCCGACAAGGGCAAGGCGTTCGAGTTCTTCTGCACCGAGTATCACCGGATGCTGACGGAAAACCTCGACGACTACGAGAGAGTCTACGGGCAGGACAGGCAGACTGCTCCGAACTGAAACGGGTCAGCAGCGGGGATTGCGCGACCATCCGGCGGGCTTGCGTAACAACGCAACGATGTTCAGCGCAGCGGTTTCCCGCTGGCATCGAGGATGACGACTTCGCCGAGTTCAAGGTCGCGCACGGTTTGCTCGATCTGCGCCAGGTCGCCGACGATCACCCAGGTCAGGGCCGCTGCGTCGAGGGTCGCCGCGGCCGCGCGGACTTGCTCGACCGTGATCGCCTCGGTGCGCTGCTGCTCCCGGACGACGTGGTCGTCCGGCCAGCCGTAGCTGACGATCCTGCCGATCGTGCCGAGCACGGCGGAGGCCGTCTCGTAACTGCCGGGCAGGCTGCGGATGCGATTGGCGCGAATCTTGTCGACTTCCTCGCCGGTCGCCGGCTGGTCGCCGGTGAACTCCGTCAGCTCGCGGCGCAGCTCCAGGATCGCCTCGGCCGTTCGATCGATCTGCACCGGCGCCGAGATGATCCACGGCCGCTGGCCCTTGGCGGAGGATGCGGAGCTGCGGACGCCGTAGGACCAGCCCTTCTGGTCGCGCAGGTTCATGTTGATGCGCGACGTGAAGGTGCCGCCGAACACGCCGTTGGCGATGTCCAGGTCCAGCGACGCCTCATCCGCGGTGGAGTTCACCAGCAGGCCCGCCATGATGTTGGCCTGCACCGCGCCGGGCTGGTCGACCAGGTAGACCCGGGCTGCGCCGGGGCGTTCGACGGGCGTGATTTTCTTCGTCGGTCGCGGGGTTTCCGGCACCTGCCAGCGGCCCAGGTGCTTCTCGAGCAGCGGTACGATCTCCGCCAAGGTCGTGTTTCCGACGACCAGGATCACGGCGTTGTCGGGGCGCAGCCAGTCGCGCTGGAAGGCGAGCAGGTCGTCGCGGGTCAGCGCGGCCACGGACGCCTCGGTGCCGCTGCCGGTAAACGGGATTGCGTAGGGGTGGCCCTCGCCGTACAGCAACGGCGGCAACAGACGATATGCAATGGCTTGCGGTCGGGTCTTCTCCTGCGCGATCTGCGCTAGCCACTGCCGGCGCACGCGCTCGATCTCGGCCGCGGCAAACTGTGGCCGCAGCGCGACATCGGCGAACAAGGCGAGCGAGGAATCCAGCCGCTCTTTCAGGGCCGACAAGGAAATCGTCGCGGTGTCGAGTCCCGCGCCGGCGCTGACCTGCGCGCCCTCGGCCTCGATCGCGGCCGCCAGCTCGAGCGCGCTGCGCTTGCCGGCGCCCTGGTCGAGCATCGCCATGGTGAAGCTGGCCGCGCCGAGCTTGCCGCCCAGGTCGGCCGCGTAGCCGGCGTCGAACTGCAGCTGCAGCTGGACCACCGGGATCTCGTGACGCTCGGCGAGCACCACCTCGATGCCGTTGTCCAATCGCGCGCGCTGCAGCGCCGGGAACGTGACGTCCGGGAATTCGTCGACCTGCGGCAGGCCCAGGCTGCGGTCCACCTCGGCGGGCACGGTGTCGAACTCGGGGAACGGCAGCACGGTGAGCGTGTGATCGCCCTGCGCGAGGCGCCGCGCGCCGGCAGCCTTCAGGTCGGCGGCGGTGGCGCTGTCGATGCGCGCGAGGCTGTCGCGGAAGCAGCCGGGGTTGCCCGTGTACACCGCGCAGCCGGCCAGCACATCGGACTTGCCGCCGAAGCCGCCGATGCGCTCGATGCCGCGGATGAAGCCGGCGCGGAACTGGGTCCTGGCCTGCGCCAGCTCGGCACGCGTAGGGCCGTCCTTCAGCAGCCTGGCCAGTTCTTCGTCGATGATCGCCTCGACGCGCGCCGGATCCACGTCCTGTTTGACCGTGGCGACGATCATGAACAGGCCGGAAATCTCCAGCGAGAATGCCGATGCGCTGATGCTGTCGACCAGCTGGTCCTTGTGCACCAGGCGGGCGTTGAGCCGCGAGGACTGGCTGCCCCCGAGCACCTGTGCCAGCAGCGCAAGGCGGTCTTCCTCGGCGGTACCGGTTTCGGCGATGTTCCAGGCCCGATAAATACGCGGTTGCGCCACGCGGTCGTACATCGTTTCCCGGGTGGACTCGGTGCGGGCCGCGATCCAGGTGTTCTTGCGAGCCAGCGGCGGACCTGCCGGGATATGGCCGAAGTAGCGCTTGACCTTCTCGCGGGCGGTCTCCACGTCGATGTCGCCGGCCAGCACCAGCACCGCGTTGTTGGGGCCGTACCAGGTCCTGAACCACTCCTTGACGTCGTCGAGGCTGGCGGCCTCGAGGTCTTCCATCGAGCCGATCGGCATCCAGGAATAGGGATGGCCCGCCGGGTAGCTGGCCTTGAACAGGCTCTCCCAGACGCGGCCGTAGGGCTGGTTGTCGCCCTGGCGCTTCTCGTTCTGCACCACGCCGCGCTCCTCGTCGAGCAGGGCCTGGTCGATGGCACCGAGGAAATGCCCCATCCGGTCCGACTCCATCCACAGCGCCATGTCGAGCGCGGTGGTCGGCACGTTCTGGAAATAGTTGGTGCGATCGAAGCTGGTAGTGCCGTTGAGCCCGGTGGCGCCCACCAGCTCGAAGGGCCTGAAATACTCCCCAGGGTAGTTCTCCGTGCCCTTGAACATGAGGTGCTCGAACAGGTGCGCGAAGCCCGTCCGGCCCTCGGGCTCATCCTTGGAGCCGACGTGGTACCAGATGTTGACCGCCACGATCGGCGCCTTGCGGTCGGTGTGGACGACTACCCGGAGGCCGTTGTCCAGCGTGAACTCCTCATAGGGGATGTCCACCGCTGCCGTGGCGCCGGCCAGCGCCGGCGCAAGGAACAGGGCGACGATGATGGAGAAGAACCGGCTGAGCCTGTGATGCATGCGGCAGACCTCAATTGCTCTCGGCATCGATCAAGCCGCGGCGCTTCAACAGCGGCCCGATCGAGGGTTCACGACCCGCGAAGTCGCGATAAAGTTCCATGGCGTCCTTGCTGCCGCCGCGGGACAGCAGCGTGGCGCGGAAGTGCTCGCCGTTTTCTCGCGTCAGGCCGCCGTTTTCCTTGAACCAGTCGACCGCGTCGGCGTCCAGTACCTCACTCCAGATATACGCGTAGTACGCTGCGTGGTAGCCGCCGGAAAAGGCATGCGAGAAGTAGGTGCTGCGATAACGCGGCGGCACGGGTGCGAAATCCATCCCCGTGGCCTTGAGCGTCGCCGCCTCGAAGCCGATGACATCGGTCGGCACGTCGCCGGCCTTGCGCTGGTGCCAGGCCTGGTCGATGAGCGATGCGGCCACGTACTCGGTCGTGCGGAAGCCCTCGTTGAACTTCAGTCCCGCCAGGGTGCGCTCCAGCAACTCGGTGGGCAGGGGTTCCCCGGTCTCGTAGTGCCTGGCGTAGTTCGCCAGCACCTCCGGCCAGTCGGCCCACATTTCCAGCACCTGCGACGGAAACTCCACGAAATCGCGCGGTACGCTGGTGCCGGCAAACTTCGGATAGCGGACATTCGAGAACAGTCCGTGCACCGCGTGGCCGAACTCGTGGAACAGCGTCTCGACCTCCCTGAACGTCATCAGTGTCGGCGCGCCCTCGGGCGGCTTGGGGATGTTGAGATGATTGCCGACGACGGGACGGGTGCCGAATAACTCGGACTGCAGGACGTAGCTGTTCATCCAGGCGCCGCCGCGCTTGGAATCGCGCGCCCAGAAGTCGCCGATGAACAGGCCGAGCGGAGTGCCGTCCTCTTCGAACACTTCCCAGGCGCGGGCATCCGGGTGATACAGCGGCAGGTCGGGCCGCGGCTTGAAGGTCAGCCCCCACAGCCGGTTGGCGGCAAAGAACACGCCGTCATGGAGCACGCGATCCAGTTCGAAATAGGGCTTGACCTGCGACTCGTCCACGTCAAAACGCGCCTGCTTGACCTGCTCCGCGTAGAAGTCCCAGTCCCAGGGCTGCAGCTGGAAGTCGCCCCCCTGGGCTTCGATCAGCGCCTGGATGTCCGCCGCCTCGCGCCGCGCATTGGCGACCGCCGCAGGCGCGAGGCCGGACAGCATGTCATTCACAGCCTTGACCGTGCCTGCGGTCTGGTCCTCCAGCACATAGCTGGCGTGGTTCGGGTGGCCCAGCAGGGCCGCGCGCTCCGCCCGTATGGTGGCCATGCGCGCCACGATGGGACGGTTGTCATGCTCGTTGTCGCGGGCTCCGCGGTTCACCGAGGCCTCATGAATGCGCTGCCTGAGCGCCCGGTTGGTCAGCGACTTCAGCGGTGGCTGGCCGGTCGTGTTCTGCAGGCTGACCAGGTACTTGCCCTCGTGGTCACGCGCCTTTGCCGCGTCGGCCGCGGCGCGGATTTCGCTCTCGGTGAATCCGTCGAGCTCCCCGGCCTCGTCTACGAGCACGGCGGAATTGATGGATTCCTGCAGCACGTTCTGCGCGAAGGTCGTGGCCAGCGAGGCGAGTTCCTGGTTCATCTCGCGCAGCTTCGCCTGGTCCTCGTCGGAGAGGCGGGCGCCGGCGCGCACGAAGTCGGTGTGGTAACGCTCCAGCAGGCGCTTCGACTCGGCGTCGAGGCCGAGCTCGTCGCGCTGCCGGTGCAGGGCCTCGACGCGGGCGAACAGCGGCCCGTTCAGGTAGATGGCATCGGTATGCGCGGCCAGCTGTGGCGCGACAGTCTTCTGCACCTCTTGCATCTGCGGATTCGTGTGCGCGGAATTCAGATTGCTGAACACCCGGTTCACCCGGTCGAGCAACCGGCCGGTGCGTTCCATCGCCACGATCGTGTTTTCGAAGGTCGGCGGCTCGGGATTGTCTGCAATGGCCTCGATCTCGGCGAGATCCTCGGCCATGCCCTTCCCGAACGCCGGAAGGTAATGCTCGTCGCTGATCAGGTCGAACGGCGGCATTCCATAGGGCAGCTCGCTCGGCGAGAAAAACGGGTTCGCGGCGGCGGATTCCTTGCTCATGGAGTCGCTCGAGTCCTCTACAGTCTCAGCGGCAGACGCCTTTGCAGCAGTCTCCTCGCTTTGAGATGTGGTAGCAGCGTTGCCGCAGCCCGTGAGTGCAAGGACGGTAGCGAAAGCCAGGGGAGGCATGAAGCGTCGTGTCATGGTGCGTCTCCAGGGTCCGTGCGGACACGGCGTGGCGGTCAAAAGTTATCTATTTTACCCGCTCGGCGAAACTTTGCCCTCTGCTATAGTCCGGTCATGCTCCCCGCCACCACCCTGCAGGGCCTCAACGAGGCTCAGCGCTGCGCTGCAACATTCGGCGATCCGGGCCCGGGCGGCCGGGGCGTGGCCGCAACGGCCGTGCTCATTGTCGCGGGGGCGGGCACCGGCAAGACCCTGACCCTGGCACACCGCGTGGCGCACCTGGTGGTTTCGGGCGTCCCGCCGGCGCGGATTCTGCTGCTGACTTTCAGCCGGCGCGCGGCGCGCGAAATGACGCGCCGGGCCCGGCGGATCGTCGGCCAGGCGCTTGCCGACCAGGGCCGCGGCGAGGCCATCAAGCTGCCCTGGGCGGGGACTTTCCACTCGGTCGCCAACCGGCTGCTGCGCGAGTACGCTGCCAACCTTGGCCTCGATCCCGGTTTCTCGGTCCTGGACCGGGGCGATGCCGCCGACCTGATGGACGTGGCGCGCCAGGAACTCGCCCTCGGCGAGGGGGCGCGGCGCTTTCCGCGCAAGGACACCTGCCTGGCGATCTACTCGCGCACGGTCAACGCCCGCGCCGCGCTGCAGGGCTGTCTTGCCGACGGCTGGCCGTGGTGCGAGGAATGGCTGGACGAGCTGCGCAACCTGTTCCGACGCTACGTCGAAATGAAGCAGGCCGGCAGCATGCTGGACTACGACGACCTGCTGCTGTGGTGGCACGGCCTGATGGAGTCCCCCGCGCTGGCGGCTGCCATCGGCGAGCGCTTCGACCATGTGCTGGTCGACGAGTACCAGGACACGAACCTGTTGCAGGCGGAGATCCTGCTGCGCATGAAGCCGGACGGCCGCGGGCTCACGGTCGTGGGGGATGATGCCCAGAGCATCTACTCCTTCCGCGCGGCGGACGTGGAGAACATCCTGCGCTTCCCATCCCAGTTCGCGCCGCCCGCCGCGATCGTCACGCTGGAGGAAAACTACCGCTCGGTGCAGCCGGTGCTGGATGCGGCGAATGCCTTGATGCGCCCGGCCGAGCGGCAGTTTCGCAAGGAGCTGCGCTCGGCAAAGCCCTCCGGGCAGCGGCCGTACTTCGTCACCGTGCCGGACGACGAGGCCCAGGCCGATTACGTGATCAACGCCATTCTCGCGGCGCGCGAAGCCGGCCAGTTGCTGCGCCAGCAGGCCGTGCTGTTCCGCGCCGGCCACCACAGCGACCGGCTCGAACTCGAACTGGTGCGGCGGAATATCCCGTTCGTGAAATACGGCGGACTCAAGTTCCTCGAGGCGGCGCACGTGAAGGATCTGCTGGCAGTGTTGCGCTGGGCGGACAATCCGCGCAACCGCATCGCCGCGTTCCGCTGCCTGCAGCTTATGCCGGGCGTCGGCCCCGCCTCGGCGGCGAAGGCGTTTGCGGTGCTCGAGGCGCACAGCTTCAGGCCGGCGGCGCTCGCGGACTGGCGGCCTCCGCCCGCGGCCTTGCCATACTGGCCGGGGCTGGTCGAACTGCTGGCCGGCATCGGTGCCGACGAGGGCGACTGGCGGCCGCAGGTCGGCCGCGCGCGTCACTGGTACCGGCCGCACCTGGAGCGGCTCTACGAGGAGTGGCCGGTGCGCCTCGGAGATCTCGATGCGCTGGAACAGATTGCCGGCAAGTTCGCCACCCGCGAGCAGTTCCTGACCGAGTTGTCGCTGGATCCGCCACAGGCCACCGGCGATCTCGCCGGCCCGCCGCTCATGGACGAGGACTACCTCGTGTTGTCCACGATCCACTCGGCCAAGGGCCAGGAATGGGACTCGGTATACGTGCTGAATGTCGCGGACGGCAACTTCCCGTCCGAGTTCGCGACCGGCAAGCCGGCGCTGATCGAAGAGGAACGCCGGCTCCTTTACGTGGCGATGACGCGTGCCAAGTCGGCGCTGCACCTGGTGGCGCCGCTCAAGTACTGGGTGCCGCAGCAGCCGCGCCACGGCGACCGGCATGTCTACGGCGCGCGCAGCCGCTTCATCGACGAGACGATGATGGGCTGCATGGAGCAGCGCTTCCACGGCAGTGCGGAGGCGGATGGGCGCGCCTCATCCCGGCCGGCTGAGGTGATCGATATCGGCGCGCGGCTGAGGGCGATGTGGTGAGGTTCGGGACATGAGCGTGCTCGGAATCGATGTCGGCGGCTCGGGGATCAAGGGGGCGCCGGTAGACCCGGCCGAGGGACGCCTGATGCTTGCACGGCACAAGGTCCTGACGCCGCGGCCGGCCACGCCGGAGGCGGTCGCAGCCTCGGTGGCCGCGCTCGCCGCACAGTTCGAGACGCGTGGCGCGGTGGGCGTGGCCGTCCCCGCGGTCGTGAAGGGCGGGGTTGCTCACACCGCGGCCAATATCGACTCCGCATGGATCGGATGCGACATCGGCGCGCTGCTGCAAGGCGCACTTGGCCGCCCGGTCCTGGTGTTGAACGACGCTGACGCCGCCGGACTTGCGGAGATGCGTTTTGGCGCCGGCCGGGGCCGGCCCGGCACGGTGGTGATGCTGACCCTTGGCACCGGCATCGGCAGCGCCGTGTTCGTCGATGGCGTGCTGGTGCCGAATACCGAGTTCGGTCATATGGATATCCGCGGCAAGGGCGCCGAGCGCCGTGCCGCTGCCCAGGTCAGGAAAGCCGAGGGACTGTCCTGGGCTGCGTGGGCGACCCGCCTGTCCGAGGTGCTGGTTGCGATCGAACGGCTGCTGTGGCCGGACCTGTACATCCTCGGCGGAGGCGTCAGCCGCAAGCACGAAAAGTTCGTCCCCTTGCTGGAGTGCCGCACGCCGGTCGTCCCCGCCGCGCTCGGCAACGATGCCGGCATCGTCGGCGCCGCACTTGCCGCCCACCGGGGATGATGAAGAGCCTCGCCACAGTCCTCCTGTACATCGCGCTGGCCTATGGGGCGCTGCTCGCGTTCCTCTGGTTCCGGCAGGAAAGCATGCTGTTTCTGGCCGGCATTCCCTCGCGGGAGATTGCTGCGACGCCGGCCGACATCGGCTTGCAGTACGAGGCGCTGCGCCTGCCCACCGCCGACGGCGAGGAGCTCGACGCGTGGTTCGTGCCGGCCCGCAACGAGCGCGCCGTGCTGCTGTTCTTCCACGGCAATGCGGGCAACATCTCACATCGGCTCGATTCCCTGCGGATCTTCCATGATCTCGGCCTGTCGGTGCTGATCCTCGACTATCGCGGCTACGGGCAGAGCACCGGGCGACCATCGGAACAAGGCACATACGAGGATGCGCGCGCGGCATGGCGTTACCTGGTGGAGGACCGCGAGGTGCCCGGGACGCGGATCGTGCTGTTCGGCCGTTCGCTCGGCGGCGCGGTAGCGGCCTGGCTTGCGCAGCACATCCGGCCGCGCGCCCTCATCGTGGAATCGACGTTCCGCTCGGTGCCCGACATGGCGGCGGAAATCTACTGGTTTTTGCCGGTACGCCGCCTGGCTCGGTTGCAATACCCGGCCGAGGAAATGCTGCGGGACGTAGAGGTGCCGGTGCTGATCGTGCACAGTCGCGGGGACGAGATCATTCCCTTTTCGCATGGCGAGGCGCTGTACGCAGCAGCAAGGCAGCCCAAGCAACTGCTGGAATTACGCGGCGACCACAATACGGGGTTCCTGCAGAGCCAGCCGCGTTACGCGGCGGGCCTCGACGCGTTCCTCCGCAGCACCGGGCTGTAATCTGGAAAATGGCGCGTGTCCCTGCGCGCTTACATTTTCAGTGCCCAGGCGAAGAACGCGTATAGCTCGGCAAATTCTTCCACCAGCATCCAGCGCGGCTTGGCGCCGCCGGAACCGTGTCCGGCACGGGTTTCGACGCGCAGCAGCACTGGCCGGTCGCAGCCCTGCGCATGCTGCAGTTCCGCCGCGAACTTGTAGCTGTGCCAAGGCACCACGCGATCGTCCCGCGCGGCCGAGTGGATGAGAGTCGCCGGATAGCAGGTGCCGGGCCGCACGTTGTGCACCGGTGAATAGGCACGCTGGGCGTGGAAGTCCGGCTCGTTCTCGGACAACCCGTAGTCGCCCGCCCAGGCCCGTGGATTGGCACTGGGCGTGTGGTAACGCAACATGTCGAGTACGCCCACCGCCGGACCGGCGGCCGCGAACAAGTCGGGTCGCTGCAGCTGCACCGCGCCGACCAGCAACCCGCCGTTGCTGCGGCCATAGATCGCCAGCTTCTGCGGCGAGGTCCAGCGTTCCGCGATCAGCCACTCGGCCGCCGCGATGAAGTCGTCGAAGGTGTTCTGCTTGCGCTCGCGCGTCCCCGCCGCGTGCCAGTCGGCGCCGTACTCGCCGCCGCCGCGCAGGTTGGCGATCGCCAGCACGCCGCCGAGATCCAGCCACCCCAGCAGGCGCAGGTCCCAGCCCGGCTGCATCGAGACATTGAAGCCGCCGTAGCCGTACAGCATGGTCGGATTGCCGCCGTCGAGTTCCAGGCCCTGGCGGTGCACGATGAACATCGGCACGCGCGTGCCGTCCTTGCTCTCGTAGAACACCTGCCGGGTCACCAGCGTGCTCGTGTCCAGCGCCGTGGCCTTCTGGTGGAACCCGTCGATCCGGTGCTCTGCCGGCCGGAGCCGGAACAGCGTGCCGGGGTTGTCGAAGCTCTCGAACTGGTAGAACGTTTCCTCCGACTCGGGCGAGCCCGCAAAGCCGGAGACCTTGCCGATGCCCGGCAGCGGCAGGCTGCCGAGCGGCGTACCGTCGGTGGCGAACAAATCGACGCGGCTGTTGGCGTCCGCCAGGTAATTCACGATGAACGTTTCCCCGACCAGCGCGGCGCCCTCGATGGGCAGTGCGGCCTCGGCCACCACGTCGCGCCAGTCCGCCGGCTCGGGGCGGGCGAGGTCGACCGCCACTATGCGGCCGTGCGGCGCGTCGATGCTGGTGCGCAGGTACACCGTCTCGCCGACGGTGCCCAGATAGCTGGAACGGCCGTCCCAGCTGTCCACCAGCCGCAGCGGCTCGGCGCCGGGTACGTCGAGCGGCAGCAGGTAGATGCCGTTCGCGCGGCTGTCCTGCCAGACGTACAGCACCAGGTGGCGGCCGTCCGAGGACATCTCCGGGAAGGGCACGCGAGTCGGGTGGTCGGTGATCGAGAAGACGTGTGCATCCTCCGGCTGCGGCGTGCCGACGCGGTGGAACCAGATCTGCGCCTGCTGCTGGTCGTCCCACTCGCCGGCGGCGTTTCTGGGGTAACGGGCGTAATAGAAGCCGCTTGCGTCGGGCAGCCAGGCCGCGCTGGTGAACTTGATACCCTCGAGGTGCCCCGGCAGGTCCTCGCCGGTGTCGATCCGGCGGATGCGCCAGGTGGTCCAGTCCGAGCCGCGGTCGGTGGCGGCCCAGGCCACGAGTTTCCCGTCCGGGCTGACGTTCCAGCGCGCCAGCATGGTCGTGCCATCCGTCGACAGCGCCTCCGGGTCGAGCAGCAGCCGCCACTTGTCCTTAAGTCCCGTGGTGAACATCAGCTTGCCGAGGGTCGCCTCGCCGTCGTTGTACTCAAAGAAATAGCGGCCGGCGTGGACCCGCGGCACCGTCATGCGTTCCGTGCGCCACAGCACGTCCAGCCGCGCGCGCATCGCGTCGTAACCGGGCAACTCCGCGAGAAAACGCGTGGAAACCTCGTTTTGCGCATCGACCCAGGCGGCCACTTCGGGGGATTCCAGCGCCTCCAGCCAGCGGTAAGGGTCCGCGACCCGGACGCCGAAATACTCGTCGACATGGTCGACGCGGCGGGTCTCGGGATAGTTCAGC
>Ga0114946_10002180_pt1 | contig 13462 bp, 8 predicted proteins | sample WalLakDeSediment_FD_88676 | JGI IMG/M metagenome (GOLD analysis project Ga0114946, IMG submission 88676) | Lake sediment microbial communities from Walker lake, Nevada to study Microbial Dark Matter (Phase II) - Walker Lake 11/02/13 Deep Sediment | ecosystem: Environmental > Aquatic > Freshwater...
GGCCACGAGGCCCACGTTCCCCACCACCCACCCGAACCTCAGGTACATGATCACCCCGAGGATCGTGAGGATCGAGGGGGTGAACACGCCGCCGAAGGTGCCGAGGCCAGCCCCGCCCCGGGGCTGCGACGGAGTCGGGTCGGAGGGGCGCGGCGGGGAGGAGATGGGATCCAAGGGCCGGGTCACGGGCTGGGAGGGGGGGGCTGCCGGGGCTGCCGGACGAGCGGCGGGAAGCTAGGGGCAGTGCACTGTGGGTGCAAAGGCTGGACCCCGTCGGCAGCGACATCTGGGTGATTGCCCATGCCGTGGTCGGGTTCCCCGATCCCGACTTCGGGCCCTGAAGCCGGGCTTGAAGCCGGACGCTCGAGCCGGGCTTTCAACCCTGGCCGAGAGTCAGGACCCTTAGGCCCGGGCGTGACACCGCCCCCCTCCCGTCGCGGGAGGGGGGCGGTTGTCATTCGGGGGAGGGGGAGACGTCGGATTCCCGGGCATCCGACCGGGAGCGGGTTCGCACCGTGAACGCCCCGACGCTCCCGGTCGGGCCCCCCGCAGACCCGCCAGCTCAGCGCCTCAGCGCCTCGGCGTCGCCGGGTACTCGTCGATGATCTGTCCATCCTCGTTCACCACCAGCAGATGCTGCTGCGCTCCGTGGAGCGTCACGAGGATGAAGTGGCGATCGGCATGCCCCTGGTCCAGGTACCAGGTGGCCTCGCGGTGGCTTCGGCCGATCTCCCGGGTGCTCACGCCCCAGGCGCCGTCGCCCACGTAGACGACCCCCCCGGGATGGACCTGGCCCTCACGAATGGGGAACGTGCGCTTGTAGACGTGGTCGTGGGCCTCGAAGACCAGCTTCAGTCCGTTCTCTTCGAAGAGTGGCACCCAGTGCTCCCGGACGCGCCGGTGGGTATTCCCCTCGGGGTTCCGAACGGAAGGGTAGGCCGGCACGTGGTACGAAGGAAAGACGTGGGGCACGTTTCGGCGCTCCGCCAGCGTCCGCGCCAGCCAGGAAGTCTGCGCACCATCGATGGGTCCGCTGTGATCCGTGTCCAGGAGCAGGACGGAGAGGTAACCGCCGAAGTCCATCACCCCGTACCCGGGGTGACCCGGAAAGGCGAGGAGGCCGTAGTAGAAGGGTGCGTACTCCCGCTGCCAGGCATCGCCAGGCGCGTAGTCCTCGATGTTGTGATGATAGGCGCCCCGGACCTCGTGGTTGCCGATCGCGGCCAGCACGGGGATCACACGGCCCCCGGGGGTGACCAGGGTTCGCCTGATGGCGTCCAGGAACTCGTACCAGCGGTCGACCCGGTCGGGGCGGCCGTCGTCGTAGGCCAGATCGCCGCCCCAGACGATGAAGTCGGGGTCGTAGGGGAGGAGGGCCCGATTCGTCCGCTCCATCATGTCCTGGCTGTGACGCACGTCTCCCCCGACGGCGAACCGCAGCGGGCGGGCGAGGTCGGCGGGCATGGTGCGGAACCGGACGCGTTTCGGGCGAGGGGGCGGTGCGCCAGGACGCCTCGCCCACGGGGCGGAACTCCAGGGCCGGGGCGATCGCCGCCGTGTCGGTACCTCCGGCGGTGTGCCAGTCAATGGTCATGGTGGTGAGCGGGTCCGACTGCCAGGTCAGGAGGAGGCCCAGCGGTGCGCCGGTTCCGGTCGTTTGGGCCAGGGCTCCCGAGAACGAGAGGAAGACGAGGGCCGGAAGCAGCAGGGTGCGGCGGAGGGCCGATCGGGAGCGGACGGCGGAGGGGAGGATCATGGACCGGAGGAGTTGAGGCAGGTGGGCGCGGCGAATGATGCAGGAGATTGACCCGGGTTCGGACCGGGGGAGGTGACGCCAGAGGAACAATCCGGCAACGCGCCGGGGACTTCATGGGCGCGAGGCCAGGTCCGGGCTCCCCTCCTCTGGGTTGACCTTCCCCCCTCCGCGAGGGACACTTGGGGAGCCGACCTCGATCGAGGGACCCGCTCAAGGGATCCAATCCGCCCTCTACGCTCCCTCTTCGTTCCTCCCGACGGAGTCATCCATGCCCGTGACCCCTCGCCGCCGCCCGCTTGCCGCGACCGCCACCGTCGTCGCCGCCACCGCGGCGCTCTGCCTTCCCCTGGGCCTCGCCGGAACCACCGCGTCCCTTTCGGCGCAGCAGGAACTCCTGGCCCAGTCCGAGCACGAGCTTACCGCGGAGCAGGATGCCTTCTGGCGTTCGATTCTTGACCTCTGCGGCCAGGCCTTCGAGCGGATCGACGCCGCCTACGTCATGCATGTACGGCAGTGCTATCCCGATGAGATCCGCATCCCGGTGCACGTGGGGAACGAGGAAGACGGCAGCTGGAACCGGTCCCGGACCTGGATCCTGACCCGGACGCCCGAGGGCATCCGTCTCAAGCACGACCACCGGCACGACGACGGGAGCGAAGAGGAGATCACCCAGTACGGCGGTGACACGGCCGAGGTGGGGAGTGGCGGGATCCAGACCTTCCCCGCCGACGCCTTTACCCGTGAGGTCATCGGGGAGCTGGTGCGGGGCGCGGCGGCGAACATCTGGCGCATGGAGATCACCCCGGAAGAGGTCTTTGCCTACCGCCTGACCCGGAGCACCTTCGACAACGCGCTCCGCTGGGCTTTTGACCTGACGAAGCCGGTAGAGCCACCCCCTGCTCCATGGGGGTACGAGGCGACGGTGCCGACCCACGGGAGCGGGTCCCGCTGAGGGCGGGTCCGGAGAGTTGCCGATGATGGAGGTGCAGGTCTTTGGCACGAAGAAGTGCTCCGAGACCCGGAAAGCGCTCCGGTTCTTCAAGGAGCGCCGGGTCCGGGTTCATTTCGTGGATCTGAAGGAGCGGGCCGCATCCCCGGGAGAACTCCGGCGGTTCGCCCAGAAGTTCGGGGTGGAGTCCCTGGTGGACCGCGAAGGAAAGCGCTTCCGCGACCGGGGCCTGGCCTCGGCGCACCGCGGGGAGGCGTGGTGGCTCGAGACCCTCGCCGAGGATCCCGAACTCCTGCGTACGCCCCTGGTTCGAGCCCGGGATCGCCTGACCCTGGGATGCGACGAGGCGGCCTGGAAGGATTGGCTCGCGGGGGCCTGAGGTCCCTTCGATCAATCAGGCCGGGTACCACCGCCCCGGCTGGCCTCAGCGCCCAGGCCACCGCCGCCCGGGCCACCGCCGCCCTGCCACCCCACGCCTCGCGAGCCTGGCGGGCACCCACATCTCTTGACCCGGAGGGGAGGGGCGCCTAGGTTCGTCGTGCGGTTGAGAATGGTTCTCATTCCCTTCCGCATCCCGGGGCTTCCCTCCCCTTGACGCCACCTGCCCGTTCACCGGCCGCGGTCCATGCTGCTCCCTCTCCTGATCGCCCTTCTCCCCCTGGCCGGCTCCGGTCTTTCCGGTTCAGCGGCCAGCGGTTCAACGGCCAACGGTCCAGCGGCCAACGCTTCAACGGCCAACGGTCCAGCGGCCAACGCCCCAGAAGCCCACGCCCCCGGGGCGCCCTCCGACCTTCGCATCCTCGGGGTCGTCCTCTCCACCGAGGGAGGGGTTCCGGTCTCCGGAGTCCAGGTGGAAGTCCGTCGGGGCGGCGACGAGGACGGTCGCTCTCCGCGCACCACGACCGATGACCGCGGATCCTTTTCCCTGTCCGGGTTCCCGGATGCGATGGGCTCCCCGGTCTTCCTCCACCTCACCCGCCTCGGCTTCGCCCCGACATCGGTGGAGGTGAGGTTCGTCGAGGGGGTCACGGTTGCCCGGGTCGAGGTTCGGATGGAGCCGGCGGCGCTTCGGCTTTCTGCCGTCTCGGTGCTCATCGAACGCACGCGGATGGTAGGGGATCCGATGCAGGCCACGGGCATTCCCGGGTCTGCCTTCGTCCTGGGGCCGGAGGATCTGGCCGCCTCCCGAACGGCCTTTGACAACGTCCACGATCTCCTGCGGAAGGTGCCGGGGGTCAACATCCAGGACGAGGAAGGGTACGGGCTCCGCCCCAACATCGGCCTCCGGGGGGCGGGAGCCGAGCGGAGCGGGAACGTGACGCTCATGGAAGACGGCGTGCTCATTGCCCCGGCTCCCTACGCGGCCCCGGCGGCGTACTACTTTCCGAGCATGGGTCGCATGGAGGGGGTGGAAGTCCGGAAGGGGGCATCGCAGGTCCGGTACGGTCCCAGGACTCTGGGGGGAGCCGTGAACCTGCTGGCCGCCTCCATCCCGGAGGAGCGCCAATGGAGGCTGGAGATGGGTGCCGGGGGCGACGCCACCCGCCGTGGCCAGCTTCGTGTCGGGGACAGCGGAGAGCATCTCGGGTGGCTCGTTCAGGGCCTCGAGCTCCGGACTGATGGATTCAAGGAACTGGAATCGGGTGAGAACACCGGGTTCCTCACGCGGGACTTCCTCGGCCGCGTGCGCCTCACCTCCTCTCGCGATGCCGGGCGCCACCAGCAGCTGGAACTCAAGGTGGGCCTGAACGACCATACGTCGAACGAGACCTACCTGGGACTCACGGAGGCCGATGTCCGGGCCACGCCCTACCTCCGCTACGCCGGATCCCAGGAGGACGTGATCGACACCGAGCATCGGCAGCTCAAGCTCCGGCATTTCCTCGAGACCTCCCCGTCCACGGACCTGGTGGTGACGGCCTACCGCCACACCTTCGCCCGGAACTGGTACAAGCTCCAGACCGTGAACGGGAGGGGCCTGGGCGCGGTGCTGGCAGATCCCGCTACCTATGCCGGGGAACTGGGCGTGCTCCGGGGGGCGGACAGCCCGGACAATGCTCTGCGTCTGCGGGCCAACAACCGGGTCTACACATCCCGAGGCATCCAGGTGGTCGGTGGTGGCCGGTTCCTGGCTGGCGGGGCGCAGCACAATGTAGAGGTCGGACTTCGACTTCACGCCGACGACGAGGACCGGCTCCAGTGGGAGGATGGCTACCGCATGAACGCCGGCCGGATGATCCGCACGTCGACCGGGGTTCCGGGGTCGCAGGACAACCGGCTGGGGGAGGCCGGTGCCCTGGCCCTCTTCGCGCAGAACGAGATCCGCGCGGGGAGATGGGCCTTCGTCCCCGGGGTCCGATGGGAGTCCATCGAGTTCACGCGGACGGACTGGGCCCGGGAGGACGGAGATCGCCGCGGCGAGGCGACGGTCCGCCGCAACGACGTGACTGCCCTGATTCCGGGGATGGGACTGACCTGGGAGTGGAACCCTCGAACGCACCTCTTCGGGGGGATCCACCGGGGGTTCGGACCGCCGGGACCGGGAGCCGACGAGGCCACCCGGGTGGAGTCCTCGCTCAACTGGGAGGCCGGCATCCGGGTCCGTCAGGCGGCCGTGGGGGCGAATGTCACCGCCTTCTACTCGGATTACACCAACATCCTCGGCCGCGCCACGCTGGCCACCGGCGATTCGGGCACGGGGGATCTCTTCAATGGAGGCGAGGTTCGGGTTCTCGGGCTCGAATCTGCGGTGGACGCCGAGCTGGGCCGCCTCCTCGGCGTCCCGTTCAGGATCCCGGCCCGTCTCTCGTGGACCTGGTCCCGCGGCACCTTCGCGTCGGATTTCGAGTCCGGCTTCGGACCGTGGGGCACCGTGCAGAGCGGCGATCGGCTTCCGTACCTCGCCGAGCACATGGTGTCGGGGAATCTGGGCGTCGACGACGGCATCCGTCAGGTCACCCTCTCCTGGAACGGCGCGTCGGCCATGCGGACCGAGGCCGGGGCCGGGCCGCTGGACCCCGAGCGTGCCACGGACCGTTACGTCGTGCTTTCGCTGAACGGCGAGTGGGAGATTCGGGGGCAGGGTACGCTGATCGGCGGCATCCAGAACCTGACAGACCGGACCTGGGTGGTTTCCCGCCGGCCCGCCGGCGCGCGACCGGGGCTCCCCCGCACCTTCTTCGTGGGGTTCCGGGTGGATCGCTGACGGGGCGCCCTCGGCGCGTCCGGGGGCCAAGCCGAGGAGCCAGGGGGCACCAGCACAAGCATGGCATGGGGTGCGCCGGCGCCGTAGACTGGTCCCGAACTGGCCGTCCCCCGGCCTCCCGGCTCTCCGTCCGCGAAACCCGATGATCCGACTCCGCCCGGCCCCCCAGCGCTCCGCGTTCTCTTCGGTCCACCCTGTCGACTCAGGTCGCTCAGGTCGCTCAGGCCGGTCAGGTCGCTCAGGCCGGGGGCCCTCACCGGACCTCCCCGTGCCGCGATCCATGGCCAGCGCCTTCGCGATCACCTGGATTCTGCTGGCCGGCCTGGCTCCCGGACTCCAGGGGCAGGCGCCGCCGGACCTGAGAAGTCTGCACGCCTCGGGGTTCCTTCTGGCCGACACCAACGACGACGGTCACCTGGACCGGATCCGGGCCCGGATCGTCGTGCCGCGGGCGGCAGGGCTTCCTGAACTCACCGCCGCCGCCAACCTGGCGGCGCGCTTCGCCTTCGAGAGCTACGCCACCGATCTGGGACTCCTTCGGCTGGAGGGTGAGCCCGATCCCGAAGGCGGCGCTGCCAGGGAGGGAGACGCCCCCGTCCCTCTGGTCCTGGTGGGGCGGGTCCACTCCCTTCTGTCGGCGGCGGGGATCGATGCCGACGCCGCGCTGTCGGACCTGGTGGCCGGCGAAGGTGCCCTCGTTCGCCTCCCACCCTCGCAGACGCTCCCTGGCGGCGGGGTGTGGCTCGCCGGCGCCGATGCCACCGGACTTCTCGCCGTGGCCGACTACCTGGCGGGACGGTACCCGGGGGTCTGGACGCCGGATGGGCCGACGTGGGAAGGGCTGGCCAAGGGAATCGAGGCCCGACTTCCTGACTCCGCCGCGGTGCCGGGCATCCGGGTCCTGCTGAACCGGGCGGTAGTCTCGGCCACGCGCCCGGGGGTGCTTCGTCTTTCCGCCCAGGTTCACCTCCCGACGACAGAGGCCTTCGAGGCCGCCCGGGACTCCCTCTCGGTGGAGGGAGGCGGACGGGGCGCCCTGGTTGCAGGGCTTCACCGCCTGGACCTGGAACTCGAGGGACCCGAAGGGCGGGAGGCCCGCCTTCGTCTGGCGCCGGAGCGGCCCTGGAGCGAGGGCACCCTTCGGCCCTGGTCGGCAAGGGACGCGCCCGACCTGACCCTCTCCGAACTCTTCACCACCCGCGGCATCTACCGCGACACGAACCAGGATCTCCTTCCGGACCGGATCGAGGCCTACGTGTCGGCGGGCGGGGGCGGGCGCCTCGATGCATCCCAACGGGCCGCCGCCCACGGCCTGGTGGATCTGGCCACGCGCATGGCCCACGAGGCCACGGGCGTCCGGCTTCCCCTGGTCCGGGCGGCCGGGGAGGAGGACGCTCCGGAGGCCCACGGCTTTCCCATCCTCTATGGCGTGGATCACTTCACCACTTCCCGCCTCCGGGACGAGGGGAAGCTGGGGCTCGAGACCGCGCCAGGAGTGGGGTTCGTGGAGTTCGTGAAGGGAGGACTCGACAACGAACGAAGTGCCCTGGTGGTCACCGGTGAGGACGTGGAAGGCCTGGGGGCCGCGGCGCGCTTCCTGGCCCACCGACTCCCCTCCCTGGAGGCGCACCGTCCCGGCGCCTTCGGCCTGGCCGAGGTGGAGGAGGAGATCCGAAGGTTCTTCCAGGCCCGAAGCGCCGCGGGACAGGTCGCCCTGGCCCTGGTCAAGCTGGAGAGCTGGCTGGACCGTCTGGAGGCGGGGGAGCGACCGGGGATCCCCCCGTCGGACGCGGCCCGCACCCTTGCCGTCGACCCTGAATCCACCGGAGGGTCCCCCGGGTGGCGTCCCGGCACACCGGTCCGGAGCCTGGCGGTGGAACTGGCTGTGGACACCGTCCCTGCGGGGCTCGCGGCCCACCTGGAGGCCCGCCTTCAGGCTCGTTTCCCCGGCATCCCGGTGGAGGTGGAGCTCTTTCCCAGCGCCTTCGGGGCCGGAGAGGAGATCTTCACCTTCGAGCAGGCGTTCCCGTGGGAGGTGGAGGAGGCGTGGGCAGTGCTCCGGCAGGACGTGCTCCCTGCGGTGGAGCCCGGGACGCGCGTCCATGTCGAACTGCGGGTTAGCGAGCCGCCCGAGGTCCGGGCCGAACTGGCCCGGGCGATCCGGGACTCGGTCACGGCCCGGGGGGCAGACGAAGACCAGGTGGAGGTCCGGGTCCTGTCGGCCTACAAGCAGGCCTTTTCGTGGATCCAGGATGCGCTGATCCCGGAGCTTCACGAGCGACTGGGACCCGGGGCCGGGGCGGCCATTGCCCGTATCGAGATCGACTATCGCCACCTGGAGGACGCCGAGGATGTCCGCTGGCAGGTCATCGGGTCCCCGACCCGGTGGCTCCAGGAGCTCTTCCCGGTGGAGGAGATCCTGGCCCGTGACCTGGGCGTTGCCGACACGGCCGTCGTCTTCCGCGGCGTTCGGGATCCGGAGCACATCTACCGCTTCCGAGCGCTGGGTCCGGGGGGCGAGGTCCTTCACGAGGCCACCTTCGACCCCGCCTACCGGGTGATCCCCTACTTCGCCCTCCACCCCGAGTACGAGCAGGTGCGGGTCTCCACCGGGTGGCTCCGGGCCGAGCTCCTTCCTCGCGCCGTACCCCCGCCTTCAGGCGCCGCCCTCCCGCCCTCCGACACCGCACCCGGATCCCCCGAGGCGGCTCCGAGGCTTCTGGCGGACCGTCGCATCGCCACCGACCTCGATCACTTCTGGGACTTCTGGCAGGGCGAGGTGCAGCCGGCGCTCCGGGACTACGTCATGGACCTCCACGAGGGACGAATCACGCCTGGAACCGCCCCCTTCTTCGATGAGCTCCGCATCGAGGCCCGCCTGAGCGAGCCCAATCACCGGATCGGGGTGGACGAGGAAGTCATTTCCTCGCTCGAGTCCCTGCACAACGATCTCTACTTCACCTCGCTGGCGCTCTTCTCCCACCTCGGAGAGCACTACGGAGTCGGAGGGCTCAACTATCCCGGGCGAATTCTCCCCTTCATCGACCCCACCGGCGCGGGAAGACCGGGACACACCCGGGTCACCCTGACCGGGCGATCCAGAGCGGCTCCCGAACTTATCCTCCGTGTGGTTTCGGGGGATGCGGAGGAGGGCAGCGTGTCCGGCGATGCGGGTCGGCCCTCCGCCACCCAGGGTCGCTGGCGGTACGCCCTCTCCCCCCTTCCCACCGCGGCGCCGAAGCTCCGGGGAGCAGCGCTTCGGGCCGGTGCGGGAGGAGATCCGCGGGGAGCGAGTGACCGGATCGAGCGGCTCCTGTTCGAGGTCGTGGCCCTGGATTCGGTGCACCGCTTCGACGAGCACCGCGACCGCACGAGTGAGGCAGCGGTGGATCGGACTTTCCTCCCCGTGCCCCTCCTGGAAGGGATGGTGGCCTCGGTGGAGGAGCTTCATGCCCGGGGAATCATGCCGGATGCGCTGGCCTTCCAGGGAATAAACGAACTAGAATTTGTGTTCAGTCTGGAGAGGGCGGAAGCGTTCCGGCGCACAGCGTCGGTTCCTGTCACCGCGCGCCCTGCGTCTGCCCGGCACCCGGTCCTCGTGGCCGAGGGGTTCTCCTGGGAAGCAGCACGGGAGTGGGCTGAAGCCGGCGGCCCGCCCATGGTTCAGTGGCAGACGCCCATCTCCCCACCGGAAAGCGACAGCCTCCTGGCCCGGCTCGCCGCCTTCCCCGAAGTGGAGGCCTACTTCGTGGGGACGAGCTTCCTGGGGGCCCCGCTCTGGGCCGCCGATTTTCTTCCCCCTGCACAGGGACGCTTCCACTCCCGGGCCCGGCTCACGGCCCTCCGGCCCACGGTCTTCCTCTCGGGTCGGCAGCACGCCAACGAGGTCTCGTCCACGAGTCATCTGCTCCGGCTGGGGGAGCACCTGGTCACGGACCCCGCCTACCGTGCTCTCCTCCAGCGGGTAAACGTGGTGCTGAACCCCATCCTGAATGCGGATGGGGCACAGCTCGCCTACGACATGCAGAAGGTTAACCCCGACTTCACCTTGCACTCCGGGTACCTGGGGGCTCTCGGGGTGGATGTCACCTCCGGCGGCGGCTCCGACCCCCTCTACCAGGAGTCCCGGGTCCGTCCCGACCTCATGGCCTCCTGGGTCCCGGACGCCTTCCTGAATCTGCACGGCTACCCCTCCCATGAGTGGGTGCAGCACTTCTCGGGGTACGCCGCCTGGGTTCGTGGGCGGACCACGGCGCAGCGGGCGTGGTGGGCCCCGCGGGGGTGGTTCATCCCGGGGTACAGCTGGGTCGATGATCCGGACCATCCCGAGATCCGGGAGGCCCAGTTCCACATCCTCGATGCCCTGGCGGCTTCCATCACCTCCCTTCCCGAGGTGGAGGCCATGAACCGGCGGCAGTACACCCGTTACGCCCGGTACGGGCGGCAGGATGTCGAAGGCTTCCGCGAGGCCTTTCACGAAGGGATGCTGACGTACCAGTCCCTCCGGGGGCGTTCCGCCACCGGGCAGGGCCCCATGAACCCCCGGCTCCTCACCTTTTCGGCCACCACCGAGGCTCCCGACGAGACGGCCCGGGGAGCCTGGCTCGAGCTGGTGGCCTCGGCCGGCCTGGCCCACACCTCGGCGCTCCTTCGGTACATGGCAGAAGGAGAACCCCGCGTTCAGCGGTCGGCGGAGGCATTCGAGGGCGGGGTGACGCGCTCCGTAACGCGGACGCGGCCGGTCCTTCCACCCGCGGCGGCAGCGTCCGACGATCCGCCCGCCGACGATCCGCCCACTGACGATCCGCCTGCCGACGAACCTCCCACTGACGATCCGTCCGCTGACAAACCGCCCGCCGACGATCCGCCCGCCGACGATCCGCCCGCCGACGATCCGCCTCCGCCCGATGGAGGCCGACCCACGTCTTGATCCCTACCCCACCGAGGGGCGGGTCTCAGGCATCTTCGCGAACACGACGAACCCGGACAGGAGCGCCAGTGCGCCGCCTGCCAGGATCGCCGGACCCATGCCCAGGAGGTCAGCCAGGAGGCCGGCCACGATGGCCCCGAAGGCATACCCGGAATCTCTCCAGAGCCGGTACACCCCGACGGCGGTTCCTCGCCACGCGGGATGCGCCACATCGGCCACGCTGGCCAGGAGGGTAGGATAGACCATGGCCGTCCCCACCCCGAGGAGGGCGCTGGCCATGAACCAGGTCCCGAAGGAGCTGCTTCCCGCCACGGCAAGAAGGGCGCATCCCTGCAGGAGCATCCCCCAGGCAATGAGAGGCTTCCGGCCCCACCGGTCCGAGAGGGTTCCGGTCCAGAGTTGCAGGAGCCCCCACATGGCGGGGTAGACGAAGGTCAGGACTCCGATCTGGGCGACCGTGAGTCCGCCTGCGGCGAAATAGAGGGGGAAGAGGCCCCAGGCCAGCCCGTCCTTGAAGTTGGTGACGAGACCCGCCTGGCTCGCATTCACCAGCGCCGGATGCCGCCAGCTGGCCAGGAGGAAGATCTCCCGGGCCGACAGGCTCCCTCCGAGGGTGGGATCCTGGTCGCCTGCCCGGTGCTGCCGGGCTTCCAGCGCCACGTGGGCCCCGGTATCGCGAACGAAGAGGACACTGAGGGCGAGCCCCAGTACCGCGAAGGCGATGCCCAGGTAGAAGGGTTCGGGACGGAGCCCGAAGGCCTCGGCCACATAGCCGGTTCCGAGGGCCGTCAGTGCCACCGCCAGGTAGCCCCCGAACTCGTTCAACCCCATGGCGGTGCCCCGGGCCCGTGGACCCACCAGATCGATCTTCATGATGATCGTGGTGGACCAGGCGAGTCCCTGGTTTACCCCCAGGAGCACGTTGGCGAAGAGCACCCAGGACCAGGTCGGGGCCCAGATCAGGAGAAAGGGCACCGGAAGCCCGAAGAGCCACCCCACCAGGAGGATCCGCTTCCGACCGAAGCGGTCGGCGAGTCGCCCGGCGAAGAAGTTCGTTGCCGCCTTCACCAGACCGAAGGTGGCAATGAAGGAGAGGATGGCGCCCCTGGCGGCAAGGCCGAACTCCTCCTCGGCCAGAAGCGGGAGGACGGTGCGCTCCAACCCCACCATGGCCCCGACAAAGGCGTTGACCAGGACCAGGAGCCAGAATTGCCGCCAGTTCTCCTTAAGTCCCAGTCGGACTGAGGTTTGTGGGGTCATCACTGCCGGATCTTCCCGCTCTGCATGACCGCTCGGTCCGGCGTCAGTTGCCTCCGGTAAAGAACCGCAGGCCGGCCATGGCGCTCAGGGAGCTGTACCCGCCGATCCCTCCACGGACCTCGAAGAAGGGAGCGGCCACCGGGTGCTGGAACCGCAGTCCGCCCAGCAGGGTGGCGCCAGCCTTCAGATCGGAATCATCGCCCACGGAGAGCCGGCCCAGGTGCACCCCGCCCCCGGCATAGAGGCGGGCCGCCTCGTCACCGATGGCCACCAGCGGAAGCACGAGGTCGGCGCTGCCGATCACGAGATTGGCGGGGCCGGGGCTGAAGCGGTGAAGGGAGCCGGCAAGCTCCAGCCTCGAGGCCGTGGCTTCCCCTACCATGCCCTCGGTCGAGATGACGCGCTCCAGGGGGAGATGCCCGCGGATCCCGATCCCGAAATCCTGGTCGCTGTCGTACTCGGCGAAGGTGGCGCAGCCCGGAAGAAGGGCGACGGCAGCCAGAAGGGCCAGTGCGCCCCGAGCCGAGGGGCGGATCCGTCCGAGGGACGCATCAGGAGCGAAGCAGGGGGAGGTCGGCGATGTGAGATGCTGCATGAGATGCCTCATGGAAGACGCTCCGGAGGAAGAGGAAGGATCGAGGAAACGAGGTGACGAGAGATCGAGGTTGCGAGAGAACGAGGTGACGAGAGAAACGACGGCTAGGAACCGACCTGCTCGTCAAAGAGACGACGGAGGGTCTCCGCCGGGTCTTGGGTAATGCCTCCATGGACCGGAGAGGCCTGAAGGACATCGGACCGGGGCGCCGTGAGCCAGTGGAACCGCTCGGACGGCGGGGCCAGCGACACGGCCGACGGGCCGCATCCCTCGCTGGACTCCCCCCGGCAGGTGGCCACACAGGCTTCCAGGTACCGGGAGAGGAGGGCCGCATCCACCCCGGCGATCCGGGCCGCCAGGGTCGCCTCGTCCGTAAGCGCCCGCATGTCCAGGAATCCCTCGGTCCGGGCATGGACCAGCACGGCCACGTTCACGCAGGACCCCAGGTGGACCCGGGGGACCACCCGGAGCACGGCCCAGTCGTAATCGATGGCCCGTGGCGCCGAAGGCGCAAGGGCTTCGGTCTTCATCGCCGGGCCTCGAGCGCCTGGGGACGGCGGGTCCGGTGCGCCCGTCGGAGAACTTCCGCCTCCCGGGCAAAGGGGCGACGCCCGTCGGATTCCGGCCTCAGCCGCAACTCCAGGTAGTCCCGGTACCGGTCGCGATGCGCCTCCACCGACGGAAACTCCCCGGCAAGGAGGGGATCCGCCAGGAGCTCTTCGGGAATTCGGTCCAGGGCCCGGCGGAGTCCTCCATCCAGCAGTCGA
>Ga0114946_10002181_pt1 | contig 13455 bp, 13 predicted proteins | sample WalLakDeSediment_FD_88676 | JGI IMG/M metagenome (GOLD analysis project Ga0114946, IMG submission 88676) | Lake sediment microbial communities from Walker lake, Nevada to study Microbial Dark Matter (Phase II) - Walker Lake 11/02/13 Deep Sediment | ecosystem: Environmental > Aquatic >...
CCCAGCTCCAAGAAGACGGCACCACAACATACCCGCTGTGCAAGCCCTTGTGACGCCAACTCCCCGCGCGTCCGAAATCCTGGGAAAGGCATCGGACGGGAGTTAGCTATGGCACCTGGCCTCACCGGCCATGAAGGCTTGGGCATCCCATAGATCATCATCACTGGCCGGCCGACCGACGCGCCGGGCAAACCCGCGCTTGATCGCAGCGACATCGTCGCCGTACACGCCGACCAGCTCACCAACAGCCCGAAGGGTGCTAGCATACTCCCAGAACCGATCGCGGGCCACGGGTTCCCCGTGACCCTGTTGGTACCAGAGCGCTTCGTAAGCCGCCAGACGGTCCATCAGGTCGAACAGCTTGTCGCGAGTATAGGCTGGCGGTCCGCCGTAAATGTCCGCCCCGAGACAATCTCCAAGCAACAGAACACGCTCTTCGGGGACGTAGACGATACTGCAATCCGGACCATGGTTACCACCAACGTGTTCGATAACCGCCGTTAGCCCGCCAAGGTCAACCTCCACCCGCTCGTCAAACGTGATATCCGGCGCTCTGATCACAAGTTCGGAGCGGTCCGGTAGCTCGGCGCGAATCATGTCGCGGCAGAATGCGGCCTCGCTACCTGCGGTAACCCTCTGGTCGAGCGCCTCGTCACTCCAATCCAAACTCGCCTGCTCCAAGACCCGGCGGCGCGTTTCGGCATGGGCGATACCTGGGACATCCAGGGTTGCTAGGCCAAACACATGGTCCCAGTGCCAGTGGGTGATCGCCGCGTAGCGCAGCGACGCAATCCCGCCGCCGGCCACTGCGTTGAGCAGCTCGCGGGCATGAGCCGGCGAGTTGCCTGCATCAACGGCCAGCGAAGCACGCTGGCCAACTATCACGGCCAGGTTGGGGCGATCGGTGACCTCATCAGCAGGTAGGTACCAAACTCGCGGACTTAGCCGGCGAAGCTCGACCACTTTAGGCACCTCTGACGCACCTAGCTGGCTGATTCTCCCTCACCACCCATCCTCTACGCGCCGCCCAATGTGGGTGGCTCTGCCGCTCATCTGACCGGACGATCCGGAGCATTGGCTCCAGCCTGCCCAGCTAGCCGGAAGGGTCGACAGCCTTGTGGTAGACCAACACGGCGTGCTGGGTTCCATCATGCTCATCATAGCGAATGCCGGCCATCGAGAAATCCTGCTTGTGCTTGTAAGCCAGCGAAGCTAGATTCGGGGTCGGGTCGATGACGGCCTCTTGAAACACATCATCGATCCGCTCATCACGCAAGCACTCTAGCAGATTCTCATGCATCACGGTGCCAATACCCCGGCCCGTGCCGCCGGCGTGCACGGCGACCTTGTCAATCATCACGAAGTCGGTCACCGCCGCGGGGGTGAAACCGGGATGCCAGGCCACCTCACCTAGCCACCTAGGCTCCTCCAAGAGCCATTCCTCGCCCCTATAGGCAACAATGAACCCAAGGATGTTACCCCGCTGCTCTGCCACGCGGAAGTGTTCGAGCCGCTGCACCCGGTCTGCAAAGAACGCCATATGCCGCTCGGGTTGCTCCGCGTAATCGGCAAGCAGAAAACCCCTGTCGGGTTGGTTCACTGCCGAGCCAACGGAGCGGGCAACCGAGTAGATTCCCGGCACATCCGCTGCGCCCGCCGTCCTCACGATCACATCAGAACCCAGATGCTGACTGCGGGCAGGGTCTTCTCCAGAGCGCCCCATCATCAAGCACCTCCCTTGCCACACAAAAAGGCCGTACGGGCTATCGCCAACCCGTACGGCTCCACGTCTAACCATATCTCATGAGGTGCCTGAGTTCAAATCAACCTGCTAGAACAACTTCTCACTTGCTACCGCGGCGATCCGCGAGCAACTCCCCGCCAACGGCAACAGTGTCATCCGAGGTGGGTATCAGATACACCACGAACGCAGATTCCCTGATGCCTGTGGCTTCACTCGCGGCTTTGGTGAACACCTTGACCATCTCGCGCTTCTTGTCCCGATCAAGGTCAGGACCATAGAAGAGGATCGTTGGCATGGTGGTTCTGTGCCTCCTTTGCTAGGTGCCGGCCACCTCCGCAAGACCTAGCGGAGGGCCAGGCCGCAGCAGTTCGCTTGACGTGCTCCATGCGTTCCGCCGGGCTCAACCGTACATCTTGCTCAGTATGCCGTGGACGGCTCGCAGCGGCAGCAGCGGCTTCAGGTAGCCAAACAGCTTGTACTGGGCGCCGACAACCACCCTTACCGGCGGGTCGGACTGGTGAAGTACGCGGTCCACGGCCCTGACCACGATGTCGGGACTTGGCCCGGCCTGCTCAGAGCGAATCATGGCGTCCACGGCACGCCGGCAGCGCTCATGGTATCCGGAGGCCTCGGCCTCAGCCGCCGCAGCCCAACGGCGCGCCGCAGTGAACTCACTGCGCACATCTCCCGGTTCGATAATCGTGACTTTGACGCCAAAAGGGGCGACCTCCATCCGCGTGGCTTCGGTGAGGGCCCCGAGCGCATACTTGCTGGCGCTGTACATCGCTTGAAACGGTACCGGGAACAGGCCGGCCACCGAACCGATTACAATCAGGCGGCCCGCTCCCTGCCGCCGCATCACGGGCAGCACTGCCCGGAACAGGTTATGCGCACCAAAAAGGTTGGTATCGAACTGCTGCCGCGCCTCTTCGGGCGCCACATCCTCCACGGCGCCAGCGAGGGTGTAGCCGGCAGCGTGGACCAGCGCAGCCACTCCACCCTCGGTGTCCACCACTCGCTGCACGAAAGCCTCAACTGCGGCCGGATCGGTGACGTCCAACGGCCAGGACCGCAGGAAGCCCTGGCCGCTGGCCGCTAGGGTTTCCTCACCGGCAGGCGGTACCCTGCGAGCACCTCCGTAGACCCGGTAGCCACGCTCCACCAGGTGCTCGGCACAGGCCTTGCCAATGCCCGCCGTCACACCGGTCACAATCACTACCTGCGCATCCTGCCGCATCTGCGCCATCGCGCCCATTCCCCCATCCAATCATCTCATCGTGGGCCGCGCCCCCGGCGATGCGGCGCCGTCACCCACTAGGCCCCGACGAACGGCTGATCAATCGCCGGCATCGGCTGCGTAAACCACCGGGCCCCATCGCTCGTGATGTAGATGTCGTCCTCCTGCCTGATTCCGAACTCTCCAGGCAGCACAATCGTTGGCTCGTTGGTGAAGCACATCCCCGGCTTGACCGGCGCCTTGTTACCCTTGACCAGATACGTCCACTCATGCCCATCCAAGCCGATGCCGTGCCCGAGCCTGTGCGGCAGTCCCGGCAGGTCGTAGCCGGGTCCGTAGCCTGCCTCCACGATGACCTGGCGCGCTGCGGCATCGATGTCCTCGTGCGCCACGCCGGGTCGAGCAGCTTCGAACGCCGCGCGCTGAGCGGCGAGCTGTACCTCCCAGACATCGCGATACCGCTGGTTCGGCGGACCGAAGACGATGGTCCGGCTGATATCGGACCGGTAGCCTTCGACGCTACAGCCACCGTCCATCAGGACCACGTCACCGGGGCGCAGGGCGCGTGGTCGGCTGCTGCCATGCGGCAGAGCCGAGTGTTCGCCGAAGTTGGCACCAATCCGGCCCACTACGCCAAGGGCGGCGAAGGCCGCCACCGAATCGCTCATGAACTCGGCCTTGGTCATCCCTTCGCGCAGCATGGCGAGCACGGCCTTGTAGGCCTCGACGGTGATGTCATTGGCTCTCTGCATGAGTGCTATCTCGGCGGCCGATTTGATGCTGCGGCAGGCTATCGTCACGGCGTCAGCGCTTACGTAGTGCGCTGCCGGCGCCTCTTGCCGCATTCCGTCGACAAGCAAGAACCTGACCCGCTCCTCGAGCGCCACGCGACCGGACCAAGCCGCCAGGTCGCGCAGGATCCCGGCCAGTACCTTGTACGGGCTCTCATCCTCATGCCAAGTCCGGATGTCATGACCAAACCGCACCAACTCCAGGGCGCGGTCTTCCTCGAACTTGGGGCAGACCCAGACGATGTCGCCTTTGGCCGGAAGGACCATCACAAAGACCCGTTCACTCAGGCCCCACTCGACACCGGTAAAGTAAAACATGCTGCTACCAGGCTCGATAACCATCGCGTCAAGCTGATTCTCGGCCATGAGCCGCTGGGCCCGGTCGATCCTGGCCCGGCGCTCAGCATCGCTGATCGGCATTGCGCCGGCAGTCATCGGCTCCAGCCGGGCAATGGGACTGCGGGCGGCGCGTGGACTCACAAGCATCTCCCCCAAGCTACTAGCTGAAGCAGTTGACTCAAGCATTCCACTCAATCTGTGCCTCTCTTACAACGCGGAAACCTCCGGGACAGCGAGCCGAGCCCGCCGTCCCGGAGCGCAACAATCTCCCCGCCCTGACGCCACCGCAGCCTGCCGCGACCGGCGCCTGTCGGCCTGAGAGCTAACCCCCACCATACAGGCGAGCAATCGCCTGCTTTTGCTCGTTGTACTGCTTGTCGTTAAGCCAACCTCCCGCTTTGAGCTGGTCCAATCCCCTCAGAGCCTGGTTCTGATAGTCCAGATCTCCCAATACGTTGCTCTGGCTCGCTGCAGCCTCCACCGATGCTAGGACTGACTCGGCTCCGGGCGCGTCGCCGCTGCCTTCGAGAGCCGCCGTCAAGGCCTTGACCAGGAAGTCGGCGTAGCGGCCCGAACGCGGCTCGCCCGGCAAGTTCAGACCGCCGATCAGTCCGCTGATCCCGCCGCGCACCTGTTGCATCAGGCCCCGGCGCACGGCCAGCGTGATTGGGCCCAATACGGCATAGCTGGTCTTCTGACTCTCGATGCGCGCGATGTACAGCGGCAGGCCGAACTCAACCGGCTCGTCACCGGCCACATAGGGAGCAGGCTGAGCCAAGGCCGCCAGCTGGGCGGCGGCTTTGCGGTCGCTGCCGGCCGCCGCAGCGGCCGCCGACCGGAGCTCGCGCAGTGCTGTCTCCAGGCTGCGCTCAAGCTCGGTCAAGCCTTTGAGCTCACTGTCGCGCTGCTTAAGCAATGAGGTGACTCGTTCGTTGGCCTCTTCAATCAGAGAACGGAAATGGTCGCGAGCCTTCTTGGAGGCCGACTCGCGCTCCCGGTTGGCCGCATCCAGCTGGCGCTGGGCCTCGCTCTTCTGGCGGCGAGCCTCGGCGAGCTGCGACTCATAGCCCTTGCCCAGGCTCCGGTAACGCTCAACCTCCTGGTCGGCACGGCTCAGACCAGCTTCATGTGAGGTGATTGTGCTTACGAACTGCTGAGCGATATCGGTCAGCTTCTCCTCCAGCTCCCGCTGGTGTCCGGCGACAATCTCCTCAACGTCGGGGCGCACCGCATCAAGCTCCTCTTCGAACCCGCGGGACACCTCCTCACGCATCTCGGCCAATTTGGCGGGGTAAGCCTCGCCCGCCCTGCCCAACTCCGCGGCTATGCGCTCGATCTCCTGCGCTTGCGCGGCATAGGCCCCAATTCGCGCAGCAATCTCCTCGGCCACCTGACCAGCATCCTCAGCGGTCATGCTCCTCTCCAAGTCCACCGCAGGCCAATCGGCCGCCTCCCGGTCAGTCAGGTGGGACAGCAGATCTTTGGCCAACTGGCTTTGCCCCGACAGGAAGCCATCCACCTCATCACCGTCTCTGGCCCGCCGTCGTGCTAGGCCGCGCACGGTCGAAAGAGCGCTCTGCAACGGCTTGCGCTCTTGCTTGAGGGTTGCCGTCAGGGCCTGGACGTTGGCACTGAACTCAGACGCGGACATGTACTCGGGGTCCAGACCCTCGACAGCGCCCGCCAGCCCCTCCCGTTCGGCGAACGCTGGAATGCTGGACGCCACGAGGCCGCACAAATCAAAGAGCAGCGCCTTGTGCTCACCTAGGTCAGAACCCGTGCCGGCAGGGTCGGGCAGGGACACGGGCAATGCAAGCATCGGCCAGACGAAACGCGATATCCAGCTGACGCCTTGGCTTGAACGGCGCAGGCCGAGCATACCTCCCTTACCACGACGGCCCTCCACGGTCAGCAGCGTTACAGCTGCTTCCATGGCAGCCGGATCTCCGCTGGCCGGGTCCGAGTAGACAGCGTAGGGTAGCTTCTTCACGGTTGGCACCTCCTATGTCGCCTTGCCGGAAGATTCGGCGGCGACTCGTTCCATCCTGCAGCTCAGCGCGACCGGTCCGGAACCTGGCGCCCCAGCCGGGTGAGCAATCGTAGGCTGTGCCGGGCGATCATGCGCTCCTCGTCAGCTTCGATCACGCGCACTGCAAACGGTGGCAGGAATGACAGATGCTCGATGACGGCCTGGCGGACCGGCACTGCGTTTTCGCCGATGCCACCGGTGAACACCAGCAGATCGAGGCCGCCTAGCGATACGGCCATCTGGGCGATGAACTGGGCGGTCCGGCGCGCAAAGTAAGCCACCGCGAACGCCGCTTCTGGTGTGTCGGAAGCGAGCAACTTGCGCATGTCCGATGTCCCGCCCGAGAGCCCCAGGAGACCCGACTGATTGTAGAGCACATCCTCAACTTCGCTGAGTGCCAGGCCGCACTCGCGCATCATGTGGAAGATGGCCCCGGGGTCCAGCGATCCGGACCGCGTCCCCATTGGCAGGCCCTCGAGGGCCGTCATACCCATGGTCGTGTCCAGACTCTTGCCCCAGCGCATGGCGCACAGGCTCGCGCCGTTGCCAAGGTGCGCGGCGACCACCTTCTCTGGAGCACCGCCCGCCTCGCCACCCAGCACGTGCGCTATCCACTCATAAGACAGACCATGGAACCCGTAGCGTCGGATGCCCATATCGCGCAGCTCCCTGGGCAGAGCGAAGCTGTAGATAAGCTCCTCATGTCCGGCGTGGAAGGCCGTGTCAAAGCACCCCACCTGAAGCAGATGGGGGTACAACTCACGAACGGCGCGCACCGCCGCGAGACCGTGAGGCTGGTGGAGCGGCGCCAGGCGCACGTAGCGGTCAAGCTGACCCAGAACCTCGTCATCAAGCACCACCGGATCGTAGTAAACCGTGCCGCCATGGACGATGCGGTGCCCGGTCGCCAGCAAGCGCCAGTCGTGCCCGTTGGCCTCAATCCAATCCAGTACGGCGCGTAGAGCCTGCTTTTGCGTCAGCTCCACCGGCAGGACGCACGCCTCTTGGCCGACCACGCTCAGGACCGGCCTGCTGCCCAAGCCCGTCACTCGACCGTCCGCCAGCAGGGGCAGTTCTTCGGTGGCCCCGAACACGCGAAACTTAACGCTGGACGAGCCGACGTTGAGCACGAGAACCGCATCGAGCGGGCTCATACCACCTTACTCTCCCGGCGGACTTGAGCCATGCGGACCGCAAGCGCGCAGGACATCAGGCGAGTGCGCAGGCTGTCTGACCGGCTTGGCAGGATCACCGGAACCCTGGCCCCGAGGACCAGCCCTGCCGCGTCACTGCTCCCGAGGAACGTAAGCTGCTTGGCCAGCATGTTGCCGGACTCGATGTCCGGCACGACCAGGATGTCGGCATCGCCCGCAACCTCGGAACGGACTCCCTTTTTGGTCACGGCCTCCCGGCTGATGGCTAGGTCCAGGGCTAGCGGCCCATCGATGAAGGCATTGGTGATCTGGTCGCGGTCGGCCATCTTGCACAGGCAGGCGGCGTCGACCGTGGCCTGCATCTGCGGGCTGACCGTCTCGACCGCGGCCAGGATGGCCACCTTGGGCCATTGCTCCTCGCTGACGATCGTCCGCCAAAGGTCAACAGCGTTCCGGCAGATGTCCGCCTTGACCTCCAGGTCGGGCAGGATGTTGATCGCAGCGTCGGTGATGATCAGAGGCTTGTGATAGGTGGGGATATCCATAACATAGGCGTGGCTGACACGCCGTTCCGTGCGCAACCCGCCGCCCGACGACACCAGCGGGCGCAGAAGCTCGCCTGTATGGAGGGCGCCCTTCATGATCGCCTCCACCTCACCCGTAGCTGCGAGGCGCACCGCCTCCGCCGCCGCGGCGTGAGAGTGCTCGGTGTCCACGAGTTCATAGCCACTGATGTCCACGCCCGCCTCCGCCGCAGCCGCCTGGATCCGCTGCTTCGGCCCGACCAGCACCGGCTCGATCAGCTTCTCCCGGACGCCCTCATAGGCGGCTGCGAGCGCATAGCCAGCCACTGGGTGGACAACCGCCGTGCGCAGCAGGGGAATGTCGGCACACGAGTCGATCAACGCCCTGTAGCGGTCGTGCCGCTTAAGCTGGACGTCCGGCAGTTGGCGGGTCCGGTAGCGGACCTTCTCGGTGGGAGCAAGAACCACGGCCGTCCCCCTGAGAACCGTCTCGCCCAGGCTGTTCTGGCAAAGACAGTCAAAGGTCACCACGGGCTTGTCCTCCCGGATGTGGCTCACGGTTACCGAAACCGAGATCGTATCGCCGATGCGCACCGGTTTCTGGAAATCCAGGTTTTGGCTGAGGTACACGGTGCCCGGTCCCGGCAAGACCGTGCCGAGGAGGGTCGAGACAAGGGACCCCGCCCACATGCCGTGACCGATAATGCCCTCGAACACCCCGGCCCGGGCAAAGTCTTCATCAAGGTGAGCCGGGTTCACGTTGCCGGACATCACGGCGAAGAGCTCGATGTCCTCCTGCGATAGCGTTCTAACCAAGCTGGCCCGTTGGCACAGCTTGAGCTCGTTGTAGGGCACATTCTCCAGGTAGTCAGCGTCGTTGGCTCCGAAGCCCATAACCGTGCGCCGGTGGTCGCCCAGCCAGAGGCAAGAGCACCACAGGCTACCTCCCTTCGTGGGGCCGATGTGGTTTCAGCGATAATGCCTGACATCCTAGCCGATGCCGCGCGCCTAGATGTGGATACCGTACTCGATGCGGCGGCGCTCGCGAGCCTCAGCCTCGGGCCCGTGCAGCAACTGGACTAGGTATAGGGCCATGTCGATGCCGGACGAAACCCCGGCTGCCGTGATGATCTCGCCGTCGTGGACAACCTTGTCGTCAGTCACGCTCAGGTCCGCGTAGCGTTCGCGCAGCGCCTGGCGGTAGGCATGATGGGTGGCGACGCGCCGGCCGGTCGTCAGTCCGGCCATGGCCATCAGGTAGGTGCCTGTGCATACGCCCGCCACCAGCTGGGCGCGGCCAGCGGCGCGCCGGATGAATTCGACGGTCGGGCGCACCTTCGGCTCCTCGATCCGGGTGCCGGGGCCACCTGGAACGACCAGGATGTCGAACTCCGGCCTGTCGGCGAAGACCCGGTCAGGCAGGACCCGCAGGCCGAACTGACACGTTACCGGCGAGGCCTCGGCCACGGTGTCCACCCGGAATAGAGGTCCATCATCATCGCGGGCACCGCTGAGAACCTCATAGGGGCCGGCGAAATCCAGCGGCTCGACCCCGGTGAAGAGGATGATGCCAACTGTGCGGGGCGTCTCTGGCTGGGCCTTCTGGTTCATCGTCTGGCCTCCTGTAAGGCTGCATTGGGTTTGTCAACCCGGGGGAGCGCGAACTCACACAAGCCCCGGGCTCTCCTAGTCCGGACTGGCTCAGCCGGGGTCGCTACACTGGCATGTCGCGGGGCGCAGGGCGCTCCTCACTCAACGCGAAGGACCGTGTCGCCCGCCCTGGCGCGCTGGATGAGCTTTATCGCCACCTCCTGCCCCGCCTGTGCCGCCTCGATGTTCTGGTGGTCGACCTGCATGGAGGTCACCTTCTGCGCGAAGTCCGTGTGTGTGCCGGAAACGGCAATGGTGTCCCCCAACCGCAGGGGGCCGATCAGGTCGACTACAGCCACCGAGAGCTTGGTGAAATAGTGGTTCACTGTGCCGATCGCGGTCTCGGTCACCTCTGGGTCCCCCCTCTTGGGCCCGTTGGGCCCGCCATGCCCCTAAGCGCAGCGCCTCGGCCGGATGCGGTTATGGGTCTGACTGCTGAGAAGGCACATTTTCTGCAACGAAAGCCGGCTCGGAGTACGGGTCCGGGCGCGGATCATACCCTAAGGCGCCGCGGCGATGGCTGCTTGGTGTTCGGTACGTCGTTCGGTACGTCGTGAGTGCGCGTGCTGCCTTCGGCGCCCGGTAACGCAAACCCTTGCGAGCGGCGATGATGAGCGCGACGTTGCCGGCTGGGACGCCGAGGCAGGACATCAGAGCCGCGCCGAGAACCAGTAGTAGTGCAGGAATAGAATATATTGATTTTTAACGATGGCCTCAGGACCACATGGCTCGGCGCGGGGCGCCAGACACTTCAAGCAAGGTAGGCCGCAGCTACTGCCAACGCAGTCCGGCTTCCAGCGACCTCTTCACGGTAGCCAGCATCATTGCCCGGATTGGATAGCGTTTCGCGGCCGAACCGGCGCGCGCCACACTTGCCCGGCTGATGTGGGCCGGCCGGCTATCATGAGAGGAGACTGACTATGAGTACAACGAGAGACGCATACCTTCAGAAGCTAAAGGCCAAGATGGACCAATGGAACGCTGAGATCGACAAACTAGAAGCCAGAGCGCGCGGGGTCGATGCGGAGGCCAGGCTGCAGTACCAACAACGGCTGCAGGATCTGAGGGCCAAGCAGGCCGACCTACGTGACAAGGTCAGCCAGGTGCAGGAAGCCGGCGAGGGCGCTTGGGACGACCTGCGAGCAGGACTCGAGCACTCCCAACAGGCCTTGTCGGGCGCGATCGAGGCCGCGATCAGCCGCTTCAAATGAGCCGAAGGGCCCGGCCGTACAGCACGGACATCGTACGTGGCGGTGACGGTTTCGGCAGTGGCTCGATGGCCGGCCAACCCGCCAAGGAGATGCCGGGAGGGCAGTAGAAACCAGACCTAGGTACAAGGCTTGCCGACGACGGGTGCGGCTTGGAGCTGGGAGTACTATGACCCGACGAGAGTTCTTGAGGCTGCTGTCCTTGGTGGGTGGGGCCGGGCTGCTTCATGTAGCCGGCCTCGGTGCACTGCTGGCTGGCTGCCGACGCGGCTATATGCCGGATGTTGACGGCCGAGCCTGGCAGCCTGCTTACGCGGCCCTTGAGGAGCGGGGTGAGCTGCAACGAAGGATTGAAGAGGTCCACGCCATCCTGGAAAGCTGCGAGCTCTGCCCGCGGCTCTGTGGGGTCAACCGCCTGCGCGGCGAGGTGGGCTTTTGCCGGACGCCGCAGAAGGTGGTCGTCCACAGCTACAATCCTCACTTCGGCGAGGAACTGCCGCTGGTCGGCGCCACAGGGTCGGGCACCATCTTCTTCTCGCACTGCAACCTGCGCTGCGTATTCTGCCAGAACTACCCCATCGCCCATCTCGGATGGGGCCAGGAGTGCAGTGACGAAGAACTCGCCACGATGATGCTGCGCCTGCAGGAGATGGGGTGCCCCAACATCAACCTGGTCACCCCGACGCACGTGCTGCCTCACATCCTCAGTGCCACGAGAATCGCTTATCAGAAGGGACTTCGCCTGCCGCTCTGTTACAACACGAGTGGCTACGAGCGCGTCGAGGTGATCAAGCTGCTCGAGGGAATCGTCGACATCTACCTGCCCGACCTGAAGTTCATGGACGGTGAGCAGGCCAGTCGCTATAACCTCGCGGCGGCCGACGACTATCCTGACCTGGCCCAAGAGGCGATCATCGAGATGCACCGCCAAGTCGGGGACCTGGTCACCGACCGCCAAGGTGTCGCGCTGCGGGGCCTGATGGTCAGACACTTGGTCATGCCTAACCAGGTAGCCGGCACTGAGGAGTTCGTCCAGTGGGTGGCCCAGCATCTGTCGGTCGACACCTATGTGAACATCATGTCGCAGTACCGCGTGGCGTTCATGGCCTTTGAGTACGAGCAGATCGCCCGGGCGGTGACGGCTGCGGAGTTCGTCGACGCCATGGAGTGGGCCCTTGCCGCCGGACTCAAGAACCTCGACCGCCGGTCGTTGGCCAACCTCGACTCGGCACGCGCTCAGCTGGGGCTCTAGCCTACTTCCAGATACCCGGGATGGCTGTCCCACAATGACCGCAGGCCCCGTCCAACATGTGCACCTCTGCCACCACGAACCCCACCCTCTTGATCACTGTCCGCCCGCAGTTGGGGCAAAAGGTGTTCTCGCCGTCGTGACCGGTCACCTTGGCCACATATACATAATTGAGCCCGGCGGCAAGCGCCTGCTCGCGCGCGGCATCAAGCGAGGAGACGGGGGTGCGCGGCAGGGCCGACAGGCGGTACAGCGGGTAGAAGCGGGCGAAGTGCAGCGGCACGTCATTGCCAAGCTCGGCGACGATCCAGGAACACATCTCCCTGATCAGCTCGGGGGCGTCGTTGAGCGTCGGGATGACGATGTTGGTGATCTCGAGATGCACCCCAGCTTGCTGCAGAAGCTTGAGAGTTCGCAACACCGGTTCGAGCTCTCCCCCGACGACCTGGCGGTAAAAGTCCGGATCGAAGCTCTTCAGGTCGACATTGGCCCCGTCCACCAGCTCGGCCAGCTGCGTGAGCGGTTCGGGCTCAATGTATCCGGCGGTGTGCAGCAGATTGAGCAGGCCGGCCTCCCGGGCCAGCTTGGCCGTGGCCCAAGCGTACTCCTGAAAGACTGCCGGCTCACCGAAGGCGTAGCTGACGGAACGCACCCGGCTGGCCTCGGCCTGGCTGACAACGCGCTCAGGGGGCATGTCGTAAGCGTAGACGTCCTCGGGAGCCACCAGGGCCATGTCCCAGACCTCGCAGAACTCGCACGCCAGGTTGCAGCCGGCCGTGGAAACAGCGAGGGCCCGGCTGCCCGGGACCACGTGAAAGAAGGGCATGCGCTCCACCGGGTCCTCCTGCACCAGTGCAGGGTTACCATAGGCCAGGGTGTAGAGCGTTCCCGCCCGGTTCTCGCGCACGCGGCAGGGCGCCCGCTCGCCGGAGGCGAGCCGGCAGCGCCTGGGGCACAGCTGGCACTCCACCCGATCTTGCCCCAGCGCAACATACCACGGCGAAGCCTCGGGCCGCACGAAACCCTTGGCCGCCGTGCCGTCACCGGGCTCTGGGACGACGCCCTGGTTACCGTCGGGCGGCCGTCTGGAATCGCGCTCGCGCAGCAAGGCACAGCCCGGCAAGCCAGCCAGGGCAAGGTACAGGCCACAGCCACCGACGGCGCAAAGCTTGAGAAACCTGCGCCTGCTCAGTCCGCCGGTAGATGTCTGACCGTGCTCCACACTGATGACCCCCTCGCTAAGACCAGTACCACGAAAGCCGTCAGGTTGGCAACCGCGGCCAGAAGGCAGCAAGCAACGATCCCCAGCACCGGGGCGATTAGAACGCTTGCGGCGGCGGCGCCGAGACACGCACCGGCCAGCTCCAGGCCGTAGACGACGCCGGCAGTGCGCTCGGCTCGGCCGGTCAGAGACATGTAGCAGGCCAGGCAGAGCGGGAAGTCGATACCGTTGATCAACCCCGAGGTAAATGTCAGTCCCGCGAAGAGCGCAAGGACAGCGGCCGGAGCCCGCAACGCCGCGGCGGCCGG
>Ga0114946_10002183_pt1 | contig 13449 bp, 11 predicted proteins | sample WalLakDeSediment_FD_88676 | JGI IMG/M metagenome (GOLD analysis project Ga0114946, IMG submission 88676) | Lake sediment microbial communities from Walker lake, Nevada to study Microbial Dark Matter (Phase II) - Walker Lake 11/02/13 Deep Sediment | ecosystem: Environmental > Aquatic >...
ATATCATGTAAATAAGTTTTCTAAATGGAAATTCGAATAGCCAAAAGTGCAGGTTTCTGCTTTGGAGTAAAGCGGGCTTTGAAATTAGTGGCCATGTTGACTGCTGAAGGAGGCAATATCCAGACTTACGGTGAATTAATCCATAATCCGGCCGTTTTGAGAGATTTGGCTGCTCGCGGAGTTCGGCCGGTCTATGATTTTCGCGAAATCGATCCGGCCGGAGTGTTGGTTATTCGTAGCCATGGAATCGGCCGTGAAATAGAGGCCCGCTTGCGAGCAGAAAAGATTTCCTTTGTGGATGCCACCTGCCCTTTTGTTAAGAAAATACATCGTCTTGTCAGCAATTTGAGCGAACAGGGAAAAAGAATTGTGATCGCCGGCGATCGACGACATCCTGAAATAGTGGGAATACAGAGTTATTTCAATCGAGAAGGAACGATAATCAACTCCATGGCAGAACTTGAAAAACTCTCTCCAGCTCGGGAAATGAGCATTCTGGCTCAAACGACGCTTGATCGCGGATTTTACAGGCGACTGGTGTCGCGTTTACTGGAGAAAACCGATAAACTTGAAGTTTACAACACCATTTGCGCCGCAACTGAGATACGCCAGCAGGAGGTGCGTCGTCTTGCGAGCGAAGTTGACGCATTAATCGTGGTAGGCGGGAAAAATTCATCCAATACTCGCAAGCTTTACAAAATAGCCCGGAGATTCAATCAACGCGCCTATTACCTGGAAAGCAGCCGCGATTTATCGCGAGTTTCCTGGTTGGATGAAATAATTGATTGTCATTCGATCGGCATTCACGGTGGAGCTTCAACTCCCCCCCGGGAAATAGAACGAGTTGCCGAATACCTGGCGGATATATATGAGCAAAGGAGATAAACATGGAAGATGAAAAAGAAATCAGGCCGAACTGCGAGCAGGAAAGCTTTTCTGAAATGGTCAAGGAGTTCGATTTAAAACGTTACAGTTCAAATTCGGCCGTGGAAGGATATATTCTTGAAATAACCGATGACAAGGTTATCATCGACATCGGGCAGAAGACCGAGGGCTTCCTGAACCGGGAAGAGATTCTGGATTGGAACAACCAGCCGCGCTTTAAAAAGGGTGACACCATCAGGGTTATTCCCAAGTATTTTGATAAAAAAGAAGGCTATATAATTGTTTCAAAAAAGGACCTTGATCTTCAGGAAGGCTGGCATAGTGTTAGTCGTGCTTACAATTCAGGAAATCCCATGCGCGGCAGGATCATGCGCCAGACTCCGGATGGCAAGGGCTATCTGGTCGACATGGGGGTGGAGATGTTTCTGCCCATCAGCCAGGTCGATTTGCATAAAGTCAAAAAACCGCATTCTGAACTTGGCAGGGAATACGACTTCAAGATTATCAGGCTCAATCCGCGGGACAAGAGCGGAGTCGTCTCCCGCAGGCTGTTGCTCGAAGAAGAGCGCAAGCAAAAGATCGACAGCCTGTTAGGCAAACTGAAGGTCGGCGACAGGGTCAAAGGTCCCATAACCAGTATAATTTCCTATGGCCTTTTCGTTGATATCGATGGGGTGGAAGGCTTTTTACACAAAGAAAACATGTCTCATGGCCGTATTTCATCGCCCAAGGAAAAATTTCGCAAGGGTGATGAACTTGAGGTGCAGGTACTGGCGATAGACTGTGAAAAAGGCAAGGTCTCTCTCGGCCTCAAGCAACTGCAGGAAGATCCATGGCTGACCATGGCCGAGCGTTATCCATTGGGGAAAAGAGTTATGGGTAAGATCACCAAAATAGTCAGTTTCGGTGCTTTTGTCGAAATTGAAGATGGAGTCGAGGCCCTGTTGCATGTTAAGGATCTGACCTGGGAAGGTCGGCCAAACACGGTTGAAGAATACGTTGAAGTCGGTGAGGAGACTCTGTTCCAGATAGTTGAAGTGGATCAGGAAAACCGCCGGCTCAAGGTGGGACTCAAACAACTTGAACTCCGGCCGGAGGAGAAATACCTGCAAGATCATCCGGTTAATTCAATAGTACGCGGCAAGGTAAAAAAAATTCTGCAATACAAGGTTTTTGTTGAACTGGCTGAAAACGTCGAGGGCGCGGTCAGAATTTCCGATATGAGCTATTTCAGGATCGAATCTCCTGATGAGTTGGTCAATGAAGGAGATGAGGTCTCGGCCCTGATTATTTCCGATGAACTCGATCGCAATGACAAAGTGCAGCTAAGCCTCAAGGAATTGGCCGATGAAGAATGGCGGGAATTTGCCGCTTCTTCACGCAGCAATGACATCATCAAGGTTAAGGTTAAAAAAGCATCCGAAAGAGGGATAACGGTAGAAGTAAGTAAAAACATTGAAGGTTTCATCCGGCTATCAGAAATCGACGAGGAGAGGGTCGCCCCGGAAGATGTCGAGAAGCGTTATCTTCCCGGAAATGAACTGGAAGCGGCCGTGCAGCGAATCGATCTTGAACGCAAGCGGGTATATTTGAGTTTGAAAGGAGTCGAAAGATTGCGTGAAAGCGAGGAAGTCCAAAAGTACCAGAAAGACAGCAGCCAATCGATTACGACAATAGGCGACCTGTTGCAGAGCAAGATAAACGAAGAATCATGAAACGCCTCAGCGCCCCCTGGCGCTGGTCTTTTTTAACCGGTTTGAAATCACTGAAAAGTTGTATTTTTTGCGCGGCTCTGAAAGAAAATGAGGATGAATCCCTTGTATGTTTTCGGGGGCTTGATTACTTTGTGATACTCAACAAATACCCTTATACCACCGGTCACTTGATGATTGCTCCAACGGCTCATATCGCATCCCCACAGGATGTTGATCCGGGTAAGTCAATCGAGATGTGGAGCCTTTTGAACACCAGTATGGCGGTGCTGAAAAAAGCCTTTCTTCCTGACGGCTTCAATATCGGCATGAATATCGGCAATGCCGCCGGTGCCGGCATAAAGGATCACTTCCATCTACACGTGGTACCTCGCTGGCAGGGTGATGCCAACTTCCTGGCGGTAATAGGAAACACCAAGCTGGTATCCTTTGAGCTTTCGACCATTCTCTCGCTGGTCAGGAGTGGTTTTACCGAATTAAAAAAAGATTGCCCCTGATGAGGCTGATATCCATGCAAGGCGGCAGCTAAATTCCGCCGGGAGTTTTTTATGAATAGATTATACGCCCCCAAAGGCACCCGGGATATTTTTTGGCCGGAGGTAGCCTTGTGGCAATTTCTCGAAGCACAGATCCGCTCATTTTTCTCCCGTTTTTTTTTCCGGGAGTTGAGAACCCCGGTTTTTGAGCACAGCGAGTTGTTTCTGCGAAGCATCGGAGAAAGCACTGAAGTAGTTCAGAAAGAGATGTACACTTTTCAGGACAAGGCCGGCCGCAGACTGACTTTACGGCCGGAGAACACGGCTTCGGTGGTGCGAGCCTTGATTGATGGCAACCTGGCCCATGAAATCTTCCCGCCCAAGTTCTTTTACATCGGGCCAATGTTCCGCTACGACAAACCCCAGAAAGGCAGGTTCCGCCAATTTCACCAGTTCGGAGTCGAAGTGTTTGCCGATCCCGGTCCCCTGGTCGATGCCGAAGTCATATTTGCGGCCTACTCTTTTCTGAAACATCTCGGAATAACGGATACCGGTCTGAATCTGAATTCCGTTGGCTGTCCGCATTGTCGTGCACCTTATCTTATGCATTTAAGTGAAGAAGCCCTGGTCTGCCGGCGTGAACTCTGCATCGATTGTCAGCGCAAATCGGAACAGAACCCCTTGAGGATATTTGATTGCAAAAACGAAGGCTGCCGGGAAAAGGCCGCTTCTTTCACCATGCTCGATGCCTTTCTGTGTGCTGAATGCCGGGATCATTTTCTGGCGGTTCAGGATGGATTGCGGATTATGCAAGTGCCCTTTCAGTTTGAACCGCGCCTAGTACGTGGCTTGGATTATTACACCCGCACCGCCTTTGAAATAACCTCAGATCGGCTCGGCGCCCAGAACGCTCTGCTGGGGGGGGGGCGATATGACAACTTGGTCAGGGATCTAGGCGGGCCGGATATTTGCGGCATCGGTTTTGCCGCCGGCATGGAACGAATAATACTGCATCTCAATGAACACAAAGCACCCAGAGAAAAAGCCGTGGTAATAGCCTACAATCCACCGAGTTTGGTCAAGACCGCCGCCGGGCTGGCCGCCGGGCTTTGGCGGGAGGGCATTCCCGTATTTATCGATTACCAGGCTCAAAATTTTAAAATTCATTTGAAAAGAGCCAATCGACTCGGCGCTGACTTCACCCTGATACTTGGGGAAGAGGAGGTGGCTGCGGACACGGTGGGAATTAAAAATATGACTACCCAGGAGCAGTTGACTGTAAGCCGGGAGGAGGTCTTGGCATGGTTGAAGGCAAACCTTTAAAAAGGGAATTTTATTGTGGCCTGGTAAACGAATCCCTGGTTGGACGTCAGGTTACCGTTTACGGCTGGCTGGAAAACAAACGTGAGCTAGGCGGATTGGTTTTTTTGGATCTGCGCGACTGCAGTGGTATTCTCCAGGTGGCCCTCGATCGGGACAATCCGGCGCTTGACATCGCTAAAAACATTGGTCGGGAATGGGTGCTCAGGGTTAGCGGCCGGGTACTGGAAAGAACCAGGCCGAACCCGGCCCTGGCCAGCGGCCGGGTAGAAATAGTGGCCGAGGAAATAGAGGTGCTGGCTGAATCCGAAGTGCCGCCGATTGCCCAGGACCAGGTTTCCGAGGAATTGCGCCTCAAGTACCGCTACCTGGACCTGCGACGGTCCAAGATGCAGGAAAACCTGCGCTGGCGAGCCAGGATAGGCCTGGAAATCAGGCAATACCTGGATCGCCATGGTTTCATAGAAGTTGAGACCCCGATCTTGAGCAAGGCCACTCCGGAAGGAGCCCGGGACTACCTGGTTCCTTCCAGGGTTTATCCGGGCCGCATGTTCGCCCTGCCGCAGTCACCGCAGCTTTTCAAACAGATCCTGATGGTGGCCGGATGTGAACGCTATTTTCAATTTTCCCGCTGTTTCCGTGACGAGGACCTGAGGGCTGACCGCCAGCCCGAGTTCACCCAGATCGACCTGGAAATGAGTTTTGCCGAGCCGGCGGAATTGTGGCGCCTGGTCGAAGGCATGATGGAAATCGCTTTTGCCTCTTTCAAGCGGGAAATAAAAGTAGGTGCCATGACTTACGCTGAAGCCATGAGTTCTTACGGCTCAGACAAGCCGGATTTGCGCAATCCCCTGCGAATCAGGGACTTCAGTAGAAATACCGAAATATTGCAGGCCGCCCCGCTCAATAGTGTAATCGAAACCGGGGAAGTGTTGCTGGGCCTGGTGGTGCCCGATGACGGCACTTTCTCGCGCAAGCGGCTGGATTCATTGACCGCCGGACTGCGCCGGCAGGGCGGCCGCGGTCTTTTCTGGCTGCGCCACGGCGAGGGAACTTTCCGCAGTTCCCTGGGCGTGCCGGAAAACCTGATGGCTGCTTTTTATGAGCGGGAAAAACTGCCGGCCGACAGCCTGTTGCTGCTGATCGGAGACTGCCGGGAAAAGGCCCTGCTGCTTGCCGGCCGCTTGAGAGAAGAGCTCGGAGTCGGCTTAATTGACGAAAAAGATTTGGCCTTTACCTGGGTTCACGATTTTCCGCTGTTTTTTTACAACGAGGAAGAAAAACGATTTGAATCGAATCATCACCCTTTCACCGCCCCGCGGACTGAAGACTTGCCCCTGCTCGGGGAGGATCCCCTGGCGGTCAGGGCGGTGGCCTATGACCTGGTATTGAACGGAATTGAAATAGGCGGCGGCAGCCGTCGGATCAACGATCCGGCACTGCAGGCTCGCATTTTCAGCCTGCTGGGCCTGCCGGAAAAGGAGACCGAGGAACAGTTCGGTTTTTTCCTGCGTGCCTTGAAGCTGGGAGCCCCGCCGCACCTGGGCATCGCCCTGGGTTTTGACCGCCTGGTGATGCTGGCCTGCGGTGAAAAATCGATCCGCGACGCTATCGCCTTTCCCAAGACCACTTCCTCGCTCTGCCTGATGAGCGGATCGCCGACCCCGGTTACTGGCAGGCAATTGGCCGATCTCGGCCTGCAGCTGTCCGAAAAGTAAAAAGTAAAAGGGAAACCCGGTGCTCGCCGGGGCTTGACAAGCAGCCGCTTTTTAGGTATTCTTTGCCCTGACAAGCGGGAATAGCTCAATGGTAGAGCGCAACCTTGCCAAGGTTGATGTTGCGGGTTCAAATCCCGTTTCCCGCTCCAGCGGCGGCGTAGCCAAGTGGTAAGGCAGCGGTCTGCAAAATCGCTATTCATCGGTTCAAATCCGGTCGCCGCCTGGTAAGCCCTCGTCATAAAAGAGGCGGATTTGCCCGAACTGAGAAAAGATCCCATCACCGGTACCTGGGTAATAATTTCCAGCGAAAGAAAACAAAGGCCCAAATACTACCTTTCTGCCTTCGAACAAGATTTATCAACTCCGGCAACCTGCCCGTTCTGCCCGGGAAATGAAGCCATGACTCCCCGGGAAATAGCGGCGCACCGGCCCGGAGGTGGCCCGGCTGACGGCCCCGGCTGGGAATGGCGCGTTTTTCCCAACAAGTACCCGGCCCTCAGGGTCGAAGGGGAATTGAGTGAAAGCGCGGAAGGCTTTTTCAACAGGATGAACGGTATCGGCACCCATGAAGTCATAGTTGAAACTCCTGATCATGGCAAATCCCTGGCCGCTCTCGAGCCGGGCAAATTGCAAGCTGTTTTCTCTGTTTTCAGGGAACGCATTATTGATCTGCAGCGGGATTCTCGCTTTCGTTATGTTATGATTTTCAAGAACAAGGGCGCCGCGGCCGGTGCCACCATTGCGCACTCTCATTCTCAGCTCGTTGCCTTGCCGGTAATCCCGATCCGAGTCCAGGAAGAGTTGTTGGGCGCGGAAAATTACTTCAGGTTGAAGGAGCGCTGCTTGTTTTGCGACATCATCAACTACGAGGGCGAAGCCAATCGACGCCTGCTCTGTGAAAATGATTGCTTCACAATCATGGCACCTTACGCTCCTCGTTTCCCGTTCGAATTCGTTCTATATCCCAAAAAGCATACCCCTGCTTTCGAGAGCTCTTCAGATCACGAACTGGCCGCCCTGGCTGAATTGCTGAAAATCTTCCTGGAACGAATCGATAAAACTCTGAATAACCCTGATTACAACTTGATTTTACACAATTCCCCTTTCACCGGGAACAGCCGGGAGTACTATCACTGGCATTTCGAATTCGCCCCCATCCTGACCCGGGTGGCCGGATTCGAGTGGGGCAGCGGTTTTTACATTAATCCGGTATCGCCTGAGGAATCTGTCCGGGCTTTGAAGAAATAGGAGAAGGACCGGCAGGCAATTAATTCGGTTCTTTAAGGCCGGTATTGATTGCAACACCGGGTATTTCCACCGGGCTGCCGCCTCCTGTTAAATGCTGTCCTGCACTATGGCTTTGGATTCAGGAACCCTGGTCGGTTTGTTTCTGAGCTGCATTCTTTACGCCTGCGCCAGGAAAGAACTATGCCACTTGAAATCGAATTGAGGTCTTGACAATCCCTGTTTGTTTGGCTAAAGTGTTTTTTCGGGAAAAATGCTTGCCCTGACTAAACAAATGGAGGAAGTCAATGAACAAGAGTGAGTTAATCAAAGCCATCGCCGTGAAAACCGGCCTCAAGGTGTCAGATGCTGAAACAGCGGTAAACGCTTTAGTCGAGAATGTTTCCGCTGAACTCAAAAAAAAGGACAAGGTCACCCTGGTCGGTTTCGGCACTTTCACGGTTTCAAAAAGAAAAGCAAAACAAGGTGTCAACCCCAAAACTGGCGCCAAGATCAACATCCCGGCCAGGACCGTACCGGTTTTCAAAGCCGGAAAGGCCCTGAAAGAAAAAGTTGCCAGGTAATAAAAGCAATATCGTTTAAATAGTAATGCCGGGGGCAGGCTCCCAGGTCTCCGCGCTTAAGCTTTAATTGTAGTCTAAGGAGAGAAAACCTGTTTTGGACGGGAACCTTTGGCTATAAAACTGCGGAAGGACGGGGGAAGAGGAGATTTGCCGCGGACCAGGCAATCCCGGTAAGGATGGTGGAATCTTATTTCATAGGCGTGCAGGGCCAGCCTGGGAAACAAAGCGGCTTTTCCGTATAGTTTGTCTCCAAGTACCGGGTTGCCGAAATGCGCCAAATGGACTCTTAATTGGTGGGTACGGCCGGTTGTGGGTTGCAGTCGCACCAGGCTGTATTGTTCCCGGGCCAGCAGTACACTGAAATCGGTAGTGGCGCTGCGGCTATCGTTACGGTTTTCATCCCAGACAGCTTCGCGCTTGTGCCAGGAATTACGTTTTTTGCCGATGGGGATGTCGATGGTGCCGTTCTGAAATCTCATGCGGCCTTCGACCAGCGCCAGGTAGACTTTCTCCACTTGCCTGCGGGCAAATTTTTTTTGCATTCTGACCACCGTGCGCTCATCGAGTCCGATAAGCAGCACTCCCGATGTTTCCCGGTCGAGGCGATGGATGATGCCGGGACGCAAAGAATCGCCGGCTGAAGCAAGCAGGTTTGGATAATCTTTAAGCAGGAGGTCGACCAGGGTTTGTTCCCTGCTTCCTGGCGCCGCCGGGTGAACGGCCAGGCCGGCCGGTTTATCTATGATAAGTAAGTATTCGTCTTCGTAGAGTTTAACCAGCTTATGCTCGCTTGACCATATCTCCTTCTCCTGTTCCTGCCACTCGACGCCGACCAGATCGCCTGGTTTAAGCGGATGGTTTTTTTTTCTTATTATCTTGCCGTTCAGGCTTACGCCTCCGCCGCGGAAGATCTTTTCCAGGCGGGAACGGCTGTGCTCGGTAAGGTTCAGGCACAGGAAATGATCGATCCGGACAAAGTGATCATCCGCTTCAAGAAGAACTTTTTTTATGGGCACTTTTTTTGAAAATCCGGAAAAGGAATACGGCCAGCACCAGGCCGAGCAGGCTGATAAACTGGGAGGTGGAGATGCTCAGAAAGGGGTTTTCCAGGCCGCCAAAAATGAAGCCCCGGTCGGGGTCGCCGCGCAGGTATTCAAGCATGAAACGAATTATCGAGTAGTTCAAAATATAAAAGGCAAACACCTGCCCCTTGTAGGAGCGGCGCCGGAAAAGCAGGAACAGAAACAGGAAGTTGAGCAGGTTGGCGACAGCTTCGAAGAGTTGGGTCGGGTAGAGCGGTACGTGAAGTGGACAACCGGTGTTTTGCCAGGCCTCGGTGGAAGTGAAGGTTGCGGCCAGGGGAAATGATTCGGCCGGTCGGCCGTAACAGCAACCGGCCAGAAAACAGCCTACGCGGCCGAAGAAATGGGCCAAGGCAACGGCCGGAGCCAGGCAGTCGGCCAGGCGGGGAAAATCGAGCTTATGTTTACGTATCAGCCAGAAAGCGCTGAGGCCGCCGCAAATCAGCCCGCCGTAAAAGGTGCCGCCGGAGACCAGCAGGTACTTGAGCTCTGCCGGGTGCGCCAGGTAGTGTCGCAGGTTGGTTATCAGCAGCAGTAGTTTTGCTCCCAGCAGGCCGCAGAGCAGGGTGTAAAAGACCAGGTCAATGATGGTCGTGCGCTCGAACTTCTCCTTTCCAGTAAGCCGCAGCAATACCAGCATGCCTACCACGATGCCCAGGGCAAAGAATGCTCCATAAGAAGGGATGGCCAGGGGTCCGATTCTGATCAGGATCGGGTGCATTTGTCTCTCCTCAGTATGGTAAAGGCCAGCAGCACTACGCCGATAAATATGAATGAGTCGGCCAGGTTGAAGGTCGGCCAGTGATGAGGTCCGATGTGAAAATCGAGAAAATCTATAACATGACCGTAGCGCAGGCGATCGATGATGTTTCCGAGCGCGCCGCCCAAAATAACCAGAAAAGCATTTCTTTCAAGGCCGCGGGGCTTGCTGTGCAGCAGTAAAACAATGATGATGACAAAGGCTGTTGTGGAAAGCACGAGCATTACGGTAGGCACCAGCGGTCCCGGTCGCCCCGAAAAAAAGCCCCAGATGGAGCCACGATTGGTCGTGTGGTAGAGATTGAAAAAGCCTTCGATCACTGCTTCCTGCTTATACAGAGGCAGGTAGGAGAGAACCAGGAATTTACTCAGTTGGTCGAGCAGGGCCAGTGTCAGGATCAGGATTACCCCGTTTTTACCTATGGCGTTTTTCAAAATCCCGCCTCCTTTACCACCTGGCGGCAACGGCGGCATAATTCGGTGGATTGATCCTGGTGCCAGGTCCAGCAGCGCGGGCACTTGCTGCCGGCGTATTTTGCGACCAAGATTCTTTCTTCGGCTCCGGATTCAAGCTTCAGTTCGGATACCACCGATATTTCTCTGAGCAATTCTTCGTGGCTGGCCGTAAAGAATTGTTCGTAATCAGGCAGGGTAATGGTTACGGCAGCTTCCAGGGAATCGCCGATGACTTTAGCGTTGCGGGCCTCTTCTATGGCTTTCAACACACGTTCGCGCAGGGCCATGATCTTATCCCAGTCAATCTGCTCGGAACAGGCCGGAGCGGCGTTGTTTTCCGGGAAGAGATGCAGGTGAATCGAGTTTTCTTTTCCGGGGAAATCAGGCAGGTGCTGCCATACTTCTTCGCTGGTGAAGGATAGGATGGGCGCGGCCAACTGGGCGCTTTCCCTGAGAATGGTGAAAACCACTTCCTGGGAAGCCCGGCGCTTTTCGCTTTGCTTGGCGTTGCAGTAAAAATTGTCTTTCATCACGTGCAGGTAGAAAGAACTCAAATCGACCGTGAAAAAACTGCTCAGGGTGTGAAAGATGACGTGGTATTCGTAATCGTCGTAAGCGCTCCTGATTTTTCCCCGGGCTTGCTGCCAGCGGCTCATGATGAAGCGGTCGATGATTCCCAGGGGGGCGTTGCCAAGCATTTCGGCTGGAGAAAAATCGTTCAGTACTCCCAGCATGAAGCGCCAGGTGTTTCTTATCTTGCGGTAGCTTTCCACCACCCGGGCCAGTATCTCGGCGCCAAGGCGCACGTCTTCGCGGTAATTGAGCATGGCCACCCACAGGCGCAGTATTTCGGCGCCCTTGTCCTTGACGATCGAATCAGGCTCAATGACGTTGCCGATCGACTTGGACATGGCCCGGCCGTCGTGGTCGAGCACCCAGCCGTGGGTGATTACCGTTTTATAGGGAGATTGACCCCGGGCATTGACTCCCACCAGCAGTGAAGAGTGAAACCAGCCGCGGTACTGGTCGCCGCCTTCGAGGTAGACATCGGCCGGCCAGTGATGATCGGGCTTGTTGTCCAGGATGCCGTGGGAACAGCCTGATTCGAACCAGACATCGATTATGTCGGTGCCTTTGCTGAAATTGTTTCCCCGGCAGTTTTGACATTTTTGTCCCGCGGGCAGTAAGTCGAGTTGATCGCCCTGGTACCAGGAATCAGAGCCGGACCTGGCGAATCTTTCGGCCACTTTTTCGACGATGTCGGGGTCGAGCAGCGGAGTTCGGCAATCATCGCAGAAAAAGGCGGGTATCGGCACGCCCCAGTTTCTTTGCCGGGAAATGCACCAGTCGGGCCTGTTGGCGATCATGTTGTGGATTCTTTCCCGGCCCCAGGCCGGCAGCCAGCATACCGTGGTGATTGCCTGCAGGGCGCTCTGGCGCAGGGCGGAAACATCCATGCCGATAAACCATTGCTCGGTGGCCCGGAAGATGACCGGTTTTTTACAGCGCCAGCAATGAGGGTATGAATGCTTGATGTTTTCCCGGTGCAATAAGCGGCCGGTTTTTTCCAGGTCATCTGTTATGCGGCTGTTGGCGGCAAAGACGTTCAATCCATGATAGGGGCCGGCGCTTTCATCGAAGCTGCCGTCATTAAGAACCGGTGAATAGATATCGAGCCCGTACTGCAGTCCGGCCCGGTAATCGTCCTCCCCGTGACCCGGAGCGGTGTGCACGCAGCCGGTGCCCTGGTCGAGCAGTACATAGTCGGCGGCAATCAGCAGGGAACGGCGCTCGAACAGGGGATGCTCGGCATAAAGACCGACCAGGTCGCTTCCTTTCATTTCCGCCAGTACCCTGGTTTCTTGGCCGCTGACTTCAGCGATCACCGGCACCAGCCTGCTGGCCGCCAGGTAGTTTTCACCGGCCAGGGAAAAGAGCGCGTAATCGTATTCCGGGTGCAGGGCGATGGCCAGGTTGGCCGGGATGGTCCAGGGAGTGGTGGTCCAGATCAAGACACTGGCCTTTTTAGCGCAGAGTATCTCTGGCAGGCCTTCCTGCTCGGGCAGGGCGAACTTGACGTAGATCGAGGGTGAACTGTGCTCGGCGTATTCCACTTCAGCCTCGGCCAGGGCGGTGGTACAGGAAACGCACCAGTAAACCGGCCGTTTTTTGCGGATGACATTGCCGGCGCGCACAAAGGAATTGAAAAACCTGATAATCCCGGCTTCGTATTCAGGATCCAGGGTGGTGTAGGGTTGCTGCCAGGTGCCGAAAACCCCCAGGCGGATGAAGTCCCGGCGCTGAAGCTCGAGAAAGGATTCAGCGTATTCGCGGCAAAGCCGGCGGAATTCAAGGGTGTCGAGCTGTTCTTTGCGCTTGCCCAGTTGCTGATCCACTTTAAGTTCAATCGGCAGGCCGTGGCAATCCCAGCCCGGCACGTAAGGAGCCCTGAAGCCGGCCATGGAACGTGATTTAACCACGAAATCCTTGAGTATCTTGTTCAAGGCCGTGCCCAGGTGAATGCGGCCGTTGGCGTAGGGCGGGCCGTCGTGCAGGACGAAGATGGGTTTGTCGGCGCGGGCTTCCAGGATACGCCGGTAGATGTCCAGTTCCTGCCAGCGCTTGATGATTTCCGGTTCACGCTGGCTGAGCTGGGCTTTCATGGGAAATGAAGTCTGCGGAAGCTGCAGTGTGTTCTTCCAGTCTGCTGGTTGATCTTGGGACATTTTCGGCTCCAGTATTGAATAGAACTATTTTCGCCGATTTGCATTGCCAAGTCAACAGGGCGTTGGGGTCAGGATTGGGCCAATCAGATGGTCCTGATCGGTTTGAACAGCAATAAAAAGGGGGTAGCTTAATGCACTATTGTTCTACTATTTCAACCCGCCTGTTTTGGGCTTTTCCTTTTTCATCGGCATTGCTGGCCAGGGGGGCTATTGGGCCTGCGCCGTAAGGTTTCAGTTGTCCCGGGTTTACCCCGTAGTCTGAAACGAGTTTGTCGGTCACGGCCTTTGCTCGCTCCATTGAAAGAACGATGTTGCGGTCAAAATCCCCGGTGCTGTCCGTATGCCCGACTACCAGGACTTTTTTATTCCCGTGCTTGTTGAGGTAGTCGGCTATGGTTTTCAGGGCTGGCCCGGATTCCTTTTTCAGCTCTGATTTCCCGGTATCAAAGAAGATTTCGTAAACAGCGATGCGCCCCTGTACGGATAGTCCGTCTTCTATGGCGGCCA
>Ga0114946_10002184_pt1 | contig 13449 bp, 9 predicted proteins | sample WalLakDeSediment_FD_88676 | JGI IMG/M metagenome (GOLD analysis project Ga0114946, IMG submission 88676) | Lake sediment microbial communities from Walker lake, Nevada to study Microbial Dark Matter (Phase II) - Walker Lake 11/02/13 Deep Sediment | ecosystem: Environmental > Aquatic > Freshwater...
AAAGAGCTCCGGGAGGCTCACCCTTGATCCCAGGCGGGTCAACCTCTCCTCCGGCCTGCAGCTCCGAGTGGATCCAATCGGTTCAACCCGGACCTTCCTCTCCCAGGCCGTCTTCCCGGACCGAAACGCCGTGGTGGTCCTGGAAGTGGGTTCCCAGCTTGAGATGAGCTTCGTGAGCCTGCGCTGACGTTGCACACTGGAAGACCGGCGGGCCACCCCATCAGGGGCGGCCCGCCCTTCCCCAAGGCCTCCCGTCAGGGAGGCCACAACCCCGCAGCTCAGTCCCCGAACTTCAGCCCCTGGGCCAGGGGGAGCTGGGTGCTCCAGTTCACCGTGTTGGTCTGGCGCCTCATGTAGGCCTTCCAGGAGTCGGAGCCCGATTCCCGGCCTCCGCCCGTGTCCTTCTCCCCTCCAAAGGCCCCGCCGATCTCGGCACCGCTGGTCCCGATGTTCACGTTGGCGATGCCGCAGTCGCTGCCACGGTGGGAGAGGAAGGTCTCGGCCTCCCTGAAGTTCTCCGTGAAGATGGAGGAGGAGAGACCCTGGGGTACGTCGTTGTGGATGGCGATGGCCTCCTCGACCTCGTCTACCGCCTGAGCCGGCGTGGAGTCGAGGTTCCCGTAGGTGATGATGTAGAGGATGGGGGCGAAGGTCTCTTCCTGGACGATCTCCCACTGGTTCTCCGCCTCGGCGATGCAGGGCGTGATGTAGAGGCCCCCGGGGTACTTCTCGCCTTCCAGCCTCTCCCCTCCGTAGAGGATCTTCCCGCCTGCGGCCTTCACCCGCTCCATGGCCTTCTCCACGTCCTTTACGGCCTGGGCGTTCACCACGGGCCCCATGACGGTGTTCCGGTCCAGGGGGTTGCCGATGCGGATGGACTCGTAGGCCGGGATCAGCCGCCGGAGGAGCTCTTCCTTCACGGAGGCGTGGACGATGATGCGCCGGGTGGAGGTGCAGCGCTGGCCCGACGTTCCCACGGCCCCGAAGAGGATGGTGGGGAGCACCAGGTCCATGTTGGCGTGGGGCGTCACGATGATGGCGTTGTTGCCGCCCAGCTCCAGGATGGTGCTTGCCAACCTCTCACCCACCACCACGGCCACCCGCCGCCCCACTTCGCAGCTTCCGGTGGCGGACACCAGGGGGATTCGCTTGTCGTGGAGGAGCCTGTCGCCCACCGTGGAGCCCTTCCCCACCACCAGGGAGAAGATGGCGGGATCCACGTCGTGGGCCCGGCAGACCTCAGCAGCAATCTTTGTTACGGCGATGGCGGTGAGGGGGGTCTTTGAGGCCGGTTTCCAAAGGGTGCTGTCGCCGCATACGGCGGCCAGGGCCGAGTTCCAGCTCCAGACGGCCACCGGGAAGTTGAAGGCCGAGATGACGGCCACCACCCCCAGGGGATGCCACTGCTCCCGCATGTGGTGGTCCGGCCTCTCGGACTGCATGGTTAGCCCGTAGAGCTGCCTGGAAAGGCCCACGGCGAAGTCGCAGATGTCGATCATCTCCTGGACCTCGCCCTCGCCCTCCGCCACGATCTTTCCCATCTCCAGCGTCACCAGGGCACCCAGGTCGTCCTTCTTCTCCCGGAGGGCGTTGCCCAGCTGGCGGACCACTTCGCCCCTCTTGGGGGCCGGGACCTTCCTCCACTCCAGGAAGGCGTCGTGGGCCCTCTCCACGATCCCGTCGAACTCCTCCTCGGTGACCTGCTGGACCGTGGCGATCTTGGTACCGTCAATGGGCGTGAAGACGTCCAGGAGGGGGCCTGAGCCCACCCATTCCCCGGCGAACCCCCCAGGGTTCAGATCCTCGATGCCCAGTCTCTTCAGGAAGTCGTACATGCGGGACACCTCTCGTCGCGGTATGGTCAGCGGAGGGAGAGGGCGCTCCCAGCTCCCCCCGTCGGCGGCACCTCGCCACCGAACGATGCCACATGGAGGAGGTAGTCTAGCGTGTTTATCGTGGTCTCACCACTGGTCGGAGGCCGGTTTTCGCCAACGTCAGAACGCCAGGAACGCGACGACGGTATAGAGCACCGCCGCCATTCCCGCCGCCACGGTAGCGATGGGCATCTGGGTGGTCACGTGATCCATATGATCCGAACCCGTGGACAGGCTGGAGAGGATGGTGGTGTCGCTGATAGGGGAGCACTGGTCACCCCAGACGGCCCCCCCAACGACGGCACCGAAGCAGAGGGTAATGAAGAAGGGATCCGGATTCACGGCGTGGGCCAGGGGCATGGCGATGGGGAAGACCACGGCGTAGGTGCCCCAGGAGGACCCTACGGAGAAAGCGATCACCATGCACAGCAGCATGAAGATGGCCGGCAGGAGGGGCGGCACGATGATCTCGCTGGTGGTTCGGATCAGGAAGCCGGCGGTCCCCAGGGATGAGGACACCCGCCCCAGGGTCACGGCCAGGGCCAGGATGATGGCCCCCAGGGAGACGCCCTTCACACCGTCCACGAACCCTTCCATGACCTCGTTCAGCGCCATGCCCTTGATCATGGCCACGACCATGGCCGAGAGGACGGCCAGGACGAAGGCCTCGTTGATGGGCACCCGACCCGTGAGGACCATCCCTCCCACGGCGATGCCGATGAGGGTCAGGATAGGAAACACGAAGTCGACGTTGCCGGTCCGGTAGCCCTCCGGGATCCTTAGCTCGTCCAGCTCCTTGGAGGACATGGTCTTGGCCCCGGGCCTGTCCAGCTCGCCCGTAGACTTCACCCGCTCGATGGCCCTCTTCATCTTCCCGAACACGAAGGGGTTGATCTCCAGGGCGAAGGTGTAGGTGAAAAGCACGGCCAGGATGCCGTAGAAGTTGAACGGGATGGCCTTGTAGAAGAACGACACAGCGTCGTCGGGAGTGGCGAAGAGGGGGATGGTTCCCACCACGAGGCCCGCCACATACGCCGGCCATACGTTGAAGGGGACCACCGCAGCGATAGGGGAAGCGGTGCTGTCGATGATGTAGGAAAGCTCTTCGTGGGAAACCCCCGCCTCGTCACTGACGGGCTTCACGGTGCTCCCCGCCAGAATTGTGCTGATGGTGCCGCCTTGGTGGAAGACCGTCCCGATGAAGCACCCGAACAGCTTGGCCGTCCTCCGCCCCTTCACGATCCGTTCACCGGCCCACCGGGCGAAATAGCGGGCTCCCCCCGTGCGGCTCCACAACCCGATGAGCCCCCCGAGACACCAGAGGTACACCAGGAGGATCTGGGCATAGGACTCGGTCCCCACGGCCGGGATCAGGTAGGCGGCAATGATATTGAAGTTGCCGCTGACGATCCCTCCCGCCGCGATTCCGATGAAGAGAGCGGAGATGACTTCCCGGGTCCAGAAACAGAGGACCAAGGTCAGAGCCGCCGGAACGATGGACCACAAGCCGAAGTCGTCGTGGCCCACCGCCTGGCTTATGAATCCTGTGTTGTTTCGGATGTAGACGAGAAGGACGAGGAAGAGCCCGCCCATGACCCACGCGGTGGTTCGCTTCATCGAGACAACCCCTCCAGCTTCCCATGTCGTCCGAGGGCTCACCACCCGAACGGACTTCTCAGTGCCGCCGTTTCCCGCCGGAATCTGGGCCGGGACGGCAGGCTACCTCCAGGTCGACGCCGAGTCTAGCAGGGACCTCGGGGAGGGGCAAGGAAGACCACTGCACGCCTGCCGGGACGGGGGGATGCTCCGGACCCGGGCCCCGGATCAGGGCGCTGACCCTTGTCCGGAAGCCCCAATGTGACTACCCCTTCTCGAAGCCCGGCCGGACCGGGGACGCGGGGGCCATCGGCTCAGCGCTTCGGATTTCGGCTGCTTCGACACGCCCTCATCCGCTAAGCCAGCATGCGAATCCCCTTCCGGTCCCTGACCTTTTGGATCTTCGTCGGCCTCTTCGGCGGTATGCTGGCCGGGCGAGTCTTCGGGATGGCCATCGTTCCCATCGCCCAGCCGCTGGCGGACATCTTCCTTCGCCTCCTCCGCATGGCCGTCATGCCCCTGATTATCACCTCCCTCACGGCTGCCGTCATCAGCGTCGGAGGCCGAAGGGATTTGGGGATCCTGGGAGCCAAGACGTTCGGGTACTACATCACGAGCTCCCTCCTGGCCATCCTGACGGGCCAGGCCCTGGTGAACATCCTGAAGCCCGGAGTGGGGTCGGCCATCCAGCTCCAGGAAGACGTGACGGAAATCCCTGCGGCGAGTCAGGGTCCCGCCGAGTTGATCCTCAACCTCATCCCCGAGAACCCCTTCGGAGCCCTTGCGGAGGGCAATGTCCTCCCGGTGATCTTCTTCTGCATCCTCTTCGGGTACTTCGTCACCCGCCTGGACGACCCCCACAAGTCCTTTCTGGGGGATTTCTTCCAGGCAGCCTTCCAGGCCATGATGAAGCTGACCCGAGCCGTGATCTGGGCCGCGCCCCTGGGAGTGTTCGGCATCAACGCACGGATCGTGGCCACCACGGGGTTCGAGGCCTTCCGTTCCCTGGGCTTCTACTTCGGTGTCGTCCTGGTGGGTCTCTTCATTCACGCCCTGGTGACGCTCCCCCTCCTGGTGTTCCTGGTGACACGGAAGAACCCCTTCCGGCATTACCTGGGAATGCCTCCGGCCCTGGTCACGGGGTTCTCCACGGGTTCCACCATCGTGACCCTACCCCTCACCATGGAGGCCGTCACCCGACACTCCGGAGTGTCGGACAAGATCGCCTCCTTTGTCCTTCCCATCGGAGCCACCGTCAACATGGACGGAACGGCCCTCTATGAGTGCGTGGCCGTCATCTTCATCGCCCAGGTGTATGGGTTCGCCCTCTCCTTTGACCAGCAGCTCCTCATCGTCCTGACGGCCCTTTTAGCGTCCATCGGGGCGGCGTCCGTGCCCATGTCCGGGTTGGTGATGATGTCCATCATTCTCACGGCCGTAGGCCTCCCTCTCGAGGGCGTGGCGATGATCCTGGCGGTGGACAGGGTTCTGGACATGTTCCGCACTACGGTGAACATCCTCAGCGACTCCTGTGGAGCGGTCATCGTGGCGAAGCTGGATGGCGAGGATGTCCTGTCGGCCAGGAAGCGCGTCGATTCCCACGCCCCGGACCTGGAGCACCACCAGGAGCACCGCTGACGGCCCTTCCCCGGATGCTCAACGGACCGCGGTTCAACGGACCTGCGGGACCGATCCAGGGGCATCGAGTCGCTTCCGGCTTCTCGCCCCCCCCTGACAGGATGTGCCACGCTTCCTGGGTGGGGGGCTCATCGTACCTCCACATCCTTGCCCTCCGTAGCGCATTCGTTAGAATTCTGCGGTGATGATCTTCAACAGGATCGGTTGATCATGGACATGGACTCCCTCCCTGCCATCATCCAGGGCGGAATGGGGATTGGTGTATCCAGTTGGCCCTTGGCCCGGGCGGTGGCCCATCAAGGCCAACTGGGCGTCGTCTCGGGAACGGCCTTGGACAGCCTCCTCATTCGACGTCTGCAGGACGGTGACTTCGGAGAAGATGTGCGGCGGGCCATGGAGTCTTTCCCCTTCCCCTCGGTGACGGCGGAGACTCTGCGCCGCTTCTTCAACCCCGAGGGGCGGGAGCTCGGCGACCCCTACGTTCTGGCGCCCATGTACCGACAGGTGGTGGACCGCTTTCGGGACCAGGTAACGGTCCTGGCGAACTACGTGGAGGTCTGGCTGGCCAAGGAGGATCATGGGGGGAGCGTGGGCATCAACTTCCTCTCCAAAGTCCAGATGCCCACTCTCCCATCCCTCTACGGAGCCATGTTGGCTGGAGTGGACTTCGTCCTCATGGGAGCGGGGATCCCCCGAGAGATCCCGGGCGCCCTGGATCGCCTCTCCCAGCACGAGCCGGCTTCTCTCCGGTTTGACGTGCAGGGGTCCGGTGAGGGAGACGACCCCTTCCTGCGTTTTGCTCCTCGAGAGATCTTCGAAGAAGCGCTGCCTGACATAGCGAGGCCGGCGTTCCTTCCCATCGTCGCGTCCAATTCCCTGGCCACCATGTTGGCCAGGAAGGCCAATGGCCGTGTGGACGGACTTGTGGTTGAAGGTCCCACCGCCGGAGGCCATAACGCGCCGCCACGGGGAGAGCGGCGATCGAACGAACGGGGTGAGCCGCTTTACGGCGAGCGGGACCGGGTCGATCTGAAGAAGATCGCCGAGCTCGGCCTGCCCTTCTGGGTGGCCGGCGGCACCGGTCGTCCGGGTCAGATCGATGCAGCCCGTCGGGAGGGAGCAACAGGGATCCAGGTGGGAACTCTCTTCGCCTATTGCAGGGAGTCCGGCTTGGTGGACGGCCTGAAGAGGGCCGTGCTGGAGTTGTGCCGTAACGGCGGCGTCGACGTGCGCACGGCAGACCGGGCCTCCCCCACGGGGTTCCCCTTCAAGACCGTGGAGCTACCGGGCAGCCTGGCGGATCCTGCGGCCTACGAAGCTCGCCGGCGGGTCTGCGACCTGGGATATCTCAGGATCCCTTTCAGGAGGAAGGACGGACGAACCGGATACAGATGTCCGGCGGAGCCCGTGCCCACCTTCGTGGCCAAGGGAGGAACGGAAGAGGAGACGGTAGGCCGCAAGTGCCTCTGCAACGCCCTCATGGCCAACGTGGGCTTCGCCCAGCCCAGAGGCGAGGGCAACCCGGAGGGCCCTTTGCTCACCAGTGGCGAGGACCTCAAGCAGCTCGGAGAGTTCCTGAACGGGAGGGAGTCCTACTCGGCGAAGGACGTTATCGACTATCTCCTTTCCTGAGTCGGCCTGGGAACGCGAAGCGGGCCGCCTCGAATCCTCGGGGCGGCCCGCTCACTTTCTTCAGACTTCAGTTTCGGTCAGGAGAGCTGCACGACCCTCTCCGCGGCGGGACCCTTGGTCCCCTCAACCATGTCGAACTCGACCTGGGCACCCTCAGTCAGGGTCTTGAAACCCTCCGCCTGGATGGCCGAGTGATGCACGAAGCAATCCTTTTGGCCGCCCTCGGGCGTGATGAAACCGAAACCCTTCTGATCGTTGAACCACTTCACGGTCCCTTTGGTACGCATCATCGTACTCCATTGGTGTTCTGATGGTCGGAGTCCGGATGATCCGCACCTGCCGACTACCATGATCGCGCGGTCAATCCCCCGCGCTGGGGACAGCGGCCACCCGGCCGCGAAAACGACACTTCCCCGGGGAAGATCGCCGTGGTCATCCTCACCAGCTTTCGTCACCTGGACGCAGAAGCGACCGGAGAGCGGAAGGGAAAATGGCGGTAGGCACCTCAAGAGTCAAGGGCCCCGGGAGCAGGAAAGCCGTTGTTCCAGGGACTTGCGCACCGGCAGGGATTCAGGTTACCCATAGTCTCGATCGCATCCACTTGAGATTCTCGTGCCGAGCCGTTTTCCGACTTGGCACGGAGCGTCGATGCGGAGACAGTCCTGGCCAGGCCCTGGCCGACACCCAAGTACCTCAGGAGGCACCCATGAACAAGACGGAGATGGCCGAAATGCTGGCGACAAAGTGTGACCTGCCCAAGGGGAAGGCCGTGGAGGTGGTGAATGCCCTCTTCGACACGGCTCCCGGCAAGGGGATCATCGCCGTGGAGCTTGATGCCGGCCGCAGAGTGGGAATCACCGGCTTCGGCACCTTCTCCACAAAGCGCCGTCCGAAAAGGATGGGTCGGAATCCTGCCACCGGCCAGGAGATCGAGCTTCCTGCCAAGACCTACCCCGTCTTCAAGGCCGGGAAGGGCCTGAAGGACCGGGTGGAGGTCTGACCGTTCCAGGGTAGCCCGTCCCACCCGCCAGGCGTCCGTCGGATGCCTGGCGGGTGGGGGACACCCAGCCTCCGCAGCCCCTCACCTTCCTTCCCTATTTCCGTCGCTTGGGAAACAGCCATCCGTGCTGGATGGCCGTCGGCGCTTCCACCGACACGAAGGAATTGGGAGCAAGGTCCTCCACAAGCCCCATGACCGTGGGCATATCCTTGCGCTTGACCACGCTGTAGACCATTTCCACGGGGCCGTCCTTTCCGTGCCCCGACAGTTGGGTAACGCCGAGACCGAACACCCTCATGGCATCGGCCAGTTCCTTCCCTTGCGTGTGGGTGAAGACCTGGACGGAGGCAATACCAAGGGCCAATCGGTCCTCCAGCATCAAGCCAACCCAATTACCGGCCGCAAAACCGCCTGCGTACCCCAGTACATGCCAGGGGCTGTGGAGATGCTGGATCGCCGCACCGGCCGCAACGATCCAGATGAGCACTTCGAAGAACCCCACGACGGGAGCCCAGAGCTTCGCGTTGCGCATGATCATGAGCATCCGAACCGTCGCCAGCGACACGTCCCCGATTCTCATGAGGAAGATCAAGAGGGGACCGAACGAGCTTACCAACAGGGCTTCCATGATTCTCACTCCACAGTGGCAGCGTACAAGGGGAGGTTCGCCAACCGAAGAAAGGTCGGCCGGAGTCTACGGGCTCCCCGGTCTCCACGCGAGTGGCCTGTGGCCCTGATCCCTCCTGAACGATTGAATCCCGGAGCGGCACCCGTGGTCTCACCAGGACCCGGGCACCCATCACAGGACGCGCCGGTCAGGGAGCCCGGGAGATTCCGGGCGGGTCGATGAAGATGGGGGTCGGCGGTGGGAGTTCCTGCAGAAAGAGGCGGTCGCCCATCTCCTGGGGAGGAGCGGCGAGGGGGCTGGACACTGTATAAGGGTCGGCGGCGGACATGTTCACGATGTACCCCATGTCCGCCAGGCTGGCAATGGTGATGGTGCTCAGGGGATTTGGCGTACCCGGGGGCTCGATCCACCCCGTCATGAGCTCCGAGTTCAGTACGGTTTCCCGCCAATGGGCATCCCGGGTACCCGCTCCCCCGGTGTTCTCCACCGGTACTTTCGGTGTCGGTCGGTCGGATCCTCCGGCAGCGTCGAAGGCCGCCACGGCGGCGGGTCCGTCGAAGTAGGGGTCGGACCCACCGCCTCCTACAAGGAACGCATTCGGCGAGGCGTTCCAGAGGGTTCCGATTCCAAGGACGTGCCCCATCTCGTGGATGATGACGTCCTTGAGCATGCCGTCCGCCTGCATCTTCGCCACGTCGGCCTCGTCCAGCCTGACGATCCCGGTGATGGGAAGAACACGCCCGTCCGGATTCCAGATGTAGCAGGGGCCCGCCTGGCCCAGGACCCCCCCGACACCGTCGATGGGTACGATCGACACGTAGATCTTGACGTCGTCCACTCCCCCCGTCTCTTCCACCGGCTGGCACCCTCCGGCTGGAAGTACTCCGGTGAAGTCCGGGAGGTCGCCCACGATCACTTCCTCCCACCGGGCCGCAGCCTCCCGAAAGATCGCCTCCTGGGCCGGATCGATGCTGGTCATGAACTGGAGCTCAATGGTGAACTCGCTGGGGGGCGGGCTGGCCGTGGCCGTGGCGGTGAAGACCACCCCTTCCACACCGACGGTGGTGGCCGTCAGGGTGTTGACGCCCGGATCCGGACCCAGGGTCCACGTGGTCACCCCAGCAACTCCGCTGGAGTTGGTCCAGGCCGGAGACCCGGTGACGGAGCCCTCACCGGGCAACACCGAGAATGTCACGGCCACCCCGGGGACGGGGTTGGCAAAGGAATCCCGGACCCGCACCGAGGGCGGGATCGGGATGACGGTGCCCGCCTGGGCCGTCTGCCCGTCGCCTCCGTTCACCGTCATGGATGCCGGAGAGCCTGGAGATCCCGTTGCGGAAAAGACCACCGGCGTAAGCCCGCTCACGGCTGCTTGGAGTCTGTTGGTCCCTGCAATCGTGCCGAGCGTCCAGCTCCCCGCCTCCGCCCTGCCGTCGTCATCCGTGAGGACGGCGCTCCCGGTGACGCTTCCTTCCCCGAGAATGACGGAGAAGGTCACCGCCACCAGTGGAACCCCGCCCCCCTCGGCATCGGTGACCCTGACCCGGGGGTTGACGGGGACGGGGGTTCCAACGGGGGCCGTCTGGCCGTCACCCGAGACCCTGGTCACGGCAACGGGGACGGCAACCAGCCCGGTGGCGACGAAGGTCACGGATCCGACATCGGCCACCCCCGCCCCGAGGGAGTTGGCGCCGGGATCGGATCCAAGTGTCCAGCTCCCCGGAGTGGCCATACCGCTGGAGTCGGTCACGGCCGTATCCCCGGTGACGACTCCCCCTCCCTCAAGTACCGAGAAGACCACCTGGATTTCCCCCACGGCGTTTGCATAGCGATCCGTGACCCTCACGGCCGGGAGCAGGGGAACGGCCGAACCGACTCGAACCGACTGGCCGTCTCCCTCGACCTTCTCGAGAGTCCAGGGCACGTCGGGTAGGGCCACGGCGGTAAAGACAAGCGGATCCCCCATCCCGGACACGACTGCGGTCAGCTGATACGTCCCGGCCACCGTTCCCAGGGTCCAGGACTCCACCCCTGCCACGCCGGTGGAGTCGGTGACCGCATCCCCGCCGGTGAGAGAATGCGTGGCGGAAGGGGAACCGTGGACCGCGACGGTCTCGGAGGAGGACTGTGGCTCCCCAGGGACCAGGGCCCTCCCCGGCCCCTGAGAGCCCGTAGCCGACCATCCGGCCTCGGAAAAGGTCACCGCGACACCTGGAACCGGATTCCCGAAGCCGTCCTGTACCAGCACGGCCGGAGGAACCGCAACCGGAGCCCCAACAGTCCCGGTCTGCGCCTCACCGGCGTGGGCCAGGAAGACCGCCGGCGGACCAGCCTTGGCCCGTGCCGAGATGGTCACGGGGTCCACTCCTGCGACCTTCGCCACAAGGACCTGGATGCCGGCGTTGGTGCCCAGGGTCCAGCTTTCCACGGCGGCGATGCCCCAGAAGTCGGTGACGGCATTCTCCCCATGGAGCGCGCCGCTCCCGGAAGCCACCTCGAACTCCACCGGCACTCCTTGCAGGAGATTCCCGAACCGGTCGGCCACCCGGACGGAAGGTGGGAGGGGTACAGGGCTTCCCACCGTGGCGGATTGCTGGTCTCCCTGGAAGACGGTCACCAGGGAGGGTGCGTCCGCCACCCCATTGGCCACGAAGGTCACGGGGGAAAGTCCGGACACCGAGGCAGAAAGCACGTTCGGTCCGGGACTCGTGCCCAGAGTCCAGGAGGCGACCCGGGCAAGCCCCTGGACATCGGTCAGGGCGTTCCCTCCCTCCACACTACCCCCCCCGGAGGTCACCCGGAACTCAATGGCGAGGCCTCCCACGGGGTTCCCGTAAGCGTCCCGGACCAGGACAGCCGGGCTTGGCGCCAACGCAGAGCCCACCACTCCTTGCCGCTCAGCCTCACCCTGGATGGTCATGGTGGCCGGGGCCGCCGCCGAGCCCGCGGCGGTGAAGACCACCGGAGCCAGACCAACCACGCTGGCCTGGAGCGTATTGACCCCGGCAGCCGTACCCAGGACCCAGGACCCCACCCGGGCCGCCCCCTCGGCATCGGTGACCTGGATCCCGCCAACGACCTGCCCACCGCCACCGGCTATGGTGAACACCACCTCCCGGCGGGCCATGGGCTTGCCTTTCTTGTTCAAGACCCGAACTGCCGGCGCTGCGGAAACGGCCGTAGCCACGGTCGTCGCCTGATCGACAGGGGTGATGGCCACGAGTGACGCGGGCTCGGGAGGAGGCCCCGAGCCCAGATCACATCCGGCGAGGATGGACACCAGGCTCAGGGTCCCCATCACCCCGACACGGATGGCGGCAAGGCGTTTGGGCACTGTTGCCCGATTGGGCTCGGATTGGGTCATGAGGACTCGGGAGACGGTTCACCCACGGGCCCCCGGAGAAGCCCGGGATGCGGCCTCGCTCTTAGGGGGCCCTACTTTATGCTAGGCTCAGGCGTTACCCCGGTGCAAGGTTTCTGGTCCGGCCCCGCCGCCCCCGCCCCCCGGAACCACCGCAATGGTCCACGGAACATGACGAGAGGCTGGGAAAGCCTTAGGATCAGGGCCGATGATTCAAGGCCGGGGTCTGGGCGATGATCCGCCGAGCCCGCCGGGTGTCGGGCACTCGAACCAGGGAGAACGTCGTGCTTGCCATCGCGTTCCACGGAGGAGTCGGGGAGGTGACCGGGTCATGCCATCGGGTCAGGACGCCCAAAGGGAGCATTCTCCTCGACTGCGGTATGATCCAGGGAGGTCCCGAGCGCCATGATCGGAATCGGCGGCGACTCCCCTTCGCCATGGACGACCTCGGAGCCGTCGTCCTGAGCCATGCACACACGGACCACGCCGGACGCATACCCCTGCTGGTGAAATGGGGGTACAAGGGCCCGATCCTGGCCACCAGGCCCACGGCGGACCTTTGCCGCATCATGCTGGCGGACTCGGGCAAGATCCAGGAGGAAGACGCCCGCTGGAAGATCAAGCGGCTGAAGAAGAGAGGGCGGGACGCCTCCTGGGTCACGCCACTGTACACGGAAGAGGAGGCGCTGCAGGCCGCGGAGCGGATCCAGCCGGTGGAGGTGCATGAAGAAGTGAAGTTGGATGGAGGCGAAAGCGTGGTATTCCATCGGGCAGGCCACATCCTGGGAGCCGCCATCGTGGAGCTCAGGGTTGGCGCGGAGCGACAGGCAAGGCGGATTCTGTATTCCGGCGACCTGGGCGTGGATGGTGCTCGCCTCATGGGATCTCCCGAGTCGGTGGATCGCCCGGACTACCTGCTCATGGAGTCCACCTACGGAGATCGCCGGAGGGAGGAGGAGGGGGATCGGACGGAGCTCCTCCTCGAGGTCATCACCAGCACGGCCGACCGAGGCGGAAAGGTCATCATCCCGGCCTTTGCCGTGGGGCGGACCCAGGAGGTCCTTGCCCGGATCAACGACCTTGTGGAAGGCGGCCGCCTCCCCGGCCTGCCGGTCTTTGTGGACAGTCCCATGGCGGCGGCGGTGACCCGGGTGTTCACCCTCCATCCGGACGCCTACTCGACCGAGGCCCGGCGCCTTCTCAAGGCAGGGGACGAGCCCCTGGAGTTCCCGGGCCTGCGCATGGTCGGCTCCGTCCAGGAGTCCATGGAGATCAACCACCTCCAGGGCCCCGCAGTCATCATCTCATCCTCGGGAATGTGCACGGCCGGCCGGATCAAGCACCACCTTCGCCACCACATCTCCAATCCCAGCAACACGGTCCTCTTCGTCGGGTACCAGGCCGCCAACACCTTGGGTCGCCTCATCCAGAGCGGGGTCACCCCGGTGCGCATCTTCAGCGAATGGCACCCGGTGGCGGCCGAGATCCGCACCATCGAGGGGTTCAGCGCCCACGCCGACCTGGACGAGCTGGTGGCCTGGTACGACTCTCTTGGGGGGGTGAGACGGCAGACGTTCCTCGTCCACGGTGAGATCGGGGCAGCCCGCTCCCTGGCGGCCCATCTCAGTGAGCGGGGGAACGAACCCGTGGTCATCCCGGAGCCCGACCAGGAGTTTGCCCTGGAATAGGGATTCCGCTTCCCCCTTAGCCGCAAGGTCCG
>Ga0114946_10002185_pt1 | contig 13446 bp, 13 predicted proteins | sample WalLakDeSediment_FD_88676 | JGI IMG/M metagenome (GOLD analysis project Ga0114946, IMG submission 88676) | Lake sediment microbial communities from Walker lake, Nevada to study Microbial Dark Matter (Phase II) - Walker Lake 11/02/13 Deep Sediment | ecosystem: Environmental > Aquatic >...
CAAATTCCAAAATTCAAACTAATTCAACATTCAAAATTCAAAATTCAACATTTCTATTTCCCTTTAATGGCATTTACCACTTTCAGCCTTGAAATGACCATAAACGGATAAATTGAGGCCAGGAGCGTTATGATCAGTACTACGATCCCCTGGTTCAGGATAAATCCCGGTTCCCATGCAAAGGGGAGGATGGGCTCCATATTGAAATCCTTGACCGCTTCTGCCCATTCGCCTGCCAGTTGAATCGGATGATGATAGAAATAGACAATTATGGGCATGCTCAGCAGGATGCCCGCCAATACTCCCAGAATTCCGATCACCATCGATTCGATAAGGATAATGACCGATAACTTGTATCTCTTCATCCCAACCGCCACCATGACGCCGAATTCCTTGCGGCGCTCCATGGTCATCATCAGGATAGTCCCCAGGATCCCGAATCCTACGACCACATAGAGGATCCCGAGCATAAACAGCCCGCTGATGTTATCCCCTTCGATGTATTGCAGCAATTCCACCAGCATCTCTTTCCAGGTCATGACCTCCAGGTTGTCCGGGTCAATTTCTGATAGACTTTTGTTTGTCTGATAAAGTTTTCCAGGGTTTTCCAGCATGACAGACACCGAGGTCAGGTGACCCGGCGCCGCGTAAAACTCCTGAGCCTGCTGCAGGTCCATATATAGCAACTGGTTGTTCATATCGGGTTGCAGGAACCTGACGATCCCGGTGACCTCCGACAATGAAGCTGCTGTAACCCCCTGGTAACCCTGGCCGAGCAATACGATGGAGTCCCCGACGTCTACCTTCAGATAATCGGCCAATCCTTCCGGTATCAGGACACCAGGTTGATTTTCCGATAAGTAGGCGCCTTTCACCAGGCGATTTTGCAGTCCGGAGGCTTTATCCTCCAGGCCGGCGACAGTACCTATGACGGCAACACCCTTCGTTTGTACACCATACGACACAAGGGCAAAGGATTCAAGCCGCGGAACTATACTGCTGACATTCGGGGTGTTCCTGATCTTTTCTTCCAGTTCTTCGCTATAAATGAGGGAGTTTTCTAAACTTTTATCTTCCCAGTAACCTTTACCGTGTACCTGGATATAGCCGGTAGAATTCTTCACGGCGCTTTCAACCATATATCCGTATGTCCCGATCTGCATCGAGCGCATGATCAGCGCCAGAAAAACCGCGAACAGCACCGAAGCGATCGTGATAAAGGACCGCCTCCTGTTGCGCCAGAGGTTCCGCCAGGCTATTTTGAAGTACTCTTTCATCCTTTGTTCTGTAAAGATTAAAAACAAGATGTTACCGGATGTTTTTCATATTTTGCTGTGAGAAGAACCCCTCCTCCAGCGGTATGTCGAAATCCATGTCGATCGTTTCCAGGATAGTCTGGTTTTTCGGCTTATCGGCCGGGATCATCACCATTTTGCCTGGTAAAAAGCGGTCCCCCATTTTTTTGATATCGGAAGCGATCATGGTATTGACCAGGCCGCCGTCTTCATCAAAATATTCTCCTTTCAACTGGTAAAACTCTTTTTTAGAGATCCACAGGTAGATCTTGCCCCAGACCACCGCGGCATCGTATTTCGGGATAAGTTCGATCTGCCAGCATTCATACCCGTCGAGGGACTCCGTCCCAATAATTCTGTGCTCGAAATCCTCCACGATGGAATTCATCCTGACCAGGTCGTCGTTGGTGAAGTCGGAACCCATCCACGACTGCCCCATCATGGAAGGAGGGATTTTTATCATCCTGTCGATGGAGGGCATATAGTTCCACATTTCGTTTTGCCTTTTCAGGAAAACCTGGCCTTTGTCGCGCGCCGGCGCGATTATGTAGATCATGGAATACTCAGTCCGGATCGACCATGCTTTCATTTCCACCTCCCGCGACCAGTTGGGCCTGACAATGGTCATCTTCAGTTTTCCGAAGCTGGTTTCACCATTGGCCATTTTATTGGCCCGGTCTACGATCTCCTTCGCTGAAAGCTCCTGGGCCATTAAGATATTACCTGCCATTGCAAGGTTTATGGCGATGATTACAGCGGGTATCAATAAATAAGTTTTCATTATCTGACCTTATTTAAATCTTTTAATAATAATTGATTTGATATCTTCAATAGGAAAACCTTCCGGGTTCATGACATAGTTCATGCCAACACCATCCAGCACTGCACTGAAAAAAATGGCCTCCACAACCGGGTTCTTCACTCCCTTCCGTCTGAAATAACTTTCCATCATGCCCAGCATCCCGGGTACCAAATCTTTGAACCTTTCCATCATCAGTTTATGGACAGCCGGTTGGATCATGGTCGCGAAATAAAGCTTCCAGTAATCAGTGTTTTCCTGTAATATCCTGAAACTTTGATCTACAAGAAATTCGATTTCGTCGTCTGTCAGTTGCCCGTCCTTATTGGGATCGAATGCATCCATCAATATATTGATCCCTTTTTCCATAATGGCCAGTATCAGTTCTTCCTTGCTGGAGAAGTAGTGATACATCAGCCCCTTGGATATCTTCGCTTCATGGGCGATCCGGCTGATGGAAGTAGTATAATAGCCCTTATTTGCAAACAAATCCAGTGCTGTGTGCATGATCAGGTTTCTTTTTAACTCCCTGATCTCTTCATTCTGACCTTCGGTCCGGGGCATGATCTGAATTTATGGTTGAACGGTCGGTCAAAAATACAACAAAAAAATAAAAAGTCAAGAAATATTTTTCGGTTGGCGATATTTTGCATACCGTTGGATGCTCTGGCTTAACGAAATATCCTAGTACAGATCTCTCGTGGTTCTATTCCCCGAAACAGCCAGGAACCAAGAACCAAGAACCAAGAACCAAGAACCAATATAAAATATTTGCAGCCTTTAAAACCCCTCTTCCCGCCGCGTCAATTTTTCAAGTGCAGACCTTATGGATGCCGGATTTTGCGTGCCCAGCATGAATCTTTTACCGTTTTTCAGGTGAAAGAGCGCCCCCTGGTTCCCGCTGACGTTGTAGGCTGATGATTTTTTCCCGAAGCCTGTCCGGATGCCCCAGCCACCGTATTCTTTCAGCGGTTTGTATCGTTTAACCTCAAAGCTGGCGATATCTTCCGGTTTGATGACCCTGGCCTTTCTCTGGAAGGGCCTGAACCTGTAATGAACGCCCTCTTTATTGATGACCGTTTCGAGGGTAAGCAAGCGGAACAGGGCGATAACCAGTAAGGGGAACAACCCTATGAGCCAGACAACGTAGTCGGGTGTGGGATTGTTGCCAAAGGGGATCCCCATGAACACCTGCTGGATAAGCTGCCAGAGCCAGATGCCGGTAAGAAAGATGACCAGCAGCCAGATCCAGAACTGGTTGAACTTTTGCTCTTCTTTGTAATACACTTTAGTCATGGTGATTTATTTCGGCAAGGTGTTGAAAGTCTGCGCCCGAAGGATTCTGGAATAATCTCAGGTCGAAAAACTGGATACCGGCCAGCACGTGATCAAAAATATCGGAAGAGATAGCTTCGTAACGAACCCAATCCTGCACCCGGCTGAAGGCATATATTTCCAGTGGAAGCCCGGTCTCGGTTGGTTGCAGTTGCCTGACCATCAACGTCATTCCATCGTGGATATTGGGATTGTTTTTAAGGTAAGAAGTGAGGTAAGCGCGGAAAACCCCTATATTGGTCTGCCGGCGGCCATTGATCAGCACTTCCGGATCAATGTCTCTTTCCTCATTATACTGGATAATGTCTTCTTCGGTGCGGTTAATATATTCTTTTACATATTCATAATTAGAGTAGCGTTCGAGCATTTCTGCGGTGCAAAATTTTATGCTGCTGAGATCGATAAGAATATGTCTTTTGATTCGTCTGGCGCCTGATTCCTGCATGCCCCGCCAGTTCTTGTATGAGTCGCTGACAAGGGTGTAGGTGGGTATGGTTGTGATGGTATTGTCCCAGTTCTGCACCTTCACGGTGGTGATGGTGATATCGGTGACCACCCCGTCGGCGTTGTATTTGGGCATTTCAATCCAGTCGCCGATCCGGAGCATATCCTGGGTGGCCATTTGAATTCCGCCCACGAACCCCAGTATCGGGTCTTTGAAGATCAGCAATAAAACAGCAGAGAAAGCGCCCAGACCTGCGACCCATCCGAACCCTTTTGTTCTGAGGAACAAGATGGTGATGATAATAATAGCAAATAGAATGTAGAGGACAATTTTGGCTATCTGGATAAATCCTTTGATCGGTCTGGTTTTAGAGACCTCATAGCTGTTGTATATATCATGAGAAGCGTCCAGCACGGAAGATGCCACGATAACCCCTATGGCCGTAATATATAATTTAATGATTATTTGGACAAAGGATAATGTAATCGGGTAATCAGGGATGACAAAGGGGGCAGCGGCATGGATAATGATAGCCGGGACCAGGTAGGCCAAACGCTTGAAAACTTTCCGGTGCACCAGTGCATCGTCCCATTTTGATTCTGATTTCAAGGCAAGTCGTTGCATCCATCTCACAAGGATAAAACGCGTAATGTAGAAGACAATCAGGGCTAATACTATGACCAGGATAAATCCGCTGTAATCGGCGATAACTTTGGCGGTATCCCCGGGAATGCCCCATTCCACCATCCACTGTTTGAAATGTCGTGTAATTGATTCGAAAATATCTTTGTTCAAATCGATTTCCATTTATTATGCTTTATTTCGCCAGTTTACCAATTGCATGTATATATTTTGTCCGGATCAGATTCAGCCTTTCCGGTGTGCATTTCTCGTCATAGATGCGGATCAGGTCAATCAAACCGGATTTCCGGTAGATTGTTGCAAGGGCAGCGTCAAATTTCGGGTCTTCAAGGTTTCTCTTCAGATCGAGGGTGATTTTTTCGAACTGGGGAAACCGCAATTGCATTGGGATAGAGAAATAATGCATGTTGGGTTCCTCCACATCCTGGAAAGTACAGTTTGAAATCACGTGTATTAAAAAGTATTTCTTCACTTTAATAATACCTGTGTAGGGCTCAATTTTCCGGTTCGCCATGAACTCGATCCCTTCATCCTGGTATGCTTTCAGGATGACCGGTACATCTTCAAACTTTTCGATATCCTTGAAACGGATGCAGGGATTAAGCATATTGAATAAAGAAACCATGCCGGGTGATCCGTCGAAATTCAGGCTATGTTCCTGTTTGATTTTCTGGGTAACCCTGATCAGCTTTTCATCTGTATATTTTGAACGGGTGATGGCAAACAGTGATTTGGGCGTATCTTTATCGGGAACGGTCGTGCCGTGATAACCAGGGTACGGATGAAAAGCTTCCAGCACCAGCTCGGGATATCCCACCGGTCCCAGCATTTCTTTTTTTTCAAGCGTTCCAAGGGTTTCCAGGATAACTTTCTGACTCATATGATTCTAACTTATTATTATTATAAAAGGCAATATTAGGTCTTTTTTCATTGTGAATCAATTAACAATTAATATTTGGTTATGAAACGATCACCTGGAGTGAAGCAGGTTGAATGCGCACGAATATTTCGCGTCCCATTTTAATAACCTCGCCGTCGATGTTGACGCGCCTGCCTCTTTTTCTGACTATGAACAATTCAGAAGTTTTCCAGGTCTCGATGTAGGGGGAGTGGTCTATTTTTTCAGTAAACAAAAGGCCGATCATCCGGGGAAGCTCGCCGAGGGGGAATTTTCGGACGATGACCACGTCGAGTAGCCCGTCGTCGGCTTTGGCAGACGGGGCGATCACTGTATTATAACCAAATTGATTGGAATTGGCAATCGACAACAGGAGCGCTTTGCGGTTGATCTTTTCGCCATTTAGGGTCAGCGAATATTCTCTCTCCCGATACCGGAAGAATTCCCGGGTCACCACCCTGAAATAACCCATAAATCCCCGCTGTTTCAATTTCTTGTATTTGCTGGCCACGCGAGCGTCAAAGCCTAGGCCGGCGATGCTGACAAACGGGTAACCGTTGATCGTGGCCGTGTCGATTCTCCGGACATTCATTTTATTGATCAGCCGGATCGCTTTTTCAGGTTCAAGGGGTATCCCCAGGTGTCGGGCCAGGCCATTTCCACTGCCGGTGGGGATGATCCCCAGTATCATTTCATTGCTGCTGATCCCATGGACGATTTCGTTGATCGTTCCGTCGCCGCCCACCGCCACTATGATGTCAAACTTTTCCTGCACCGCCGCTGAAGCAAGTCGCATCGCGTCTTTTGGGCTGACCGTTTCCCGGATATCATAGGCGAATTTATCCACATCGAGGTGATGCTTTATTAGCTCATCAAGCCGGTTATGCCTGCGCGAGCCTGAAATGGGGTTATGGATGAAGCAGATTCGGTGGGTCATACGGTGGTCATACAGTTGTTATTTACCCGAAACTCAAAACTCAAAACTCAAAACTCAGAACTCAGAACTCAGAACTCAGAACTCAGAACTCAGAACTCAGAACTCAGAACTCAGAACTCAGAACTTCTTAAACCCAGACGCCGTCGATTTTTTCATGGCAGAATTTACAGGAAGTATTTTCCAGGTTGTTTTGAATGATGAAATATCCTTTGCGTTCGATGAGCAGTTTCTTGCAGCCGGGGCAATAGGTGTTGCCGGCCTGGTGGTTGGGAACGTTGCCGATGTAGACATATTTCATCCCGGCATTGATCGCAATCTGGCGTGCTTTTTCAAGGGTTTGGACCGGGGTGGCCGGAAGATGGTTCAGCTTGTGCAGGGGCTGAAAGCGGCTGAAGTGCAGCGGAGCGCTGTCCATTCCCTGATTTACCAGCCAGTCGCACATCTTTTTGACCATATCCATATCGTCGGTCCATGTGGGGACCACAAGGTTGGTGATTTCCAGCCAGACTCCTTCCTCTTTCAGTATCTTCAGGGTATCGAGCACCGGTTGCAGGGTGCCGGCGTTGAGCATTTCATATATGTCGTTGCTGAAGCTCTTCAGGTCGATGTTGGCGGCATCGATGTATTTGCACCATTGACGCAACGGGGCAGGGTTGATGTATCCTGCCGATACGATAATGTTCTTTATCCCCTGTTGCCTGGCCAGCATTGAGGTGTCGAGCGTATATTCATAGAAAGCGACAGGTTCTGCATAGGTATAGGAAATCGATGCACAGCCGGCTTTTTTGGCTTCGGCCACGACTTTTTCAGGCATCAGGTCATAGTTGCGTGTTTCCCTGGGGCTGGCCTGTGATATTTCCCAGTTCTGGCAGTTGAGGCAGGCCAGGTTGCAGCCTGCGGTGGCGATGGAGTAGCTGAGGGATTTTGGGAGAAAATGATAGAGCGGTTTTTTTTCGATGGGATCGACATGCACCGCGCAGGGATTGCCATATGCGATGGAGTAAAGCTTGCCGTTGTAATTCATCCGCGTACGGCAATCGCCCGTCTGGCCAATTTCGATGGTGCAATTTTGCGGGCACAACTTGCATTTGACGCCACGCGGGTTGCTGACAAAATAGATAGCTTCTTTGCTCCACTTCCATGGAACATCCTGAGGAGAAGCATATTCACCGGCAAATGATGCAAAGGAATCATCTCCGAAGGACCTGCCTGCCAATTCCCCAAAATTGTTCCCAAAAACCCTGCCGGCAATACCGGTGAAGCACAAACCGCAGCCGCCTAAAAGGGATAGTTTGAGGAAATTACGTTTGGATATGGAGTTTGAGCCGGGCATAGATAAAATGCTTTACCGATGCCCAAAGATAGGGAAAATTTTCAAAAACCCATTTGTTCCATCAGTAAGTCATCACTTCCATCAGACCGTCCAGGATCTGCTGCAGTTGATATTCTGTAATAACGCCGATCGTTTTCACGAGCCGTGATTTGGAGATGGTTCTCACCTGGAAGGTGATCACTTCGGAGTCAAAGTCGAGATGGTTGAGGTCATCCTTTTTTAGCACGATACATCCTGCGTAATGCTTGATATTGGAAGTGAGCGGACAGACAATGCATATATTCAGGTTGTCATTCATAGCATTTCCACTAATGACAACAACCGGCCTTATCCCGCTTTGTTCGCTGCCCTTTACCGGATTCAGGTTGGCCAGACAAATATCCCGCTGTTTCATTCGTCAAGAATTTTGAGATAGTCGGCCAATCCTTCTTCGGCAAGGTCATGCATTTCCTGGTCGGCTGCTGCTTTTCTGAATGAACGGGTATATTCCGCTCTCTTCAGTTTGTCGAAATAAAGTTTCAGCGCCTCTTCCAGTATTTTATTCTTTGGAACATTGAATTTTTTGGCATATCGGCTCAAAAGGTTCACTATTTCATCGGGCAGGGAAGTGGTCAGGACAATCGATTTTTTCATTTAAATATTTTTTACAAATATAATAAATATTTATATCAAAACTTTAATGAAATGAATTTTACGAATTACTGCGGATTATTACTCCCCGGCCGCCTGCCCCGCGATCTTCCTCCTCTTCCTTTCATTTTCATCGAGATGGATCTTGCGAAGCCGGATGGATTTCGGCGTTACCTCCACGTATTCATCTGTGCGGATGTATTCCATGGCTTCTTCGAGGGAGAATTTTATGGCGGGGGTGATCATGGTCTTATCGTCGGCGCTGGCGGCCCGCATATTGGTCAGTTTTTTGGTCTTGCAAACATTGATGACAAGGTCGTCGGGACGGATATGCTCGCCGATCACCTGGCCGACGTAGACGGGATCGTTGGGTTCGACGAAAAAGGAGCCGCGGTCCTGCAGCTTGTCGATGGCATAAGGAATGGCCAGCCCCGTTTCCATGGCGATGAGGGCGCCGTTGCGCTTGACTGACAGGTCGCCCTTCCAGGGCTCATATCCCTTAAACCGGTGGGCAATGATTGCTTCTCCTTCGGTCCCCGTCAGGATCGTATTCCGCAGACCGATGATCGAGCGGGCGGGGATGTTGAACTCGATGGCGATGCGGTCGCCTTTGGTCTCGATTTGGAGCAGCTCGCCCTTGCGGCCGGTAACGATATCGATCACCTTGCCTGAAAAAGGCTCGGGAACGTGCACTGTCAGGTGCTCAATGGGTTCATGCTTCATCCCGTCGATGATTTTGAGGATAACCTGCGGCTGGCCGAGCTGGAACTCGAATCCCTCGCGCCGCATGGTCTCTACCAGGATCGACAGGTGCAGGATGCCGCGGCCGTAAACCATGTAGGAATCGGGCGAACCGGTCGCCTCCACCCTGAGCGCGAGGTTCTTCTCGGTTTCCCTGAAAAGTCTGTCGCGCAGGTGGCGGGAGGTGACGAACCTGCCGTCTTTGCCGAAAAATGGTGAATTATTGATGGTGAACAGCATGCTCATGGTCGGCTCATCCACTTTTATCGGTATTAAACCCTCCGGGTCTTCGGAATCCGCGATGGTATCTCCAATATCGAAATCTTCAATGCCCATGACGGCACAGATCTCCCCGGCCGGAATCTCGGCTTTGGTTTTTTCTTTTCCCAGGCCTTCGAAGACATAAACTTCTTTCAATACGAATTTCTGCAAGGTTCCGTCGCGTTTCACCAAAGAAATGAGCATGCCGGCCCTGAGCGATCCGCGGTGGATGCGCCCCACGGCAATACGGCCGACGTAAGAGGAATAATCGATGGAGGTGATCTGCATTTGCAGGGTGCCTTCTTCTGTTTTCGGGGCGGGGATGGTGTCGATGATCACATCGAGCAGGTGGCTGACATCGCTGGCGGGTTCTTTCCAGTCGGCCGCCATCCAGCCGTGTTTGGAGGAGCCGTAAACGGTAGGGAAGTTGAGCTGGTCTTCGGTGGCGTCGAGGTTGAACATCAGTTCAAAGACCGCTTCATGCACCACGTCGGGCTGGCAGTTGGGCTTATCCACCTTGTTGATCACTACGATGGGCTTGAGGCCCAGTTCGAGGGCTTTTTGCAGGACGAAGCGCGTTTGCGGCATGGGGCCCTCGAAGGCGTCGACCAGCAGCAGGCAGCCATCGGCCATGTTGAGAACCCGTTCCACCTCCCCGCCGAAATCGGAGTGCCCGGGGGTATCGATGATATTGATCTTTACGCCTTTATATCTGACCGATACGTTCTTGGCCAGGATGGTGATGCCCCGCTCGCGCTCCAGCTCATTGCTGTCAAGGATCAGGTCGCCCATCGCCTCATTATCGCGGAATAATTTTACCTGATGAAGGATCCTGTCAACCAGCGTGGTTTTCCCGTGGTCGACGTGCGCGATGATGGCGATATTCCTGATGCTTTGCATGGATTGGATTTGCGTTCTGAAAATGAGGGCGCAAAGGTAACAATAAGATCGGGCGAAAACACGATCAGGCGATATTCGATAGTCGAATTCTATGCGATAAATTTTCACCGGTGATGTTCATTGTTTCATCCGGATTTTTTCAAAAATACCACCCCGATAGCCATCACATTCAACATGGCAAGTGTCAGCGCCGTATAAACCAGCCCAAACCATGGCACGATAAACACCGCAACCAGCCCGATTCCGATGGCTGAGCCGATCAGGTCGGCGCTGAAGGCCTCGCCGGAACTTTGCAGGAAACCTGATTTACGCAAATGTGCGCTCAGGGAGAAATGAATGCCGGTCAGTAAACCGCTTGCGGCAACCAGCAACAGGATCAGCAGGATCACCAGCCAGCTGGTGGAAGAGGGGATGAGATGCATCAAAGCAGCCAGGAGAATGCAAAAAGCGCCGATAGCTGCCTGTATGGTAAGAAATCCTCTGAAAGTGCTGTTTTTGTAAAAAAGAAGCCTGTTATGAGACCCGATGGCCAGTCCTGCCATGAAAACGGCAAAGATCACCCCGGTCATCTGATAGATAAAACCATATACCACCTGCATCCAGATCATCAGCAGGAACACGGCCGAAGACGAGGTGAAACCGCTGGCGAACAACCCCAGGTTCAGCGGCCCGAAAAAAACAAGCGCCAGGATGACCAGCCCGGCCAGCGAAAATAGGATGATGCGGCCGTCGAATTCAAAGCGGCTCATCCAGTGGCGTAGCGACTGCAAATAACTGTAGGGCCTGAGATCCCGGTTGATCACCTTCCGTTCATGCAGATTTTGCATGATCAGCTCACTGCGGGCATTGATCAGGTTTTCGTGCAGGTAGAAGGGGTTTACATAGAAATTGTCAATCTCTTTTTTAACAAGCGCCTCCAGGATGGATCCTGTGATGTCTCCGTCCGAGGCTAGGTAATAGTCTTTTTCACCGGGGATGATGCGGACGTTACTGAATACCTCCATTAGTGTGTAAAAAGTGACCGAATGCAGCGCCCTGCTGGCCTCGCTCATGTAATTGCCGGCGGCGGGGATGGAGAGGGAGGCAATGCCTCCGGGGGTCATGCATGATTTGAGCAGCCGGTAAAATTCGACCGTAAAGTAGCGGTTCAGCTCGGCGGAAATGGGTTCGGGCGCGTTCAGCAGGATCACGTCGTATTGGTTCTCATTCCGGTTGAGATAGATCCTGGGATCCTGGTGAATGATGCGGACGCGTCCGTCATCGGGCAATAGCTCGTATTCACCGGCCAGGCGTATCAACCAGGGGTTGATCTCCAGGTAATCGAGCCTTTGAACCGGGTATTTCAGCACCTCTTCCAGTGTGCCGCCTACCCCGCCGGAAACCATCAGCACCTTTTCGGGACCGGGATGCAGCGCCATGCCGTAGTGCACCGATTCTTCCCTGGAAACTATGTCTTCACCGGTGATCACCGGCACGCTGTTTTCGAACAGGTTGAGCTGGTCGCCGGTACGTGTGACAACCAGTTTTCCGAATGGTGTGATCCGGGAATCCAGTAACTCCTGGTCAGGATATTGCAGGCGGGTCATCATTTCATCCGGCCTGGCCTGATAAAGAAAGATGATATAGACCGCAGCGATGAAAATAACGAAAACTGACAGGTATTTCCTTCTGTAAATCCAGGTCAGCAGCAAGGATGAGGCAAAGCTAAATGCAGCAAGGACCAGCAGGCTTTGCATATCTGTCAGGATGAATATGAAGAACAGGCTGAAGAACAACCCTCCGGCGACACTTCCGGCAGAGTCGAGCGCGTAAGCCCGGGCGACCAGGTTCCCCTTCCTGACATTTGATAATTCCCCGGCCAGCAGGGGGAATAACATACCCGAAACCAGGCAGAAGGGAGCGAGGACGATAAAAAGGATGAGGATGATCTCCCGCATGCCACCCATCGCACCGGGAGGGATAAAATGTGATCTGGTCATGGCCAGCAACCAGAACATCAGGCCCGGAAAGACCCCAAGTAAGGTTTGAAGAATGGTGAACAGCGTTACCGGCGAAGTCGGTTTTATCCTGGTAATAAGATAAGCGCCGGCGCCGGTGAGCAGCATCCAGGCGCCCATAATGAGGCCGATGATCAGTTCATTCCCCTGGAAAGTGGCCAGGAACTCCCGGATCACGACAATCTGGGCAGCCATGGCCACCAGCCCCAGGATGAAGATGGCAAAAGCCACGATATGTCCATTCCTGAACTTCATCTCAACAAAGATAGAAAATTGTTATTTTTGAAGCCTCTCCCCCTAACCCCCTCTCCAATTTGGAGAGGGGGAACTAAAGGGGGTGGGGCAGAAAAATGACAACATGCCAAAAACTCTGGCTAACCTTCCTCCGTCTCGCTATCGGTTGGCACTTTCTTTACGAAGGCCTGGCAAAGCTCATGAACCCGAACTGGTCGAGCGTGGGCTATCTGATGGATTCCGGCGGGTTCATGAAAGAGTTTTTCTTCAACCTGGCGGCGAACCCCGATGTGTTGAAGGTTGTCGATATCCTGAACATCTGGGGACTGATCCTCATCGGCCTGGGCCTGATGCTGGGGGCGTTCACGCGCGTGGCCATCATCTCCGGCATGATACTGCTGACGATGTATTACCTTTCCCATCCGCCGTTCATCGGTATAAAGTATGCAACGCCTGTCGAGGGCAGCTATTTGATTGTCAACAGGATACTGATTGAATTCATGGCGCTGGGAGTGCTTTTCGTATTTCCAACGTGGAAAGAATTTGGGCTTGACAGATGGCTGGGAAAGGGGCGTAGGGCGTAGAGCGTAGGGCGTAGGGCGTAGGGCTTAGAGCCTAGAGCTTAGAGCGTAGAACCAAGAACCAGGAACCAGGAACCAGGAACCAGGAACCAAGAACTAAGAACAACTCATATATGAACCGCAGAGACCTCATCAAATCACTCATCAGCCTGCCCGTTGTAGGAGGCCTTGCTTATGCATTTTACCGTAAGAGGAGATTTGAAAAATTGCTGAAAACCAGCATACAGGAAGAGCTTAACATTCAGTTTACGGCACCTGAGCTACGTCCGGCCGGAGGGCAGGAGAAGGAGATACGGCTGGGTATCATCGGGTACGGGATTCGTGGCAGGGACATTTTACTGGCGGCGGGCTTTGCTCATCCGAAAATGATCGACGGGATGATGGAAGAGGCGTTGACAAATAAACTGGATAAACGATA
>Ga0114946_10002186_pt1 | contig 13442 bp, 15 predicted proteins | sample WalLakDeSediment_FD_88676 | JGI IMG/M metagenome (GOLD analysis project Ga0114946, IMG submission 88676) | Lake sediment microbial communities from Walker lake, Nevada to study Microbial Dark Matter (Phase II) - Walker Lake 11/02/13 Deep Sediment | ecosystem: Environmental > Aquatic >...
CGAGTCCTCCCGGCGCCGGAGAGTGAGCATGATGACGAACAGCATGAGCACCGAGACGGCGCCCGCGTAGACAAGTGTCTGCACGATGGCAAGGAACTCGGCCGAGAGCAGCAGGTAGAGCCCGCCGACAGCCACCATGACCTCGAGCAGCCAGAACGCAGCGTGGATGATGTTGCGCGTAGTGAGCATCCCTATCGCGCCGCCGATGGACGCGAAGGCCAGAATCGTGAAAACGACTCCGTTGACGGTCTCGGTCATTCGGCGGCCTCCTCTGGCTCCTCGGGCTTTGGCTCCTCGGGCTTTGGCTCCTCGGGCTTCGGCTCCGCAGCCGGACGCGCGCGCTTGACCGACGCCGCGTCCACGTCGGCGAGCAGGTCGATGGTGAGCTCGTCGGGTGAGGTGAGGGCGAGCTCGTAATCGTGGCCCATCTCGATCGCGTCGAAGGGACACGCCTCGACGCACAGACCGCACATCATGCAGGCCCCGAGTTCGTAGGAGTAGTGCTCGATGTGCTTGCTCTTGTCCTCACGGGTCGTCACCTCGAGGTCGAGGATGTGGTCGGGACACGCCCGGATGCATGCCATGCATGCGGTGCATTTAGGCATGCCGTCCTCGTTGTAAGTCGGCGTGACCGCCCAGCGTGCACGCTCCGGCAGCTCGATCTTCTCGTAGGGGTACTTCACCGTGATCGGACCGCGCAGCATGTTGCGCATGGTGATGCGCATGCCGTTGAGGATGCCCTTACCCCACATCAGCTGACACCCCCCGGCGCGGTGAGTTTCACCACGACGCCGACGAGCATGATCCACGCGAGTGACGCGGGGATGAGCCACTTCCAGCCGAGGTTCATGAGCTGGTCGATGCGCACGCGCGGGAGCGTGCCCCGGATCCACATGAACACGAAGATCCCGATGTAGGTCTTCAGCACGAAGATGAGCGGTGCGATCGGCGTGAGGATCTCCTCGGGCACGAACGGGAGCGTCCAGCCACCGAAGAACAGCGTGACCGCGAGAGCGGAGATAACGAACGAGTTGCTGAACTCCGAGAGGAAGATCAGCCCGAACTTCATCGAGGAGTACTCGGTCGCGAACCCTGCCACGAGCTCAGACTCGGCCTCGGACATGTCGAAGGGCGTCTGGTTGAGCTCGCACAGCGCTGAGATAAGGAAGATCGCGAACGAGGGCAGCAGCGGGATGATGAACCAGCGCGGCACCACACCCATCCACACGCCGGTCTGAAACGCGACGATCTCGCCCAGGTCGAGCGAGCCGACGATCATGACGACCGGTATCACGGAGAGCAGCAGCGGTACCTCGTACGCGACCTGCTGCGCGGCCGCCCTCAGAGCGCCGATGAGCGAGTACTTGTTGGCGGATGCCCACCCGGCCATGATCACGCCGAGCGGGACGAGCGAGAGCACCGCGAAGGTGTAGAGCAGGCCCGTGTCGAGCCGCGTGATGCGCAGCGTCTCCGAGAACGGGATCGCCGCGTACGCCATGAGCGAGGGGACGAAGACGACCACCGGCGCGAGAACGTACATCCAGCGGTCGACGCCGTTGGGAGTGATGTCCTCCTTGCTGAGCAGCTTGAGGACGTCGGCCGTGGTCTGAACGATGCCCTTGGGGCCCACATGCATGGGGCCGAGGCGGAGATGAAGGTGGCCGAGGACCTTGCGCAGCATGTAGATGAGCACCACGCCGTTGACCAGCATGAGGGCCACCGCCGCGAGCACCGGGAGTATCGCTGAAAGCACGGCGCTCACCGGTCGATCTCCCCGAGCACGACGTCCACGCTTCCGATGAGCATGATCGCGTCGGCGAGCAGCTGCCCGGGGAGGATCTCCTCGAGCACCTGCATGGCGAAGAGCGACGGTGCCCGGTAGTGGAACCGGTACGGTGTGTCCGACCCGTCGGAGAGCAGGTGCACGCCGAGCTCGCCGCGCGGCGACTCCACACACGCGTAGACCTCGCCCGCGGGCGGGCGGAGCACCTTCGGGACCTTCGCCATGACGTCGCCCTCGGGCAGCCCGTCGATGCACTGGCGGATCATCCGCACCGCTTGGCGCATCTCCTCCATGCGCACGAGGTAGCGGTCCCATGCATCGCCCGTCGAGCCGAGCGGAACGTCGAACTGCAGCTCCTCGTACGCGGCGTAGGGCTTGTCGCGTCGGACATCGTAGGGCACGCCCGTGCAGCGCAGGTTGGCGCCGGTGAGCCCGAACGAGAGCGCGGTTGTGCGGTCGATCGCCCCGACGCCGCGTACGCGCTTCTGGAAGATCTCGTTGCCCCCGAGCAGCGCGTCGTGCTCCTCGAGGTAGCCGTCGATGGTCCGCAGGAAGGTGCGGAGCTTCTGCTCGGCGTCCGCCGGCAGATCGGCCACCACCCCGCCCGGCCGCACGTAGTTGAACATCATCCGCTGGCCGGAGACGGCCTCGAGGATGTCGAGCAGGTTCTCCCTGTCGCGCACCGCGTAGAGGAACTGGCCCATCGCGCCGCAGTCGAGCCCGAACGTCCCGTACCAGACGAGATGGCTCGCGACGCGGTTGATCTCGCTCATGAGGCTCCGTAGCCACTGGGCCTTCGCCGGGACCTCGACCTCCAGGAGCTGCTCGGTGGCGAGCGCCGCCGCGAGCTCCCCGTGGATGCCCGACACGTAGTCACCGCGGTCCATGAGCGTGCCCAGCTGGTGGTAGCGCCGGTGCTCGCCGAGCTTCTCGATACCCCGGTGCAGGTAGCCGACGGCTACCTCGGCGTTCATGATCTCCTCGCCGTCGAGCTCGACCACGAGCCTGAGCACGCCGTGGGTCGAGGGGTGCTGGGGGCCGATGTTCACGACCAGGTGCTCGGTGGCCAGCCCGTCCACACCCCGCGGGATGCGCCTGATGCCTGCCGGCGCCTTTCCGGAATCGTAGGTGCCTTCGGCCTGGAGAGCGTGCGTGAGAACGGTGTCGCGAGGGTCGGTCACCGGTCGCGCACCTCCTCGAGCGTGCGTATGGCGACCGAGCGGCGCAACAGCGGCTCGGTGTCGTCGACCGTGAGCAGGCGGGCCGGATTCGGGTGACCGGCGAGCGTCAGCCCGAACAGTTCGGCGGTCTCGCGCTCGGGCAGCAGTGCCGAGGCGTACACGTTCCACACCGAGTGCAGCACGCCTTCGTAGGGCAGAACGCACTTCACGTAGAGGTCCTCGTCGCGCGTGAGCGACCTCAGGTGGTACGTGATCTCGACCTCTTCGCCGGTGTCGGTGCCGAGGAGATCGACGAGCATGATGAAGTCTAGACTGCTCGCCTTGAGCGCCGCGAGCGCGGAGGACGCGTCATCGGCCGGGATGCGCACAACCACACCGAGGGTCGACGTGGACACCTCGGCCTGCGTGACGCCTGAGAGCGTCGTCCTAACGACGGTTTCGTCGGGCAGCACTGCGCTCCTCGGACTGTCGCTTGATCTTCTCCTGCAGCTGGATGAACCCGTACTGGACCGACTCCGGACGCGGAGGGCAGCCCGGGATGTAGACATCGACCGGGACGATCTTGTCCACGCCGAGCACGACGTTGGGGTACTCGCGGAACGGGCCGCCGGTGCTCGCGCACGCACCCATAGCCACGACCCACTTGGGCTCCGGCATCTGGTCGTAGAGCAGCTTCACGGTCTCGGCCATCTTCCGGTTCACGGTACCGGCGACGATCATCACGTCGGCCTGGCGCGGCGAGGCGCGGAAGAACACGCCCATCCGGTCGAAGTCGAAGCGCGGGCCGCTGGCGTGCATGAGCCCCTCGATCGCGCAGCACGCGATTCCGAAGGCGAGGTACCAGAGCGAGTTGCGGCGCGCCCAGTCGAAGAGCTGCTCGCTCTTGACGAACGCGACTGAGTGCTCGCCCATCAGCTTGTCTAGCGCCACGTGAGCGCCCCCTCCTTCCAGGCGTAGAGCAGCCCAAGGGTGAGGATGCCGATGAAGACCGCCATCTCGACGAGGATGAACGGACCCATGCGCCCGAACACCACGGCCCACGGGTAGAGGAAGACCGTTTCGATGTCGAAGACGACGAAGAGGAGCGCGTAGACGTAGTAACCGATCCTGAACTGCACCCACGGCGGCCCGATGGGCTCCACTCCGCACTCGTAGATGCGGCCCTTCTCGAGAGACGGGCGCTGATGGCTGAGCATGTTCGAGAGCGTGACCGTGACAGCCACGAACACGATGCCTACCAGCACGAATGTGCCGAGTATGACGTAGTCGGATGGCACTGCCGAGCGACCGCCCCTCTCCGCCGGCGCATGCGCGCACTAGATGCCGAACCAAGGATACGACAACGCCCGTCAGTCGACGACGCAGCGTCGGCCCGGGCGTCAGGTTCGCGACAATGTAACATAGGTTACAAGCGCGCTCAAGAGCGTACCCGCATCTGCCGTGCATTGATTCCGAGAGGAGGCCGCGCCCCGTGGGACTCGATCCGAAAGCCGTCGAATGGACGATCATCCTGCTCGGTATCGGTCTGGCCGTGCTCCTGCTCGCACAGGACGACCGCAAGAAGCCGCTGGCCTACCTCGTGGGCTTCGCGGTGCTCCTCTACATCGTCGTCTCCGGACTGCTTCGCGGCTGACGACCGCACGCGTGCGGCGAGGGTAATGAGCGAGGGCGGCGCCACCGGCGCCGCCCTCGATTCTGTTCGCTGGAGCCGACGAGCGGATTCGAACCGCTGACCTACGCATTACGAGTGCGTTGCTCTACCAGCTGAGCTACGTCGGCATATGTGCCGCGGCTCTACGCCCCGGCGTTGTCGCCCTTCTTCGGCGAAGACCGCCGCCTACGCCTACGGCGCCCGCTCGAACCCGCACCCGCCTGCTGCTGCTCGCCCTCGGCGCGCGGCGCCTCGCTCTTCTTCGGGGCCTCGGAGGCAGCGCCGGCCTGCTGTCCCGAGGAGGACTGCCCGCTCTTGCCCTTGCGGCGCGAACGGCGCTTACCGCCGCCGCTCTCCGTCTCGACGCTCTCCGGCTTCGACTCCCGCAGCTCCCGGACCGGGCCCGTGAGCACGCTCGATACTGCCGGTCCCGTTGCAGCCTCGAGCGCTTCCGCCGAGACCCGGCACGGGCACCCGCCACCGGGGCACTCGACCGCATCGAGCGGGACGGTGATCGAACCTCCCTCGACGAGCTTGATCTCGACGGTCTCGCGAGGGGTGTTGAGCCCTCGCACCTTGCCCTCGCCGAGCGGCGTCTCTACCTTGGCTCCGCGCTTCGGTGCACGCGACTTGAAGTCCTTGTAAGCGTCGTACTCGTAGCGCAGACAGCACATCAGTCTTCCACACAGCCCGCTGATTTTCAAGGGATTGAGAGGCAGGTCCTGCTCCTTGGCCATGCGTATCGAGACCGGCTGGAAATCGCCGGAGAACCGCACGCAGCAGAGCTGCTGGCCGCAGTGTCCCAGACCGCCGACCATCCGGGCCTCATCGCGTACGCCGACCTGGCGCATGTCGATGCGGACCTTGAACCGTGAGGCGAGCTCGCGGACGAGCTCGCGGAAGTCGACGCGTTCCTCGGCAACGAAGTAGAAGATCACCTTGTCCCCGCCGAACAGGTACTCGACGTCGACCGCCTTCATGTCGAGACGATGCTCCTCGATGAGCTGGCGGTAGACGCGCATGGCCTCGCGCTCCTTCTCCGCGAGCTCCTCGGCAAGCGCGAGGTCCGCATCGGTGGCCACACGCTCCACCGGCTTGAGCGGAGCGGGCAACTCTGAGTCACTCACCTGGCAGGGCACGTCGACGACCTGACCGAGCTCGGTACCGCGCTCGGTCTGGACCACGACCTCCTGACCGGGCACGGGTTCGGTGCCGGCGGGATCGAAGAAGAGCACCTTTGGTGCAAAACGAAGCTTAACTCCCACTACCGTGGGCATCTAAGGACCTCCCGGATATCGAAGAGCATGGCCTCGACGGCCAGCTGGGGGCTCACATTATACGAGATGCGGCGGCGCGCCTCCTTTACGGCGGCAAGCGCCCGCGCCGCGGCCGCCGGTGTCATGACCGCGGCGACCTCTTCCATGGCGTCGGTCTCGTCACGGTTCGCGACGAGCTCCGGGGCGCCCTGGGACAGTACCAAGCAATCCCGGAGCCAGCTCTCGGCGATGTTGAGGACCTCGGCCACGCCCTCGCGCTCCCGCGCCGTGAACTGACGCTTCTGGCGTTCTTCGAAGGCCTTCGCGCCCTTGCTGCCGAGGAACTCAGCCCGCTCGCGGGCCTCCTCGGAGTGCAGCGCCTTGAGCTCGTCGAGCGGCGCCTTCACCGCCGCGAGCAGGTTCTTGGCCGCCTGTAGCACGTCATGCTCGTCGTAGACGGCCAGGTCCTTCAGGGTCGAGAGCATGCGGTCGCGCGCCGCCCGGCGGACCGGCGAGTCGAGGAACTCGCGGGCACGCACGAGCACGCCGCCGGTAGCCGCGAGTGCTGCGACGGCGTCGGCCTCCCCCGCTCCCGTGCGCTCCATAAGCAGCGCGACCGCGTCTTCCGGCACCATCCGGCGGAAGCGGACCACCTGGCAGCGCGACGCGATCGTCGGCAGCACGCCGTCGTAGGTGGTGGCGAGCAGAACGATGATGACGTCGTCAGGAGGCTCCTCGAGCGTCTTGAGGAAGGCGTTCGCCGAGCCGTCGTTGAACGAGTCGGCCGCCTCGACGATGTAGATCTTGCGGTCCGCTTCGACGGGCGAGAGATTCACGTCATGGATGATCTCGCGGATCTGCTCCACCATATACGTCGCCGCGCCCTCCGGAGCGATCGTCCGGACGTCGGGGTGAGCGCCGCGCTTCACCCTGCGGCACGCGGGGCACACGCCACAGGCGTCGTCGTCGCAGAGCACCGAGCACGCGAGCGCGCGGGCGGCGGTCTTCTTGCCAGCGCCGGCGGGGCCCACGAACAGATAGGCATGCGAAACCGCACCGCGGCGCACCGCCGCGGCGAGGTGGTCGGTCACCTGTCGCTGACCGACGAGCTCGTCCCACACGCACGCCTTCGTCATAGCCGCGCTAGTGTAGCACGGTGGCCAGGACCGGCAGCCTGCTGCGGACCGCCTCGAGCACGCGCTCGGCGACCGCGTCGGGCGTGCCCTCCGCGGACACGACGACAACACGTTCCGGCTCGTCGGCGGCTATCTGCAGGAAGCCGGCGCGTACCCGTTCGTGGAACGGCAGGTCCTCGGCCTCCAGCCGGTCGGCACCCTGCCCGGTCGCCCGGGCCAGACCCTCGGCGGGGTCGAGGTCGAGCACGATGGTGAGGTCGGGCGAGAGCCCCGAGGCCGCGAAGTCGTTGAGCCTGACGACCTGGTCGCGCGGAAGCCCCCGGCCGTACCCCTGGTAGGCGGTCGTTGAGTCGTAGAAGCGGTCGCACACCACCGCGCCGCCCGAGGAGAGCGCCGGCAGGATCACGCTGCTCGTCAGCTCGGCCCTGCTCGCCTCGTAGAGCAGGAGCTCCGCGCGCGGGTCCAACCCGTCGTGCTCGCGATCGAGCAGCAGCGCGCGGACGGCCTCGCTCAGCGGCGTTCCTCCGGGCTCGCGCACCTCGGCAACGCTGAGACCGGCGTCCCGAAGTAGCGCGGCAAGCCGTGCCGCCTGGGTAGACTTGCCGGTGCCCTCGCACCCTTCAACGGTTATGAAGACGCCTCGGACCATCACGCCTCGCTCTCTTCGGTACCGGCGGCGCCACGCCACTCGAGCTCCGCGGTCAGGTACAGGTCTTCTCCCCGCGCGTCGATCGCGACGAACGCGGGGAAACGGTCGAGCTCGAGACGCACGAGCGCCTCCGTGCCGAGCTCGGGGTAGGCGATCGTCTCGGCCTTGCCGACGTGAGTCGCGAGCAACGCGGCGACTCCGCCCACAGCCGCGAAGTACACCGCTCGGTATTCAGCACACGCTCGCCGGACGTCCTCCGAGCGCGGGCCTTTGCCGATGGTAGCGACGATGCCGGCGCCCAGAAGCGCCGGTGTGGCCCGGTCCATGCGCTTGGCGGTCGTGGGTCCCACCGCGCCCACCGGCCGCCCGGCTGCCGGCGGGGTCGGTCCGGCGTAGAAGAGCACCTGTCCGGCCAGTCCGTACGGCAACGCCCCGGTGATTCGCAACTCGTCGAGCAGACGCTCGTGCGTGGCGTCGCGGGCCGTGAAGACAGGTCCTGTGAGCAGGACCTCATCGCCCGCACGCAGTCCCGCCAGCACCGTCGGGTCGGCTGGCAGAGAGACCCCGACGGGCGTGGGTACGTATGAACCGGGTCGCATCTCACCCACCTGAGGCCACCTCCTCGCACCTGCGCCACTCCAGCGTTCTGAAAGCATACACCGCGGCCCCCAGCACGATGAACGATGCCGCCATCAGCGCCACCTGCAGACCGCTGACCCCGAGGGCACCGAGCGTGTCCGGGTACATCCGCTGCAACCGCTCCACCCCACGCGCGATGAAGTCACCGAGCGGAGCCATCACGAGCATCGAAGCGAGCAGCGAGACCTTGATCACCGACTCGAGAGCGGTGAACACCCTGCCGCGGATCTCGTCTTCGACGGTCGCCACCACGTAAGTGTTCCCGGCGACGGTCACCGTTGCGATGCAGACGCCCGCGACGAGCGTGAGCAACGCGGCTACCGCATACGAGCGCGCGAGCGCGAACGCGAACATCGCCAGGCCGAAGCCACCCACCCCGCCGAGGAAGAGGAGTTGCAGGGTCATGCGCTGCGCGAGCCGGGGCACCACGAGCGCGCCGCCCACCATTCCGGCCGCCAGGAACACGAGCATGAACGAGGTTGGCGCCGCCGCCAGTTGTTCGAGCCATGGGACCTGATCGGCGAAGGGCACCCCGCCGACGAGCTGCTGGGGCACGATCACGAGCCCGATCGTGACGATGGCACCGCCGCCGAAGATGGCCATGCCGATGGTCACGAGAAGCCCACGCAGCTCGCGGTGGTCCCGCAGGAACCGGAACGCATCGACAACGTCCGCACCGATCAGATGGAGGTCGAGTTTCACCTTCTCGCGCGGGGTGCTCGAGACCAGCGGGATAGTCGCAATGATCGCCGCGGAGGCGAGGAACGTAAGCGAGTTCAGGAAGACGCCGGCACGCGGGCCGAGCAGCGCGGGTGCCAGCACTCCGGCGAACATATCGATCAGCGGCAGACCGCTCTCGAGCACCATGCGCACCAACCGCTCGAAGAGCGCGAGCAGCGCGCCCGACATCGTCAGACCCACCAGCATGGCGGCCTGTTGCGTCGTGTAGGACAGACCGTTGGCCATCGCCACGTCTTCCTCGGCGACCAGGTGCGGGATGAGCGCGTTCTTGGCCGGGTAGAAGAAGAGCGAACCCACCTCCATCAGCAGCACGATCAGGTAGATGAAGGCGAGGTCGTTCGTAATAAGCAGGCCGAGGGTGAGCGCCGCGCGCGCGAGATCGCACGCGATCATCAGCCGCCGCCGGTCGAAGCGGTCGACGAGCACTCCCGTGAGCGAACTCAGCACGAGCGCAGGCAGGAGTTTCGCGATGAGGATGCCGGCGACGGCGAACGACGAGCCGCCCGAGAGCGAAGTGACGAGCGGCATCAGCAGGCCGATGACGAGCCAGTCGCCGATCCCACTGATGAACTGGCTCGTCCACAGACGGCGGAAGCCCGGGTTGGCGAGCAGCCGGCGGTAGCCACCCGACAGCGGGGCAGGCGGCTCCCCGGCCTGGGGGGTGGCTTCGTGCACCGGGTCCACCTCAGCGGACCTCGATGGTAGCCGAGCGCACGGCCGAGCAGCCCACGTTGACCGCGACCGGCAGTGAAGCGATGTGGCAGGGCGCGGTCACCACGTGTACGGCGAGCGCCGTGACGGTTCCCCCGAAACCTCCGGGGCCGATCCCCAGCGAATCGATCTCGGCATGCAGCCTCTGCTCGAGCTCCGCGACGTCCGGATCCGGATGCACGCTGCCGATCTCGCGCAGCAGCGCCTTCTTCGCCAGGCCTGCCACCTTGTCGAACGTCGAGCCTATGCCCACCCCGACGAGCAGCGGCGGGCACGCTGAGGACCCGGTGCGCCCGACCGTCTCGGTCACGAACCTGACGACCCCCTCAACGCCGTCGCCCGGCGCGAGCATGCGAAGTGCCGAGGCGTTGTCCGAGCCCCCGCCCTTGAGCATCACGTGCACCGTGACACCGGTGCCCGGGCGCGGGGCTATCTCGACAAAGGCAGGCGTGTTGTCGCCGGTGTTGGAGCGGTCGAAGAGCGGGTCGCGCGCGATGCTCGTGCGCAAGCGCGCGTCCCGGTATGCCGAGGCCACCGCGGCGTCGATGTGAGCGGTGATCTCACCGCCGATGCACTCGTCGCTGCCCACCTCCAGGAGCACCCAGACCGAACCCGTGTCCTGGCAGAGCGGGACGCGGTCGGCCGAGGCGACCCCGGCGTTCTCGAGCAGTTGGCCGAGCACGGCGCGACCCCGGGAGGAGCGCTCCCGCTCGAGCGAGGCGCGCATGGCCGCCAGGGCATCCGGGCGAAGCGTGGTGGCGGCGCGGGTAATCGCGTCGTAGACGGCCTTGCCGATGTCCTCGCCGCTGACCATGCGGGCCCCTCAGATCCCGAGCCCGGACACGGCCTCGGTGACGGTAGCGGCCGATGCGCGGACCGCGGCGAGCTCGGAGTCGTCCAGCTCGAGCTCGACGACGCTGCGCACGCCCTCCCTGCCGAGCGCGGCAGGCACCGAGAGGTAGACGTCGGAGATTCCGTACTCCCCGTCGAGGTAGACGCAGCTCGGCAGCACCGCGCCCGCATCGGCGAGGACCGCCTCGACCATCGCGACAACCGAGGCCGCGGGCGCGTAGAACGCGCTGCCGGTCTTCAGGAGGGCGACGACCTCGGCTCCACCGAAGATGGTGCGCTCGACGAGCGCTTCGACACGGTCGGCGGCGAGCAGCTCGGTGATGGGCGTACCGTCCACGGTCGAATGCCGCGGCAGCGGAACCATCGCATCCCCGTGCGCGCCGATCGCCAGCGCCTCGACCGAGCCGATGGGCGCACCGGTCTCCTCGGCGATGGCGTAGGCGAAGCGGGCCGAATCCAGGACGCCGCCCATTCCGAAGATGCGCTGCGGCGGATGTCCCGAGACCTTCCAGCCGAGATAGGTCATGACGTCGAGCGGGTTGGTGACGCAGATGACGATCGCTTCGGGCGAGGCCTGTACCGCCGCACCGATCACCGATCGCACGATGGCGCCGTTGGCTGCGAGCAGGTCGTCGCGGGTCATCCCGGGCTTGCGCGGCAGCCCCGCCGTCACGACCACCACGTCCGAGCCGGCGGTGTCGGCGTGGTCGTTCGTTCCGGAAACCACGGGTGCGAAGCGCTCCACCGAGCGGCTGTGCATCATGTCGAGCGCCTTGCCCTGGGGCAGACCCTCGGCCACGTCGACCATCACTACATCGGAGATCCCCTTGTTGAGCAGCAGGAACGCCGTGGTGGCGCCTACCTGCCCTGCTCCGACGACGGTCACCTTCGGCCGGGTCATCCGCACCCCTCTCGATTCGATCGGGCGCTCGGGCACCCTGAACAGACGTAGGACACGCGGCCCGACGAGCGACCGCCTTCGAAGGTGGATTCTACCACCCGCAGCGGATCAGGACAGGTCGGCGGGGTAGTCGAAGGAGGGCTTGCGGCCTTCGTGTACCGCAAGGCGCTGGGCGAGAATCGGAGGCAGCGCGGGAAGCAGCAAGCCCGGTTCGGAAGCCGGAACCGGGAGGTCGAGGTCGGCAAGCAGGAGATCGTCGTCGACCCCGGTGGCCTCGGCCACCATCTGCCCTGCGTGGATGACCGCACTCGTGCCCCGGCAGCCGTCGTGATCCTCCCCGCCCGAGCACTCCGCGACGAGCAGGAGTCCCGCGATCGCCGGAGAGCATCCGAGCGCGTACTCGAGGACCGCCTCGGCCTGCAACTCGGATTCTGCCCCGACGCGCCAGACCACGGTATCGAGGCCCTCCGCCACGAGCGTGCGGACCACCTTCTCTTGCAGGCAGTCGTCGCCCGCGACGAGCGCGGTCCTGCCGAGTGGGCTCTGTGAGATGCGCGGGCCGATCTCATCGGACCGGAACGACATGAACAGCGCAGCTCCGTCGAGGCAACCTTCGATGCGCGCCAGCAGCGCTTCCCGCTCAGGTGGCTCGAGTCCCGCGAGTGACGGCACGTGCGGACAAACGACCGCCTCTGCTCCGGCGGCGCATGCCCTCCGGGCCATGTCCACGAGGGCGTCCGAGTCGACAGACGCGTCCCCGCGGACGCGGTGATGGATCAGCGCGATCTTCACGGAGCCTCCCCTCGGCCGACAGACGCACGGCTATACAGGAGATACCCCGAATGCCGACGTATCCCCTGCTCTCAGGAGCTTTTCTTCGGCGTGCTGCGCTTCGTGGTGCGGCCCTTGGCGGAACCACCCTTGGTACCGCGGCCCTTGGCCCCGGTACGCTTCCTCGAGTCGTTCGCACGCGCCGGGCACTCCGGATCCACGCAGATCTTCCACGGCCCCTTCTTGGTGTGAACGATCACCTTCGGTGCGCCGCAGGGCTCGCACACCTCCTCGGTCGCTTCGATCTCTCCCGACTGGGGCAGCGGGTAGGAGATCGGGTGCTCCTTCGCGTCGTAGTTGACGCAGCGTATGTAGCGGCTCCCGACCGCCGAGTAGCGCACACGAAGCTCGGCGCCGTCGACCGGGCAGCGGCCGACGAGGATCTCCGGACCCTTCTTGGTTGGACAGGCGGTGTTCAGGCACATGTTCCGGGCAGGCCGCTTGAACTGCACGACCTTGACCTGGTGGCTACCGCACACCTCGCACATCTCCTCAAGCGCGGCATAGCGTGCGTTCTTCGGCAGCGGGTAGGTGACCGAGCACTCCGGATAGCCCTGGCAGCCCACGAAGTACGAGCGCATCTTCGGGGAGTACTTGATGAGCAGGTCGTGACCGGACTCGGGGCAGGTGCCGACCTTCGCGTCCTCGTCGGCGGCGGCCTTGAGCAGCTCACCGACCTCGGGCACGTGCGCGAGCAGTGCCGTCATCACGTCCGCGAGCAGCGTTCGCGAGTGGCCGACGACCTTGGTGCGTTGCGCCTCGGCACGCGCGATCTCGTCCATCTCCCGGTCGAGCTCGGCGGTCATCTCGGGCGTAGTGATGCGCTCGGCGTGGGTGACGAGCGCATTGACGACGCTGATGCCCTTGCAGGTGGGCTGTATCGGGTCGCCGGTGACGTACTTGCGGTCGTAGAGCGTCTGGATGATGTCGTGGCGGGTGGCCTTGGTGCCCAGCCCGAGCTTCTCCATCTCCTGGATCATCTTGCCCTGGCTGTAGCGCGCCGGCGGCTGGGTCTGCTTGGCATCCATCTCGGCGCCGAGGAAGGTCACCGCTGCGCCCTCGTCGAGCACGGGGAGGTGCTCCTCCTTCTTGATGCCGTACGGGTACACCG
>Ga0114946_10002188_pt1 | contig 13435 bp, 9 predicted proteins | sample WalLakDeSediment_FD_88676 | JGI IMG/M metagenome (GOLD analysis project Ga0114946, IMG submission 88676) | Lake sediment microbial communities from Walker lake, Nevada to study Microbial Dark Matter (Phase II) - Walker Lake 11/02/13 Deep Sediment | ecosystem: Environmental > Aquatic > Freshwater...
CGCCACCAACCCGCCCACCAACGCCGCCCCCAACACGCCCGCACCCCCACCCGCACCGCTGCCAACACGGCCACCAGCACGCCCGCACCCCCACCAGCACCGCCACCAACACCGCCACCGACACGCCACCGAGCACGCCGACCCCCACTCCGTCGCTCACCCATGCCTCACCCCAAGCGCCACGGCCACGCGCACGCCGTCGCAGACGCCAAGCCACACCCCGTCGCACACCCCGACGTGGACGCCGACCGCATCGCCAACCGCGAGCCGCACGGCCACCTGGACGCCAGAGCCGGGCCGGAAGCGGCCCGCCAGCACGCCCACGAAGAGGGCAGGAGGGCCCCCTTTGGCCATGAGAGCAGCGCCGGCGGCCGCCCACCGATCTCCTCGAGTTCGGCGGCGGAAGGCAGTCGTTGCCCTGGCCGGTGGGCGACGCCTCGCTCAACCTGACGGTCGTCGACGCCCTGCCGCGAGCAGAGCTTCTGCGCCTGGCAGAATCGATGCGCTGAACTCGCTATGGACGGGTCGACATGCCGCCGTAGGCATACGCGCCCGCGCGACGCCGCGCTCTATCCGGAGCGCGCCGCGTATGGCAGGAGCAGTCGTTCAAGTGAAGGCGGCGCAGTTCCGTCTGGCGGCGTCGACGTCGGGTCCACGGTGGGTGAGGGGGCCGAAGGCGTCGCGTCCACCCAGAACCAGTAGGTCTCGGAGCGGTCGGTGGGCCCGTGGGCGCACTGGGCGTACACAGACCACTGCCAACGGCCCGGGGGAACGGAGGAGTTGGCCACAAACCGATAGCACCGATTCGCTGTCTCGAAGGACATGGCCTGGCCGTCGGGGCCCAGGAGCGTCAGACGCGCCCCCTGGTACATGCACGGACCCCGAGAAGGATCCGTCCACGCAAACACCCACTCGTCGTCGGCGAGCGGCTGACTGAGCTGGGCGCCGCTGCTGGGCTGAATGCCAGACGCCGCGCCCTGGTGCTGCCCGAACGTGCTGGTGGTGGTCGCGGTGGGTGTGGGAGTGGGCGTAGCGGTCGGCGTGTGGCTGGGCTCGGCGCTGCGGGTGCCGGTCACGGTGGGCGTGGAAGTCTGGCTTGGAGCCCGAGTGGGACTGGGAGTCACGGTCGCGGTCAGCGTGATCGACGGGAACGGGTGCGGCGTGCCTGGACCGATGTAGGCGATGAGCAGCGTCGGCGGCTTGCCGCCCTCTGCGCCGGTCTCGTGGCTGGCGTAGATGCGGTCCCGCCTCGCGGGGCCGCACGTTCCGCCCGACACGCTCAGCGCCAAGCCGAGATTCTGCTGTCCGGACTCGAGCCAGTCCTGCACCAGCCACAGGGCCTCGAACGCCCGTGGTCCGTGCTCACCCCCGATAGTGCCGTGGTGGCTCCAGTCTGACAGGGTCGGCCGGTTCGACCACGTGACCTCCGACTCCTCCCAGGAGCCGGTGACGCGGCTCAGGTACGCACCGGTCTCGGCGTGGCCCCTGAGTGCCAGGGTGTCCAGCCGCAGCTGCGCCGAGACGACGGTGCTACCGGCCGGCAGCGTCGGCATGGGGAATCGCATGAGCACCTGAGCCGTGTACTCGTCCGCCCCGACCCGGAAGCCGACGGTCAGCGCTTCCGTTGCGCCGAGGCGCGTGTCCGGTAGAGCGCTGTCGATGGTCGCATCCCCATCGGCCACCACCTCTACTGTCTCGATCGCGCTGTGCGACTGGGCCGCCGCCGCTGGCGCCCAGTCGATCGGTGCGGAGTCGTGGTGGCTGGAGCCACCGATCGCGTGCAGCGCCGCGAGACAGGCGACCAGTACCAGGCTTGCACCGATCATCCGCAACACGCCGACCGGACGGATGGGAGTCCCAATCATGGTCGGCATTCTACCACGAGGGGATAGGGCGCTGAATCGGCGCGCATGAGCAGGCACCCCCACTGCCGCGGCCACCGGTTCTACGCAGCCCCGTCGGCCCGTGCGGCTGGGGGCGGACACCGAGGCAGCGTGAAGTCCGAGACCGCGTGAGGGCGGCAGAAGGCGGGAAGCCGGAAGGAGAAGCCGGACACGAGGGCAAGCGACCGGCGGCCAAGGCGGATGGGCGACCGGGTGGCGCTGAGGGCTGGACCGGCCGCCAGGAGGGCTGTCGGGGCTGGACGGGCGACCAGACGGGCTCGGGAGGGTGTGATGGCGGACGGGAGCGGCAGAGTGGGGCGGGGCGGGGCGGTCGGGCGGGGTGGCGATGGCGCGACGACGGCGCGGAGAGGGCTTGACGCGGAGCAGGGCCGGGGGGTTATGGTGGCGGGCGTGGGATGGGAGGCTCCTGTCGCCGGTCAATGCCGGCGCCCTCAACTCATTGCGGCGGCGGAAGCCTGATCGGGACTGCCGAAGCCGTCGACCGTAACACCGCCGACCGGGCGCGCGTCAGAGCATCTGATGCCGCAGTCCACGTTTCCGGAGCCGGCGCGGGGCATGTCAACGGTGCGCGGGCGCGCGCGCCACGCACGCGCCTTGGCCCGGCCGACGGCCGTCGCCCTGGCCATCGCCATCGGCGCAGCCGGGCCGCTCGGAGCACGCGTGAGCTGCCCGGGCGCCGGTTGCGCCGAGCCGGCCGGTGCCGCCGCTCGCCAGTCGGCCTCCGACGAGCTGCCGGAGAGCTACCGGCTGGTGTCGGTATGGGAGCCGCCGTTGCCCGATCCGGGGCCGACCCTGTACCACCCGGAAGGCATCGACGTGTCATCCCGCGGACTGGTGGCCGTGGCCGAGACGGGCAACGAGCTGGTCAGCGTCTGGGGCTTGAGGGGTGACGCGCAGGGAAGGTGGGGCGGCGGCGGTCTCGCGGCGCCGGAGGACGTGGCCTTCTCCCCGGACGGCAACCGGCTGTACGTGGCCGACACCGGCCACCGGCGCGTCGTGGTGCTGGACGGGCGCACCGGTGCGTTCGTGACGGCCTGGCCGGGCGTCGGGCTGCCGCGCGGCGTAGCGGTGGCCCCGGACGGCGCGCGGGTCTTCGTGTCCGATGCCGAGGCGGGCCAGGTCGTGGTGCTCTCGGCGGACGGCGCGGAGTTGGAGCGTTGGGACGGCGCCGGCGGGCCGGGCAGCGGGCAGGGCTCGAGCGGTGGCGGCGCGGTGTTGCGCGAACCGCTGGGGTTGACGACGGCGCCGGACGGGCACGTGATCGTCGCCGACCACTCCGGCCAGCGCGTGGTGTGGCTGGCGCCGGACGGCACCTTGACGCGGGAGTTGGACCTCGCCGGCCGCGACGGGCCCGGCGGCGCGCCGCGCGACGTGGCCCTGACCGCCGGCGGCGACCTCTTGGTGGCGGTGGACCGCGGGGTCCTGCGCTTCCGTCCCGACGCGCGCTACGCGGAGACCATCCCCCCGCTGCGGGAAGTGCCGCGCGACGGGTGCCTGCCGGGGCGCTGCTGCGTGGACTTCGTGCCGGTAGAAGACAACCACGAGGGCGTCCGCCGCGTGGCCGCCACCCCGGGCGGCGGGCTGTACTTCACGTACGCCCCGGCCCTCAGGTGGAAGGACCGCGTCATCGCGCACCCCGAGCGCTGGGACCCGCTGCTGTGGCCGGCGTGCGGCCGGCCTCTCACGCGCCATGCCACCGACCCCGAGCGCATCGACGCCGGCCGCGACCCGTACATCCACGTGCTGGGCAGCGCCCCGGCCGTACACGTGCTGCGCCCGGACGGCGAGCCGCTGGTCTACTACGAGCCGGTCGGCAAGGGGCCCGGCAACGACCTTGCGGCCGGCGGCATCGCCGGCGCCATCGCCGGCTGTCGCGACAGGGCGCGCACCTACACCGCGGTCATCACGGGCAATCAGGTGATGTTCGGCGCGGTTCACGACCACGGTTGCGCCGTGTGTCCCTCTGCCGGGGCGTGTTGCCCGCAGCCGTCGATCGACATCCTGGATCCGGAACGGCTGCGCGACGACCCGGAGGACGCGGCCCATTGGGCCCGCGCCGTCTCCTTCCTGGAGTGCGGCCTCTCGTTGGCCGTCCTGGACGCCGGGCGCCCGCAGGTGGTGCTCCGGAGCTACGCCACGCCCGGCTCGGGCGGCGACCCGGACACCTACTTCCTGCCGCCCATGCCGGCCGGGCGGCGCCTGCCCGGTCCGCGGGCGCCACTGCGCGCCTACAGCGACCTGGAGTACGCCCCGGACGGCTCGCTGTGGGCCCTGACCCGCGACGGCGCGCTCGTGCCCCTGGATCCGCACGGCCGCCTGGGCGACGAGATCGTTCTGACCGGCCTGGCCGGCCGCGCGGCCGAGGCCCTGGCCGTCCAGTCCACGCGGTCCGTCTTCGTCCTCACCCACGACGGCTGGGTGCTGAAGTACTGGACGGACGGCACGCCGCGCGCCGCCTGGTCCGTGCCGGAGCAAGCGGGAGCGGGCCGCTACACCGACATCGCCGTGGACCGCGACCAACGTCTGCTGGTGGTCGACGGCGCCGGCGATCGCGTGCTCGTGTTCGCGCTGGCCGACGATGGTGGTTCGGGCCCGCCGCCCGCGCCTGGCACCGCGTGCCGGATCGAGACCGCCAAGACGGCCGACCCCGCGCGCCTCATGCTCGGGGAGACCACCGCCGTGACGCTCTCCCTGCACGGCGAGTGCGAGCCGACCCCGCGCGACGTGGTCCTGGTCGTCGACGGCAGCTGCCAGATGACCGGCGAGCGCATGGTCGCGGCCCGCGAGGGCGGCCGGCGCCTCCTGGACGGCCTGGCGCCCGCCGACCGGCTGGCGGTAGTGACCTTCACCGACGAAGGCGGCGGCGCGCGGCTGCGGGTCGCGCTGGGCGCGGACCGCTCCGAGGTGCGCGAGGCGCTGCGCACGCTGCCCACCGAGTGTCTGCCACCGGCGCTGTTCCCGGGCCGCGGCCAGGAGGGCCGCGTGGCGGACGGTCTGCGCGCCGGCCGCGAGGCGCTCCTGGGCGCCCAGGCTCGCCCGGAGGCGGAGAAGGTGCTGCTGCTGGTCACGCCGAGCCGCTTCGACGCCGCCGCTGAGCTCGCCCGACTGGAGGGCGGCGCCACGGCGCAGGTAACGGACCGCGCCCACGCGCTCTGGGAGGCCCGGCGGCTATGGGACGCCGGCGCTCAAGTGGTCGTCATAGGCATGGGCCCGGACACCGTCGCCCGCCGTCACGGCAGCGACCAGGGGCTGCTGGCGGCGCTCGCGCTCCCGGCCGCGGCGTACCACTACGCCGCCGCCGCGCCCGACCTGGCGGCCGCCATCCACGTGGCGGCCCGTGCCCAGCGCCCAGAGCGGCTGTTCCGGCAGCTCGAGATCACAGACGAGCTGCCGGCCAACATGCGCCTGGTGCCGGGCAGCGTCTGGCCGCCGGCGGAGACGCTGCCCGACGGACGTCTGCGCTGGACGTTCTCGGATGTGCCGCCGGACGCGCCCCCCGTGGTGCGCCTGCTCCTCGAGCCGCTGGCGCCCGGCCTCTGGCCCACCAACGTGGAGGCGCGCGCCGTGTTCACGGACGGCTGGGGTCGGGCCGGTGACGTGCCGTTCCCGGTGCCGTTCGTGGAGGTGCTCGCGCCCACGCCCACGGCCGTACCCAGCGCCACTGCCACCAGCACCATGGAGCCCACGCCGACTCCGCCGGCCACCGCCACCGCCACCGCCGCCGCGTTGCCCACCGCTACGGCGTCGGTCACGCCATCACCCGCACCTCCACCGGACGTGTACCTACCCCTGGCCTACCGCCCGCGCTGCAAGCCGTCGCTGGTGCCCATCGACGTGGCCATCGTCCTGGACACGTCCACGTCCATGCGCGGGGCCAACATGTCGGCGGCCGTGGCCGCCGCCGGGCAGTTCCTGTCGTTGCTGCAGCTGCCGCGGGACCACGCCGCCGTCGTCTCGTTCGATCGCGACGCCCGCGTGGTGCAGGGTCTCACCGGCGACCGGTCGGCCCTGGAGCGGGCGCTTTCCGGCCTGTCCACCGCCGTGGGCACGCGCATGGACCTCGGGCTGTGGACGGCCATCGACGAGGTGGGCGGCCGCGGCCGACTGGACGCCGACGGCGTGATCGTGCTCTTGACCGACGGCCGGCCGCAGGGCGGCACCGAGCCGGACATAGCCTTGGCCGCCGCCACCGCGCGTAGCCTGCGCTTGACGGTCTATGCCATAGGGCTGGGCGACGACGTTCAGCCGCTGGTGCTGGAGATCATCGCCGGCGGCCCCGAGCGCGTGCACCTGGCGCCGGGACCGGAGGACCTGGCCGCCATCTACGCCGCCATCGCGCGCGAGATCCCCTGTCGCTGAGGGCCGCCGCGTCGACGGCCGCTGGACGACCGCCGACACACCTGCCCTGCCGGCCGCGGCCGGCGGCCCAGGCCCCGGTCAGCGGTTGGCCAGAAGCGGCAGGAACAAGGTGGGCCGGCAGTCGGCCACGGACTTGACCACCAGCCGCGCGGCCGCGCTCAATTCGTGCTCCGCGGGCTGGTTGCCGCACCAGCTGAACACCTCGACCTGGAACTCGCCCCCGTCCGCCGCGCCCACCGCCGGCAGCGAGAGGCTGGGCCCGTTCGCGCCGGCCACGGCCACGCCGTCGCGGTACCACTGGTAGGTCAGGTCGGCGCCCTCCGCCGCCACGCTGAAGGCGGCGCCGGCGCCCGGACAGGCGGACACGGCCCGGGGCTGACGAAGGATGGCCAGCGGCAGGCAGTAGCGCAGGGTGACCGTGGCGACGGTGCTGGTGAAGCCACCGCCGGCGGCCACGAACTGCAGCGCGTCCGTGCCGCGGGCGTCCGGGGCCGGCGACAGCAGGAAGGCGTCGCCCGCGCGCGAGAGCGAGGCTGCCGCCGGCTCGCTCACCACCTGTCGCGCCGGCGCGAACCGGGCCAGCGCCGGCAGGTCCAACAAGCTCGGTTGCCACGCCGGCACGTAGGCCGTGTAGCCGAACGCAGTCGGCGGCTCGCCGGGCGGCGCGGGCGCAGCGGCCGTGTAGTGGATGCCCAGCGCCACGGACCGGCTGACCGCGGGCCGCCCGGCGTGGAACAGCGCCACGCCGCGCAGCTCGACGATGCCGGCGCCCAGGGCGCGGCCGGGGACCCGGAAGACCGCTTGCGGGCCGTCGGCTGCAGCCAGCACGCGCCCGTTTTGCCACAGCTGGACCTCGCGCGGTGCGGGCGCGCCCCGCGCGGTCAACCGCACCTGGAACTCCGTGTCCAGGTCGCCGCGCATGGGCTCCACCGCGGCGTCCACCGCTCGCCCGGCGTTGTCCGTCTCCAGCAGCCCCACCCAGCGGCCCTGGTTGCGCACCGGCGAATCGTCGTACGCCAGCACGCGCAAGTCGTGCGCGCCGTCCGGAAGCAGCTCGGTCCGCAAGGACACGGCCTCGCCCGGCCCGGCGCCGGCCAGGCGGGCGCCGTCCACCAGCACGTCCAGGGCCGCGATGTCGCGACCCTCCAGGCGCGTGGAGGCCACCGGCAGGAGCTCGATGGTGCCGGTGACCGGGCCGTCGGCCGCGTCGGGGGCGTCCGGCACGTCCACCTGGGGCGCCGTGGCGAACGGTCGCACCAGGGGGTCGCCGTAGAACAAGCCCTGGAACGGTGCCCACTGGTGGGCCCGGAACAGCGACTCGCCCATCGACATGCCCTGCAGGTACCACACGAACAGCCGCGGATGCGGGAACTTGCCGGTGGTGCCGGCGCCGTACACGTACGGCTCCTCCACCGTGCCCATGCTCGCGCTGGCGCCCTTGGCGATCCAGCGCGAGAGCTTCTCCTGGCCGCCGACGTCGAAGGTGGCGGCGAACGAGGTGAGGTGGTCGCCAAAGGCGCCGGCGGCCAGGGTCATGTCCGCCGCCTCCACGCCCGGCGCCGCGTGGCCGGTCATCACGCCCAGCGCGTCGTGGCGCCCGCGAGGCAGCAGCTGCACCTCGTCGTCCACCTTGTAGATGACCTCCGCCGCGCCGCCTCTGTCGCCGATGGCGCGCACGACGGCCGCGAAGTGCGGGTGCCGCGGCGTGCTGCGCACGTCGTCCGTCTGCATCAGGTAGAAGGTGCCCGCGGGCCGGGATCCGTCCGCCGCCACGCCGCGGTCGATCATGCGCACCAGGTCGTCCACCGTGTTGCCCCGCTCGCCGGTGTAGCCCAGCTGGAAGGCGATGAAGTAGCGCTCCGCCGCGCCGTGCGTGCTGGGCGCGCCATTGCGATACGCCACGCGGGCGTCGAAGTGCGCCGGCGCGTCCGATGTGCTGTAGAAGTGGTTGGTGGACGACGCGCGCTTGTTGCCGGCCAGCACGGCCTCCGACAGGAAGGCCAGGGTGTACGCTGCGGAGAGCGAGAAGCGCCGGGGCGCGGCCTCTTCCTCGGAGCCGGTCACGTTGCCCACCAGGCCGGCCGCCGGCACGTAGAACGACCGACCTGGCGCCAGGACCACGTAGTCGATGTGCCCGTCCAGGCCGCGACGGGCGATCTCGTGTCGCAGCGCCGCCAGCTGGAAGCCCGCCAGCGCCGCGTAGTCCTCGTTGCCCGGCGGCATGTACAGCACGTTGCGCTCAGGGATGCCGCGCGCGGCCCGGTAGTGGTTGGCCACGTACATGGCCTCCTGGCTGGCGGGATCCACCACCAGGAGCGCGTGCTCGGAGCCGCCGCCGGCGCGCGCCGGCCCGTACGTCAGAGCGACCGCCGCCAGGGCGACGGCGAGAGCCAAGACCCTCCGGCGGCCGCCTGTCGGAAGCACTACGGACACGCGGCGAAGCTGGCCGGCCACGCCGTGTATCGTCCCTGAAGGCGAGTGGTGCCGGGACGCGAGCTGCCGCCGCTGACGGTGGTGAGCCCGGTGTACGAGCCGTCCACGCTGTCGGGGGTCTCGAACGTGCCGCGCACGGTCACCGACATGTTGGTGGTCTCGGCGCCCCGCGACGATCCGGGCGGAGGCGGCGGCCCGGCCACGGGCCGGCAGGGCGCCCGCGTGCAGCGGCCCGGGTTGCCGGGACGGACGGGCTGGGGAGCGGAGGGCGGCCCGGGCTGCGGGTTGGCGGCCTCCGTGCCGCGAACGCCTCGCCACAGAAACGAGCCGCTCTTGATCTGGGCCTCCGCGCGATCGAAGCCCTCGGACTGGACGATGCTGCCGGCCGGCGTGCGAATCTCGATCCGGCGCACGAAACGCCCGTCTTCGGACACGGTCAGCTGGACGGAACCACCGTCATCGGTCATGCCGCACCACGCTCCGACGAGCGGCACGACGCCGCCGCCGCCGAACGCCGCGAGCGGCGCCGGCGCGCCGCCGGTGACATGGAGCAGCCACAGCAACCCGAGCAGCCCGCCCACCAGCATCGTGGGCGGGAATCCACGTCCCCTTGCCATGCGCATAACCGCACCCCCTTGTTCCAGACCCGCGCCGCGCCCATACGCAACAACGCGATGAGCCGCGGCACATCGCACGCTGATGGTATCACACGCCGCCACCGCTGTCGAGGTTGGCGCCGGCTGGATTCCCGCCTGCCGGTACGGCGCGCCGGGGCGACGTTGATCTGCGGGAGCCGGGTCAAGTCAGGTGCTATGATGGTGAAGGGCCCGGTCCCGGCCGGGCCTGCCTTCCGAGCCACCACGGCACCCGATCCGAGGTCGTGCCCCATGGGCCCCTTTGCCGGCGAGATCGCGGCGCTGGCCACCGCTGTCTGCTGGTCGTTCACCGCCCTGTTCTTCAGCTTTGGCGGACGGCGCGTCGGCTCGGACGTGGTGAACCGGACGCGGCTGCTCCTGGCCCTGGCGTGGTTGGCCATGCTCCACACGGCACTGTACGGCCGGCCGTGGCCGGAGGCCGTCGAGCCGGAGCGCTGGTGGTGGTTGGGGCTGTCGGGGGTGCTGGGCCTGGTGATAGGCGACGCGGCGCTCTTCCAGGCGTACGTGCTGGTGGGGCCGCGCCTGGCCATGCTGATGATGTCGCTGGTGCCCATCGCCAGCACCGCTATGGCGTGGCTGTTCCTGGGCCAGACCATCGGCCGGGAGCAGGCCCTGGGCATTGCGCTGACCGTGGGCGGGGTGGCGTGGGTGGTGACCGAGCGAACCGGCGGCCCGGCCCATGATACCGGGCCGGCCTTCCGCAAAGGCATCGCCCTGGCGTTGGTGGGCGCGCTGGGCCAATCGGCCAACCTCATCACCGCCCGGGTGGGGCTGGCCGGAGACTTCCCGGCGCTGTCGGCCAGCATGCTGCGCATCCTGGTGGCGGCCGTCGTGCTGTGGCTGCTGAGCGCCTTGCGCGGGGACGTAGGTCGGGTGGTGTCGCGCTGGTCCGACCGCTCGGCCATGGCCGCCATGGTTGCGGGCTCGGTAGTGGGCCCGTTCCTGGGCATCTGGTTGTCGCTGGTGGCCATCCAGCGCACCCAGGTCGGCATTGCCTCCACCCTGATGGCGCTCCCGCCGGTGCTCCTGATCCCGCTGGGTTACCTGGTGCACGGCGAGCGTGTCACGCGGCGCGGCGTGGTGGGCACCATGGTGGCGATCACCGGCGTGGCCGTGATCTTCCTGGCCTGACGGCCCTTGCGAGAGGCGGTGCGCGCGTGCGAGCCGAAGCCCGGTGAGCGGCGACCTGGACCTGGCGGCCGTCCAGGCGGTAGTCACCGACATGGACGGCGTGCTCTGGCGGGGCGGCGAGATGTTGCCCGGGGTGGCGGAGCTGTTCTCGTTCCTGGCGGAGCGGGAGGTGCCCATTGTCCTTGCCACCAACAACGCCGCGGCGGAACCGGAGGCCGTGACGCGCCGGCTGGCGGCCGCCGGCGCGGTGGTCCAGCCGGAGCAGGTGATCACGTCGGCGCTGGTGGCCGCGGACTTCCTGCGCGCGGACCACCCGCCGGGCACACCCACCTACGTCATCGGCGGCCCGGCCTTGCGCCGGGCGCTGACCGACGCCGGGTTCACCGTCGTGCCCGACGCGGCCAGTGCGGCCGAGCTGGTGGTGGCCGGCATCGACTTCGACCTGACGTACGACAAGCTGGCCCACGCCGCCCTGCACATCCAGCGCGGCGCCAGGTTCGTGGGCACCAACGGCGACCTCACCTACCCGGCGGAAGACGGGCTGCGACCGGGCGCCGGGACCATCCTGGCCGCTCTTCAGGCGTGCACCGGCAGGGCGCCGGTCACGGTGGGCAAGCCGCAGCGGGCCATGTTCGACGCGGCGGTGGCCCGGCTGGGCCGGCCCGCGGAGCGCACCGTGATGCTGGGGGACCGGCTGGACACCGACGTCCTGGGTGCCCGGCGCGCCGGGCTGCGCAGCGTGCTGGTAACCACCGGCGTTGACGTGGCGGCCGGCGAGAGGTTCCGCCGCGCCCGGCCCGACCTCGTCGTCAGCGGCCTGCCGGAACTGCTGGCCCTCTGGCGCGGCGCGCGCCGGCGGTGACGGCGCCGGGAGGCGCGGGGCGTCAGACCCCGTCGGCCCCCGCGGCGCCACGGCAGCGGGCCGCCACGTGCGCGTTGAAGGCGGCCGCCAGCCGGCGCGCCACCGGTCCCGGGCGGCCGTCGCCCAAGAGCCGACCGTCCAGGCGCGTCACCGCCGTGACCTCCACCGTGGTGCCCACGAGCAGCACCTCATCCACCCGCTCCAGGTCGTCCGCCACGACCGGCGCCTCCAGGCACGGCAGTCCCGCGGCGCGACACAGCGCAAGCACCTCGGCCCGCGTGATGCCCGGCAACACGTGGTTGGTGAGCGGATGGGTGACCAACGTCCCGTCCCGCACCACGCACACGTTGGTGTGCGTGCCCTCGGTGACCACGCCGTCGCGCACGAACACGGCTTCCTCCGCCCCGGCCTCGTGTGCCCGTTGGTTGGCCAGCACGTTGGGCAGCAGCGCGATCGACTTGATGTCGCAACGCGCCCACCGCACGTCCGGCACCAGCACCGCCGACACGCCTCGGGCCAGATCCTCGCGCGCGCGCCACGGCGTGACGGCAACGTACGCGGTGGGCGGCGTGGCCGGCTCGGGGAAGGCGTGCCGGCGCGGCGCGGCGCCCCGTGTGATCTGCAGGTACACCAGCGCGTCGCGGGACGCCAGGCCGTTGTCGGCGATCAAGCGCGTCACGATGGCCTCGAGCCGCGGCGCGTCCGGCCAGTCCAGACGCAAGGCGCTCAGGCTGCGACCCAGCCGGCGCCCGTGCTCCGGCAGGGCGAACGGCCGGCCGCCGTAGACCCGGACGACCTCGTACACGCCGTCGGCAAACAGGAAGCCGCGGTCATCCGGCGACACGCGCACCGCCTCGCGCTCCACGAAGCGGCCGTTGAAGTACGCGATCACAGCGCGCGAGAGGATATCGCGCCCCGGGCGGCCCGGCAACCGGCGGCGACCCACGCGCGGCCGGCGCGGTGCGCGCTATCCTTGGCCGCATGGTCGTGCCCAGGGAGCGGTTCAGGGCCGCGGTGGCGCGCGTGAGGCGCGGCCTGCTGGCCGGTCTGCCGGGCATGGCGGCCATGGCGGGAATGGCGCCGCCGGGCCGAACGGCAACCCAGCCCGAGCGCGCACTGGAGGCCGGCGCCGCCGTCGCGGCGGCCTTGGTGCTGTTGTACCCGGCTCCCGACGGGGCGCCGCTGCTGCCCCTCACGCTGCGCCCAAGGGAGCTGCCGCGCCACGGCGGGCAGGTGTCGCTGCCCGGCGGGCGGTTGGACGACGGCGAGGCGCCAGAGCAGGCGGCACTCAGGGAACTGCGCGAGGAGCTCGGCGTCCGGGCGGCGGGCATACGGGTCCTGGGCACGCTTTCGCCGCTGTACATCGCGCCCAGCCACTTCGTCCTGTGCCCGGTCGTGGCGGCAATCGCGCGCCGGCCCCGCTTCCGGCCCGACCCGCTCGAGGTGGCGGAACTGATCGAGACGCCGCTGGACGGCTTTCTGGGAGGCCGCCGGCACCGCCGCTTCGCGCGCCGCGAGGGCGGCGGGACGCAGTGGGTGCCCTACTACCCGGTGCGGGGCCACAGGGTGTGGGGCGCCACGGCCATGGTGCTGGCCGAGCTGGCCGCGGTCTGGGCCGCCGGGTAGGTCACGGCGGCGTGCGCCGCCTGGCGCCGCGCGAGCTCCGGCGGGCAACGCCGGGCCGGCGGGCAACGCCGGGCCGGCGGGCAACACCGAGCCGGCGGTCCCACGGGGCCTGGACGGCCCGCGGCCGCGTCCTCTACAATGGCCGTGTCGGCGCGGCCGTCGCGGTAGGCGGTCGCCGCGCCCTCAGCACCAGCCATGGCACCATCGGACGCGGCCGTGGGCCGCATCTTCGTGGCGGCACCGCTGCCCGCGGCCGCCCGCGAGACCATCGCCGCGCGCCTGTCCGCGACCCTGGCCGGCCGGCCCCTCCCGGGCCGTGTCGTGGACCCGCGCCACTGGCACCTGACATTGCGCTTTCTAGGTGACATCTCCGCCGCCCAACGCCGTGACCTGTGCCGCGAGCTGCGCCTGGCGGCGCTGGGGGCGGCGTTCCCCATCACCTTCACCAGCCTGGGCGCCTTCCC
>Ga0114946_10002189_pt1 | contig 13433 bp, 11 predicted proteins | sample WalLakDeSediment_FD_88676 | JGI IMG/M metagenome (GOLD analysis project Ga0114946, IMG submission 88676) | Lake sediment microbial communities from Walker lake, Nevada to study Microbial Dark Matter (Phase II) - Walker Lake 11/02/13 Deep Sediment | ecosystem: Environmental > Aquatic >...
AGGTCGAGCAGACCGGGGATGGGTTCCAACAGGTGGCCGTGGACGAAGCGCACGCGGCCCGGCGCCAGGCGCTGCCCGTTGGCGCGCGCCAGCGCCAGGGCGGTCGCGGAAATGTCGCTGGCAGTGATCTCTGCCTGGGGCAGGTGCAGGGCCAGCGTGACGGCGATGCAGCCGCTGCCGGTCCCCACGTCGGCGATGCGCAGCGCCCCGCGCGGCCGCGCCCAGCGGATGGCCAGCTCGACAAGCTGCTCCGTTTCGGGCCGGGGAATGAGCACCGCGGGGCTGACCTGAAAGTCACGGCCGTAAAAAGGGGCCAGGCCGCTGATGTAGGGGAGCGGTTCTTTGCGCCGGGCGCGCCGGATGCAGTCCAGGTAGCGCTGCTGCTGGGCGGCGCTGAGCGGCCGGTCGCCGTGGGCGACCAGGTGGCTGTGGCTTTTCTGTAAGACGTGCTCCAGCAGCAGGCGCGCGTCCAGACCGGGGGTGGGGGAGGTGGTGGAGAGGTGGAAACGGCCGTAATCCCAGGCCTCTTGAATATTCATGACAAAAAGAAAAAGGCAGAAGGTGGGTTTATCAGCCTTCTGCCTTCATCCTTCTGCCCGGTTTGTTTGTATCAGGCGTAACTGCTCACTATTTCAAAGCTGTGGCCGGTCTCCTGACCGCGCCGCCCGGGTTAGAAGAGATCATCAGGCGGGCTGAACGACTGGAATGTATCCTAACTCTTCCAGCTTGTCCAGAATGACCTGGGCGCTCTCTTCCGGCGTCTGTATGTCGGTGCGCACGTGGATGTCGGGCTTCACCGGCGCCTCAAACGGATCGGAGATGCCCGTGAAGTTGGGGATTTCACCGGCAATCGCCTTCTTGTACATCCCCTTCACGTCGCGCTCCATCACAACCTCCAGCGGCGCGTCAATAAAGACTTCCAGGAAGTTGGTCGTTTCGGCGCGGACGTTGTCGCGCACGGCCTGGTAGGGCGAGATGAAGGAACAGATGCAGCCGATGCCGTTGCGCGAGAGCAGCTTGGCCACGAAGGCGACGCGCTCAATATTTTTGTCCCGGTCTTCTTTCGAGAAGCCCAGGTCGCGCGTCAGGCTCTGGCGCACCACGTCGCCGTCCAGCCGTTCCACCTTTAGGCCGCGTTTGTGTAGTTCATCGACCAAAATCAGCGCAATGGTCGTTTTGCCCGCGCCGGAGAGGCCCGTCATCCACACGACGTAGCCGGTATTGTTTGCATAGACATGGTTTGTCATGATTCGTTGTATGGTTCCTTTTATATTAGATGAGCGCAGCTTCTAGCTGCGCGGCTTCGGCGCGCACAAAACCCGTTTGCAGGAGGTGCTCCAGGATCATGTGCGCGTTCTCTTCCGCACTTTGCGTCAGCGTTTCAATGCGAATTTCCGGGCGGCGCGGCGCTTCATAGGGGTCATCAATGCCGGTGAACCCTTGCAGTTCACCCCGGCGCGCGCGCGCGTACAGCCCCTTCGTGTCGCGCTGCTCACATATTTCCAGGGGGGTGTCTACAAAGACCTCGACGTAATTCTCGCTGCCGACCATCTGGCGCACGTCGTTGCGCGTCGCGCGGTAAGGGCTGACGGCCGCGCAAATGGCCACGCCGCCGTGGCGCACGATTTCAGACGCCACGTAGCCGATGCGCCGGATGTGGTCATCGCGGTCTTCTTTGCTAAAGCCCAGTCCTTCTGAAAAGTGGGTGCGCACGACGTCGCCGTCCAGCAGGGTTACCTGGCGCCCGTGCTCCAGCAGCAGGTTAGTCAAGACGCCCGCGGTCGTGGATTTGCCGGCATTGTGCAAACCGGTCAGCCAGATGCAGACGCCTTGACGGTAGCGCGGCGGGTAGGTTTCGGCCAGGATTTCAGCCACTTCGGGACGCGTGAACCATTCGGGGAGTTGACGGCCGTTTAACAGATACTCCTCGCGCACCTGCGTGCCGGAAATGGAGGCCGTGCGCGTCTCCTTGGAGACTTTGGAGATCTCCTCGTACCGTTCCTCATCCGGCAAATAGACCAGCATGCGGAAGGGTACTACGGCAACGCCCAGTTCGTCGCTGTACTGCTCGACCAGTTCCTGCGCGTCGTAGGGGCCGTAAAAGGGTTTGCCGTTGGAGTCGTTGCCGGGTCCGGCGTGATCACGGCCGACGATGAGGTGGTTGGCGCCGTAGTTGCGCCGAATCAGGGCGTGCCACAGCGCCTCGCGCGGGCCGGCCATGCGCATGGCCAGCGGCAGCAGCGAGAGCAAAATGCGGTCTGGGTCGTAATAGCGCGCCGCCAACGCCTTGTAGGTGCGCACGCGCGTGAAATGGTCCACGTCGCCGGGCTTCGTCAGGCCCACGACGGGGTGCAGCAGCAGCACGCCGTCTTTTTCCTGGGCGGCGCGCTTGGTCAACTCTTCGTGCACGCGGTGCAGCGGATTGCGTGTCTGGAAGGCGACCACGTTGGCGTGGCCGAAGGTTTCCAGCCTGGCGCGCGTTTCCGCCGGGGTCAGGCGAATATTTTTGAAGTCGTAATGCCGCGGCAACTGCAGCACGCGCAGCGGACCGGAGATATTGACCTTGCCCCAGCGATGCATCTCGGCTACCAGCGGATGGCGCAGGTCCTGCGTGCCGAAGGCTTTCTCGGCGACTTCGGCCAGGTTCCAGGCGTAGATTTCCGCGACCGTCATGATGGCCAGCAGTTCGTTCTGCAGATCGCGCAGGGCGATTTCGTCTCCTACTTTGATGCGCGCGCGCTCCTCGTCATTGATGGGCAGCGTGACGGGCAGCGGGAAAATGTGGCCGTCGGCCAGGCGCATCGTGTCCAGAACGCTTTGATGGTCGGCCTGGGACATGAAGCGGTCGAGCGGCGAGAAGGCGCCGATGGCGAGCAGCTCCAGGTCACAGACGGCGCGCTCAGAAATCCGAATCGAAATCAGCCGTTTGGCGTATTCTTTGAGTTCGGCCGCTTCCGGCGCCGGTACGACTAAGTCAACCAGCTTGCCGCCATAGGGTGGAATTAATCTGGTTGTTGTCAATGTGTTGATCAAGGTCATGCTCCTTACTAAACCGGCAAAGAGTTGCCAACTTTGCGGAAAATTGGCAACTCTAAACCGGGAATTTACATCTAAATGCTCGCTGCGCGCAGCGAGACAGTTTGACAGGACACGCTGCCGGTCGCGCGCGTGTTCGCTCTCATTTTAAGGCGTGCAATGGTGTAGGATGAAGAAGGTCCGGCGGGAAAACGGCCGTTTTCTTTAGCGACCCTACAGCCGGTTTTACGTAACTCAAGCAGCGGTTTACTTTGTAAACATAGCCAAGCTTCACAGACTGTACGCCGTTAACCTTAACATTTGCCTTACTGGTTGGAAAACGTCAATACTTATTCCGGCGTCTTGGTGATAACCTGTCCCAGGTCTAGAACCTGCCCCGGTTCGACGCTAAAGGTATAGTCTTCAATGAGGAACTGGGAAAAGCCCAGGTCCATCACCAGCCCGTACTCTCCCGGCGGTACGTTGCGGAAGATAAAAACGCCGGTGGGGAATAGCTCGGCGCGGGGGCTGTCTTCGTTGGTGCGCACGTACGCGGGTTCACCGGTGTTGACGGATACGATTTCCCCCAGAATTAACTCTCTGGGAATGAGGGGCATAAAGCCTTGATCGCCCACTTCGCGAATCAGGACGCCGCCCACTACGCCATTGTCGCCGCCGGCCGCCGGCAAATTGACCTCCGGGCTGGGCGGTTCGGCCTGCATACCCTCAGGCGTGGGAACCGGGTAGCCGGGGTCGGGCGCGGCCGCGGGCATGCCGGGATAGCCGGTTGTGCTTTCTTGCGTAACGGCCGTTGTGTCATCTGCCGTTGCGCCATCGACCACCACCGGTACACTTACGGCCGCCGCCGGCGTTTCCGCCGGCGCACCGCCGCTGGGCCCGCAGGCGCTCAGCAGCAGCCCTAGCGTCGCTGCCAGCGCTACGCTGAGCCACGTTACCAGCGCTAAACCGTGTTTTTTACTCGTTATCATCATAATTCCTTGCCATTTGGAGTTGAGAAGCGCCAGCCACGGGGTGCAAGGCGTCGATAGCGTCAAGGCCGTTTGCCCCGCGCCTGGCGCCGTTAAAAAGTGAGAGCCACCTACTGCTAGGTGGCTCTCAAATTTCATGCCGTCAGGGCACAATCAAGCTTACTGGTTGAAGCCTTCGTAGGTAAAGAGCAGGTCAGCAGTGGTGGAGTTGCCCAGCTCGTTCACCACGGCGATGATTTTACCGCCTGGCGCCATGCAGGTCGCGCTGCCGACGTAGCCGTTCGCAATCTTACCCAACTGCAGGTCGTTGATGGCCGCGCCTGTGGGCAACGGCGCGTTCACGGTGTAGCCGGAATTGCTAAAGGTGCAGTTCACGGTGGCGGCCGGGCCGACGTTCATCAGGTTGAAGCCGGTGTAGAAGCCCGCGTTGCGGTCCATGATCAGCGGCATAACCAGTTTCTCGGTCGCGCTGGCCGGGTCGAAGCCGTTGTAGGAACTGCCGTAGTTGGTGAAGTTGGTCTGGTTGACAATCGCCACCAGGTTGTTGCCTGCGCTATTGGCGGTCACCTGCGCGGAACCCACAAAGCGCTGCCCGAAGGTGCAGGTAGAGTTAGTCTGCCCATTCAGGGAGAAGGCGAAGAGACCAAAGGTGCCGGAAGCGCCCGCCGCAACGGTCTGCGTTTCGGTACAGGCCGTGCCGGGCTGGCCGGCGGCCGGCGTGTAGCTAACCGTCACGTTGGTGGAGCTGGCGCCAATGTTCTGGATCTGGATACCGGTGTGGTAGCCCACGTTGTTGAACTGCACCAGCGGCATAACCGGGTCCGCAGCGCCGCCCGTGAAGCCGTTGTAGGCATAGAGCGTACGGTTGCCGGTCTGAATCACGGTGGCAACGATCTCACCGCCCGCGGAGGCTGTCACGGTCGCCGCGCCGACATAGGGGCTGGTTAAGCAGGTGTTCTGGCGCTGATCAAAGGTGCGGGCCGCGCCCGGGGCCAGGCCGTTGAAGCTCTCGGTACAGCCGCCGGAGTAATTCACGGTCACGTTGGTCGGGGCGGAGCCGGTATTCTGCACGTTGAACCAGGTGTCGTACTGGCCGGCATTGCCCTTCATGATCAGGGGCAGGGAGATAACGCCCGCGCCGGCGTCAAAGCCGCCGTAGCTGGCGCCGAAGTTGAAGCCGTCACCCAATACGTTGGCAATCGCGGCCACCGGCTCGTTGGAGGAAATCACCACGGAGCCGTTGAAGCCGGCCGCCACGCCGGCGGGCAGCGGGAAGTAGGTGTTTGAGCCGTTTGCCGGAATGGTGTCGGGCAGTTCATGCGCCATAGATCCATTTTGGTTGTAGAACACAATTGAGACCTGCGCCGGATTGCTGCTCAGGTTCTGTACCTGAAAGCCGGAATTGTAGGTGGTCGGCGCCGCGCCGACTGTGGACACAAGCATCAGCATGGCCAACGCCAGCACCACGATAACGATTACTTTCTTCATAATTTAACTCTCCTATGCGCTAATTTGAGCCTTTTGCTCCATTGGACTACCGTTAGTATAGGGCCGGCGCCGGGATGGGGCAATAATCCTTTTGGGTTAGCAAGCGGGTGATTTAGAGGAGTTAGCGGCCGGGAGCGCGGCAAATTTGGCCGGAAGCGCCTGTTTTACAGCTTGAGCGAGATGAGCGCGGTGATAAATTCACCAATGAGCCAGATGACGCGCGTGCAGATGGTGACGATGAGCGCTACGGGAAAGGGCATGAACTGGGTCAGCAGCAGCGTGAGGGAGATTTCGCGCACGCCCATGCTGGTGAAGGTGAGCGCGCCGGCGAGCGAGAGCGTGCTGGCCAGGGCCCACATGCCGATGGCGGCGGGCAAATGGCTGAAGGGCAACGGCCGTAAAAAATTCACCACCGCAAACAGCACCAACCCCCCCACGCTCCACACCAGCACATAGGCCAGCAGCCAGCTTAGCGTATCGCGCCAGCGCAGCCGCCGGGGAGGGACGCGGCGGTTCAGCCGGCCCCAGAGCGCCGTAAGCAGGTTGGGATGCATCAGCGCGACGCACAGCAGCGCCGTGAGCAGCAGCAGCCAGGCCTGGCTGACGTTATCCGTCAGTGCCGGGGGCAAGGCCCAGAAGGGCAGCGTGAGTAGGGTCGTAATGACCCCGGAGACAAAGATCAGCGCCAGCTCCAGGCCGCTGAGCAGCGAGATCGTTAATTTGCTGACCTGCGCCTGCTCGTACAGCAGGGCGCGGTTGGCGATGTACCAGACGGCGCCGGGAATACGCTTGGCCAGGTTGGCGTACCACCAGATTTTGATATTTTGCGGCAGGTTGTCGAAGTCGGCCAGGCGCGCGCAGAGGGTGTGCCAGACCCAGGCGCCGAGAAACATGTCGAGCAGCAGAAAGATCATGGCGTACAGCAGCCAGAACGGCCGAATTTGCCAGGGGTAGGCGCGGATGAGGTCCCAGTTGCCCGCAATGACGGAGACAATGACTGCGATGGTGAGCAGCAGGAAAAAGCCCATCACCCAGCGCTGCCGTGGACCGCTGAAAAGGAAGTCGGCCGTGTGCCGCAGCCAGCGCTTCAGCGTGCGCCATCCGGCGCGCAGCAGGGAGGGGTGCTGGTTCATCGGCGACGCTGTCCTGGCGCCGGTGGGGTGGGCCGGCTCACCCAGGGGGGCGGCGGCGTTGTCGCTATCCCGCTGCGCCAGCCGCGGTACAGCCCCAGCCAGTAGGCGCGCAGCGCGCGCCCGCGCCGCGCCGCCAGCAGCCGCAGCGTGGCGCGCAGGGCGCTGGCCAGGCGGTACGGGAAGATGAGCAGCATGCGCGCGCCACGGCCGTGTTTGCGAAAGTAACGGCCGCTGCTCTGCGCCTTCCAATAGCGTTCCGCCGGGCTGCCCACGCCGCCGCTGCTGCTGGAGACGGCGTGCCAGATCTGGGCGCGCGGCGCGCAGCGCAGCCGCCAGCCCCCCGCGCGCAGCCGCAGGCAGTAATCCAGGTCTTCGTAATAGAGGAAAAATTGCTCGTCGAGCAGGCCGATCTGCGTCGCCGCGGCGAAGGTGAGCAGCGCGCCGCAAAACGGGGCAAAGTCCACGTCCCGCGCCGCGTCCCACTGGCCGCGGTCGAGATCGTCGTCGCCGCCGGCGCGCTTTTCCAGCAGCCAGGGGTGCAGCCGGTTGCCGACGCTCCAAATGCGCTGCGGCTCGCCGGCGTAATAAATTTTGGCGGTCACCAGGCCGACGTCGGGCGCGCGCTGCGCCTCTTCCACCAGCTCGGCCAGGCAGTCGGGCGCGAGCAGGGTGTCGTTGTTGAGCAGAAAGCAGTAGGCGGCGCCCTGGGCGAGGGCGCGGCGCAGGCCGACGTTGTAGCCGCCGGCGAAGCCCAGGTTGCGCGGGTTGCGCACGATCTCCACCTGCGGGAAGCGCGGCTGGATCAGGGGCGCCAGGGGCGGATCGCTGCCGTTGTCGACGAGCAGGAGGGTGAAGTGGGGGTGGGTTTGGACAACGGCCGTTTCCAAACACGCCGCCGTTTTCTCCACCTCGTTCCAGGCCGTGATGATGACGACGACGTGGGCGCTCATGGTGCGAAGGCAAAGCCGGAGTCGACCGCGGCGGCCGCGCCCAGGCAGTACAAGATTTTCGCGACGTAAACGACCGGCAGGCTGCGCCAGTAGCGCCAAAAGGCGGGGTCGGCGTAAATGCCGGCCGTGATGCGCGCCGCAATCAGCGGCGCGAGCGCGCGCCACCAGAGGCCGCGGCGCGCCAGGCGCGGCGTGGCGTATTCGGCGGCGTAGCGCCAGCGCACGCGGGCGCCGTTGTGGCCCAGCCGCCGCCAGTGGCGCACGACGGCGCCCCAGGTGGTGCGCCCCGGCCGGTGGGCGACGACCGCGCGCGGCTCAAAAAAGAGGCGGTAGCCGGCCAGCCGCATGCGAATGGTCCAGTCGGTGTCCTCGCCCGCGGCGCCGGGGAAGGATTCGTCCAGGCCGCCCACTTTCGCATAGACGACGCGGCGCAGACTGAGGTTGAGCGTGGGCAGTTGGAAGCGCGCTCCGGGGGGATGGGTGGGCACGAATTCGTGGAAGAGGGCCACGTTGTCGCTTTGGGCCCAGTAGTTGCGGCCCTCCAGCGCCACGCCGCCGCCCACGACCTGCTCGCCGGCGGCGTGGCGCGCCAGGTGCTGGGCGACCCAGTCGGGCGCGGGCGCGCAGTCGGCGTCGGTGAAGAGAAATAGATCGCCGCGGGCGGCCTGCATGCCCAGGTTGCGCGCGCGCGCGGCGGGGGACGGCTGCTGCGTGTCGACGAAGCGCACGTGGGGGAAGGCGGCCAGCGTCCCGGCCTCGTCCCGCCCCACGACGATGATTTCGTCCGGGGGATGGGTTTGGTGGGCAACGGCCGTTAGCGCGCGCGCCAGCGCCGGGTCGTTCAGGCTGGGGATAATCAGCGAAATCTGCATCGGGGTTCAGCCTGCCGGGGGCTTGTAGGCGTAGACGTTCATAATATTGGCGCGGTTTAGCCGCTCGGCCAGCCAGTAGAGCGGCCAGGTCAGCACGCGCAGCGGCCAGTTGTAAAGCAGCTTCAGGCGCGGCGCCCACTTTTCGGGCGACGCGCCGCGGCTCGTCAGCAGCATCTCCGCGCTGAGCAGCGTCAGCCCCAGGCGGCCGCCCAGGCTTTCAAATTGCGCGTTGACGAAGCCGGCGTCCTCCAGGTAGCGCCGCAGCACGGCCGGCGTGAAGAGGTGCAGGTGGCGCGGCCGGTCCCAGCCCACCCAGCCGCCGCCGAAGAGGCGCGCTTCCCAGGCGACGGGATTGGGCAGGCTGAGCGCCAGCATGCCGCCCGGCCGCAGGATGCGCCTAATCTCCGCCAGCGCCGCCTTGGGGTCGATGACGTGCTCCAGTACGTCCCACAGGCTGACGGCGTCGAAGTGGGCGTCCGGGAACTGGGCCGCCTCCAGCGTGCCGACGGTCACCTCCAGGTTGAAGGTCTCGCGCGCGTAGGCGGCGGCGTAGGGGCTTAGCTCCACGCCGCGCACCCGCCAGCCGTGGTCGCGCATGGCGTTGAGAAAGAGTCCGGTGGCGCAGCCGACGTCGAGCAGCGCGCCCGGCCGCGGCGCGAATTTCATGAACTGCCGGCAGCGGCGCTGCAAACCGTAGTTGGCGTCCACCCGGCGCGTGACGGAGCGCTCGGCGCGGATGTCCTCGCGGTAGGGGTCGTAATCTGCGGGGTAGTGTTCGGGCAGTTCTTCCAGCGTGAGCCGCGGATTCTGGTAGATCAGGCCGCAGGCGCGGCAGCGCACCAGCCGGTAGTCGCCAGGGCGGTTGAGCAGCAGGTCGGGGCCGTGATTGATGAGCGCGGCGTCGTCGGCGCCGCAGTAGTTGCAGGGTACAGGTTTCATTGGGGTTTGCTGCAAAAGAAAACGAAGCAGAAGGCCAGGTTGAGGGGCACCAGCGGGGCGGCCAGCAGGCGCGCCAGCCGCTTGGGATGGCGCAGGACGCGCCGCCAGTCGGTGAAGGTGCGCGGCCGTTCGATTTCGTATTTGATGGTGTGGTCGACGCGCAGCCCGTTGGCTTCGAGCAGTTGCTGCCATTCCAGGCGCGCCATATAGCGCTGGATGGGCTGGATGTCGATGTTGGTGCGCCCCTGGCGAAAGGCGATCCAGACGTTGTGGAGCAGGCTGAAGGTGTTGGGCACGAGCACGAAGGCGCGCCCGCCGGGCCGGAGCACGCGCGCCATTTCGGCTACGGCCGTTGCCATATCCACGTAATGCTCCAGGCTGCCGATGTTGCTGACGACGGTAAAGCTGCCGGCGGCGAAGGGAAGCTGCTGCCCGTTGCCCAGCGTCAGGCGTCGCCCGGTAGTGGACTGCCCCGTTTGCAGGGCCGTAAAGGCCAGGTCCAGCCCCTGGGCGTTGACGCCGCGCCGGCGCGCCAGCGCAGTAAGCTGGCCGTGGCCGCAGGAAACGTCCAGGTAGACGTCGTCGGGCCGCAGCTCGAAGAGGTCAATCAGCCACAGGTAAAAGGAGTCCGGCAGGGCGATGTCGGTGACGCGGTAGAGCGCCTCGTAGGCCCGGCGGCTGGCGGCGTCGGTGAGGGTCTGGTCCAGACGAATTTCGAGCGCGATGTCGGCGCGCGGCGCGCGCGGGCGCGTGGTGAAAGGGGTGTTTGCAGTCATTGTTTTTATCGCCAGCAATGTATCTTCTCAATAAGTTGGCTCGGGCCGGTCTCCTGACCGTGCCCGCCGGTGGCACGGTCAGGAGACCGGCCACAGCCCCGCAATATTGAGGAGTTACCCGGCAATGATAGCGGTGGGGGATCGTTTTGACAAACCTGGGGAGGGGGAATCACGGATAGGAGAGAACACGGATACTTGCTAAAATTTATCCGTGTTCCTTCCTATTCGTGGTTATCTTCTTTTTCGGCCAGCTTGACGAGTTGGTCGACGAGGCGCCGCCAGGCGAAACGGCCGCTGCGGCTGCGCTCGGCGCCGGCGGTTTCTGCTTCAACATTCTGGCGCATCTGCGGACCGAGATTCTCGGCAAAAAAGCGCTCAATCGCCGCCGCCAGCGCGGGGGGATCTTCCGGGGGGACGACGAGCCCGGTACGGCCGTCGGCCACGGCGTCCGCCAGGCCGCCCACGTTGGTGGTAATCACCGGCTTGCCGCGCCCAAAGGCGGTTTGCACGACCGCGCTTTGGGTGGCGGAGCGGTAGGGCAGCACGACCACGTCGGCGCGGTCGATGCAGGCGGCCAGCAGTTCGTCGGGCAGGTAGGCGTCGAGCAGCGTGACGTGGGCCTCCAGACCCAGGCGCGCAATCTGCGCGCGCGCGGCCTCGGCCCCCTGCCAGAACTCGCCGGCGACGAGCAGATGCAACGGGCGGCGCGCCAGCGCCAGGGGGAGCGCGTCCAGCAGAACGTCCAGCCCTTTGTACGGCCGTACAAAACCACAAAACAGCAGCAGCGGGCGGTCGTTGGGCAATGCCACAGGTATTTCGGGCAGCGCTGCGGTAGCGGCATTGCCGAGCGCGGCGTAGGTGGGCAGCGGCGTCACGACGGGGTCCGCGCCGGGTACGGTCTGGCGCAAAATGCGCGCGTCGGACTGCGCGTGGACAATATGGCCGTCGGCCGGGCCGAGGGTGAGGCGCAGCACGGCGGGCAGCAGGAAACGGCCGAAACGCCCCTGCTCGTGGGGCAGCACGTTGTGGCAGATGAAGATCAGGCGCGGGCGGCCGGGCAGGCGCTTGACGGCGCGCCCCAGCACGCTCCAGGCGGGCGCAAAGTAGGGATGCCACCAGGGGATGACGACCGCGTCGGGTCGCCAGGCGCGCATGCGGCGCAGCGTGCGCCGCCAGCTTAGCGGGTTGAGCGGGTTGAGGATGAATTCGGCGGCGGTCTGCAACGGCCGTTGGCTGGGGTCGCGGTCGCTGCGGCCGGGAAAGAGCCAGCCGGGATATTGCTGCGAGAAGGAAAGCAGCAGGACCTCGTAGCGCGGGTCGGCTCGCAGCGTTTGGGCCAGCAGCGTTGTGTAGTGGGCGATGCCGCCGCGGTAAGGGTAGGTGGGACCCAGCAGGCAGAAGCGGGTCCTGGCGCCGGAATCAGTCATGGCGTATTACTTCCTTTTCAAATACGCCGTCAGGCCCATGGCGGCCGGGATTGAAAACAGGGCGGTCAGAATGAGTACGACGAGATGGGGAATAGCGGCGCGCCAACCCGCGTGCATCATGGTGTGCAGCGGCGACCCCGACAGGATGAAGAAATCAGCCGGGTTCCGGACCACCTGGGGTAAATAGCCCCATAGCTGCTGCGCGAAGTGGAGTAGAGACATATCCGCCCACCGGTAATCGGGATAGTTACTCAAGATGCGCCCCCCCAACTTGTCTGACAAGGCGTAGCGCAGCAGGATCCAATTGTGTAAACCGAAAAAGAGGGCCATTGGCGCGCCCAGCCAGCCGAGAAACGGCTTCTTGCCGGCCAGCCAGTGCAGCAGCGCTCCATATCCGAGCATGAAAATGGACAGCTCGCTGACAAAACGGCGCGGCCCGAATCCACCACCCCCATACCAATCGCTGACGCTGGCGTTGATATAGATGGAAAGCAGGAGAACGACCGCCAGGGGGGCGACGAGGCGCTTGTTTTTGGGGCCGATCACGACCAACCCCACCACGGCCGGCAGCGTTGCCGGCATCCAGGTAAAGAGCCCATGAAACGTCGAAAACAGCAGCGGCCGCAGATAAAGGGCACTCCACAGCATGAACGCACCGCCTTGGGGCACGGTGACCCATGACCCGAAGAACAGGTACCAGATCCAGAGCTGTAGGGAAAAAACTACTAGCGCCGACAACCCGACAGCCAGCAGATAGACCGACCCCTGGCGCCATTTTGCAAACCGCGTCGCGGCGGACGGCGCAACCCACCACATTAACGCGGATACGATTGGAAGCGCCACATAGATCACGTGTTGCCAGCGAACCAGGCTGGCCGCGCCGATCAGCGCGCCGATCAGCGCGCCGCTGCGCCAGGATGGCTTCTTCATATGGCGCTGTAGCCAGAACCAGACAACCAGCGTCGTGGTGAATGCTGACGCCGTATGGGAGTAGTGCGGCTCGCGGAATTGATAGTACAACAACGAGGTGGCGAACAAAAAGGTCAGGGTTGTGAAGAAGGCGGGACGGGGCGCAAACAGTTTGTAGAGCATCCGCCAATTAAGGTAAAACGCGCACCAGCCCATGAACATGGAAAAGACGGCCGTTACGCCCAAAAACCACCATTCATAGCCGGTCAACACGGTCGGGGCGCCTGCAACCGCCGGCAGCAGCGCGGCGCCCAAGCGCAAGAACACCAGCCACGGTACCCAAAATAGGGCGCTGCCAATGGCAAAGTGCGCATGCACCCGCCCTGTTACGGTTACTCTTTCATGGTTATTATTAGCGACCCAATCATGCGCCGCGCCGGGATAGCCAAGCAGCAGGTCATTTCCGAGGTGCAAATCCCCATCAAACGCAATTGAGCGGGCATAGGCGTAGTAAAATCCCGCGTCCCAGGATGGTGTGAGGATCGTGAATAAAAGAGCCCACTGCGCGAGCAGGACGAGGGCAAAAAACAGGGTCGTTCTGTGCAAAGATAGACAGCGCTTGATCAGAGGCATATATCACTCCGGCGATATTCTAGCATAGAGAAGCAATTATTCCATCGCGTTTAACTTTGCGAAAGCCCTGCACGGATAATAGGCGCGCTTGTCACTGCCTTGCGAATTCTGATACACTCCTTCGAAAATAGAACGCTGATGACGCAGATAAACCTGTACGCAAAGCGGTCGCGCAGCGACATTAACCTGATTCAATCAAGCATATCAGGTCAAATCAGGAAAGCTTGTGGTGAGCGCAGCCGAACCATCCGCGTTCCATTTTCATTCATCTTATTTGTTGATGAGTTGAGTATGTCGTGGAT
>Ga0114946_10002190_pt1 | contig 13432 bp, 12 predicted proteins | sample WalLakDeSediment_FD_88676 | JGI IMG/M metagenome (GOLD analysis project Ga0114946, IMG submission 88676) | Lake sediment microbial communities from Walker lake, Nevada to study Microbial Dark Matter (Phase II) - Walker Lake 11/02/13 Deep Sediment | ecosystem: Environmental > Aquatic >...
ACTCGACGCTTGCAAGGTACGTACGCGCCGGGAATTGTTCCAATGGCATTTTCGGATCGGAGCGATCGGCGGGACCCATTACGGACCCAGGCCCAAGGGAGAAGCCGAAGGCGTGGGCGTTGCCCACCGCGATCCGGCGAGGTCCCGAGGCGCCTCAGACGCGTTGGTAGCGGATCCCCGCTGCCTCCAGCTCCGCGATCAGATCGGCCAGGGCGTCCTCCAGGCCGACTCGGCCGCGAAAGCCGAGCAGCACGTGCCGATCCTCCCCGAGATGCGGAAGGCTAAAGAGCTTGAGACTCGGGTGGCGCGGGCCGAGGGCGCGCATGATCGGTACCAGACGGCTCTCCGGGACGTCGACCACACGCAAGCCCAGCTCGCGGTTGAGGGCGGCCGCCGGGTAGTGCTGGCCGATGACCCACTGGGCCATGGGCCAGGCCATCTGAGGGAAGCCAGGCAGGAAGAAGTGATCGCGAAGGCGAAATCCGGGGATCTGATTGTACGGGTTGGGGATCAAGGTAGAGCCGTCCGGCAGGTCGGCCATCAGGATGCGATAGGGATAGGCCTCCGCACCGAAGCGGGCCTCGATGAGCGCCTGGGCCTCGGGATTCCGGCTGAGCTCGACACCCGCGGCCCGCGCCGCGCAGGCGCGCGTGTGGTCGTCCGGCGTTGCCCCGATACCCCCGCACACCAGCACCGGCTCGGGGCGGCGGAACGAGAAGCGTAGGTGCTGTACGACCACCTCGGGCTCGTCGGGAAGCACCCAATGCCAGGCGAGGCCATGACCGTACCCGGCGAGGAGGTCGCGGAAATGGCCCAGGTGCTTATCGCACCGAGGCCCGTTGAGGACCTCATCGCCGATGACGATGAGACCGAACAGGACCGGGCTCGCCGAGCTTTGAGGATGCGCGGACATGGTCAGCGATCGGTCGGTACCTGGCTTGACGATCGCTCAACCGAGCAGGCGACGGTCATCCATGCGTGTCGATTCGCGGGCATTCGCGGTCGTTCGCGGTCACGCGCGGACCCTTTTTGCTCCGGATGCCGGGCTCGCTGCCTCGACTCGCGTGCCAGCCGTCACAGCAGCCGCTCGATCGCCGAGATCAGCTTGTCGCTTTCTGGCGAGGTGATGCTCGAATAGTAGTCGACGACCTGGCCGTTTCGGTCGATCAGATACTTGTAGAAGTTCCACTTCGGATAGCCACCGGCCGACTCGGCGAGGCGGCGGTAGAAGGGATGGGCGTTGGGCTTGGCGACCTGGACCTTCTCGAACATCGGGAACTCGACGGAGTACGTCAGGCGGCAGAACTGGGCAATCTCGGCCTCGCTATCCGGCTCCTGGTTGGCGAAGTCGTTGGAGGGGAAGCCCAGCACCGCGAAGCCGCGGTCGCGATACTTGCGGTAGAGCGCCTCCAGTCCCTCGTACTGCCCGGTGAAGCCGCACTTGCTCGCGGTGTTGACGACCAGCAGGACCTGCCCTTGGTAAGCGTCACACAGGCGCACACGCTCGTCGCCAGCGAGCTGCCGCACCTCGACGTCGAGCAGCGGCGCGCAGGCATCGGCCGCAGCGGCGGGCGCACCAGCGAGACTGCCGAGGGCGAACAGGGTGAGGAGCGTCTTCATCTCTGGCCTCCTGAACAGGTTTTGTCTCGGTCAGGAAACTGGGGCCTTCACCCTCGGCTTGCAAGCCGACGTGCCCTTTCGACACAAATCGATCCAGGGCCGGGTGCGGGCCGGCGACTGTCGCGCAAGATGCGCCCATGACACCAGATGAATAACTTGGAAAAAGGCCGGACGATACCGATCTCCCCCACCGGCAACAACGACATCCGGAGAGCGCTTGAAGATGAACGATTGGGTGAAGGGCCGGGTCGCCGGCAAGAGGGTCTGGAACGACCGCCTGTTCAGCTTGCAGATCGACGCGCCCGTCGCCGAGTTCAAGGCCGGTCAGTTCGCCAAGGTGGCGCTCGACATCGAAGGAGATCGCGTGGGACGACCCTATTCCCTGGTCAACGCCCCCGACCAGCGCCCGCTGGAGATCTACTTCAACGAGGTGCCCGAAGGCCCCCTCACCCCACGCCTATCGGACTTGGAGGTCGGCGACGACCTCTGGGTCACCGCCAAGGCGAGCGGCGTCTTCACGCTCGACAACGTCGCCCAACGGCGCCACCTCTGGCTGCTCGCCACCGGGACGGCGCTCGGCGTATACCTCTCGATCCTGCGCACACCCGAGCCCTGGCAGCGCTTCGAGCGCATCGTGCTCGCCCACGGCGTGCGCAACGCCGATGAGCTGGCTTACGGCGAGACCATTGCCGAGCTGCAGACGGCCCACGGCGAGCAACTCCGCTTCCTGCCCGCGCTGAGCCGCGAGCAGCTCCCAGGCGCGCTCTACGGACGCCTGACCACCCTGCTCGCGAGTGGCGAGCTGGAGGCCCAGGCAGGGATCGCGATCGCCCCCCAGGACAGCCACCTCATGCTCTGCGGAAACTCGGAGATGATCAAAGAGGTCCGCGCCCAGCTCGAGGCGCGCGGCCTTCAGCGACATCGCCGTCAGGAGCCTGGGCACTACACCACCGAGCAGTACCACTGAGCCGAGCAGGCTACTGGCACCGGGCCTCAACCCCGATGCAGGGCTCGCGCACCGGCGAGACCACGAAGATCACCGGTCCGGAAGGCGAAGCCAGCCGCTCATCGACGCCAATGAACGTCCATGGCGAGAAGCGATTGGCGTCGGAGGCTCGCCGCCTCCACGTCCACCTCGCACCCGCGCAGCCGTCACCTTCCGGTCGAGACGCGGGCCGGCCGCGCCGGTTGCGCCTCGTCCTGGGCGATCAGTTGAGCCGGGGGCTCTCCGCGCTCGCGGACATGGACCCGGCGCGCGATCTGATCTGGATGTGTGAGGCCGCGGAGGAGGCCACCCATGTGCCCTCGCACAAGGCGCGCACGGTGCTCTTCCTCTCCGCGATGCGACACTTCCGCGACGAGCTGGCCGCCGAAGGCCTCCCCGTGCACTACCGGGCACTCGAGCGCGAGGCTGACACTCGGCTCGCCGATGCCCTCGCGGTCGACCTGCGGGCGCTGAGCCCAAACGCGGTGGTGATGACCGAGGCCGGAGACCACCGGGTCGAGACGGGGTTGCGCTCAGCCTGCGTCGGGGCCGGCGTGCCGGTCGAGGTGCGCGCGGACGACCGCTTTCTCTGCCCGACGCCGGCGTTCGAGCGCTGGGCCATGGGCCGCGGCAGCCTGCGCCTGGAGCACTTCTACCGCCACATGCGCCGCAAGACCGGGGTGCTCATGGCCGACGGCGAGCCGAGGGGCGGGCGCTGGAACTTCGATCAGGACAACCGCAAGGGGTTCGGGCGCCAAGGGCCTGGGCTGGTCCCACCGCCGCTCGCCTTCGCCCCGGACGCCCTGACCCGCGAGGTCATGGCCCTGGTCGAGCGGCGCTTCCCGCAGGCGCCGGGCGGGCTGGCCCGCTTCGACTGGCCGGTCACTCGGGCGCAGGCCCTCGCCGCGCTGGACGACTTCATCCGCCACCGCCTCCCCGCCTTCGGGCCTTGGCAGGACGCCATGTGGACCGGTGAGCCCTATCTCTGGCACGCCCGCCTCTCTGCCGCGATGAACCTCGGCCTCCTCCTGCCGCAGGAGGTCAACGACGCCGCCCTCACCGCCCTGGAAGACGGGAGCGCGCCGATCGCCTCAGTCGAGGGCTTCGTGCGCCAAATCCTTGGCTGGCGCGAGCTGGTCCGCGGACTCTACCGCCGCGAGATGCCCGGCTATCTCGACCGCAACGCCCTCGAGGCCCACCAACCCCTTCCGCGCTTCTATTGGACCGGCGAGAGCGGGTGCACCTGCCTGCGCGCCGTGATCGGCCAGATCCTGGACTACGGCTACGCCCACCACATCCAGCGGCTGATGGTGACCGGGCTCTTTGCCCTGCTGCTCGGGGTGGAGCCGCGCGAGGTGCACCACTGGTACCTCGCCATGTTCGTCGACGCGGTGGAATGGGTGGAGGCGCCCAATACCCTGGGGATGAGCCAGTTCGCCGACGGCGGGCTGCTCGCTTCCAAGCCCTACGTGGCGAGCGGTCGCTACATCGAGCGCATGAGCGACTACTGCCGCCACTGCCGTTTCGACCCAGCGCGGTCCGAGGGCCCCGAGGCCTGCCCCTTCACCACCCTCTTCTGGGACTTCCTCGACCGCCATCGGGAGCGCTTCGCCAACCACCCGCGAACCGCGCTCATGTGGCGCAACCTGGGGCGCCTGGACCCTGAACGGCTCGTCGCGATCCGCGATCGGGCGGCCGCGTTGCGCGCTGACCCGCCCTGAGCGCCTCTCGGACGTGGCGCCCGCGCCACCCCGCACGATGGACCTGAACAGGACATCGGTCCGCAGCAAACCGACGAACGTGAGCGCAAACAAGACCTGGGGTTGTAAGGCGAGGGCGCTCCCCCTGAGGGTGAGGCCAGTTGCTCGACCGGCCCCCAGGGTTGCCTCGCTTTTTTTAGGTACGGTTCACCAATAAGCAGAACAAGTCCATCAGGAGCGACCTTTGGCACCATTCCTATTGTCGTTGTCGTTGTCGTTGTCGTTGTCGTTGTCGTAATCGAGGTTATCTTACCCACCCTGGGAGAGGGCCGGGGTGAGGGAAACGGCCATGGCGAGCAGCGCCTTTCATGGTCTGGGGTGGCGCTGGTCGCCATGGCCGTTAGCGAAGCGGTGCCGCGCGTGCCGATCGATGCCTCGCAACCGCTTGGCGGTTTTCTACCGCCAAACCACCGACGGGAGCGAAACCCGGTGGACATCGAGCGGCTAACGCCCAAGAGTGATCGCTTCTACGATTACGATTACGATTACGACAACGACAACGACAACGAGACGGATTGAGGGCGTTGTTCAACCTGTTTTTGACTCGACCCTTAACGACCAGCCGCCCGAACGGCAGGTTCCAGGATGAAAGCCGCCGGCGCCTTGACCGTTTTCGCTCCCCCCTCACCCTGGGAGAGGGCGGGCTTAGGACGAGGGAGCCTGAAGGCGGCGTATCCCCTCCAGGAGGGGGTCCGTTACCGGTGACAGCTTGCGCCGCATCAAGCTGCCCGCGGTGGTCGAGTCGCGCAGGACCGGCCGCATCACCCCGTAGCCAAGCCCCGAAAGGACCCGCATCGTCGCCATCTCCTCGGCGAGCCCCGGCGCCAGCGCCAGACACTCGGCGACCGCCTCGGGGGCACGCGCCAGATCGCCGTAGCGCTCGGCCTCTGCCAGCAGCTCGTCGAGGCTGAGGTTGGGGTCGCCCTCGGGGCGCAGCGGTGCACAGTACTGCCGCAGCAGGTCCAGGGTGTGCTGGACGACGTCTTGACTCGGCGGCTTGGCCAAGACGGTCCCGACCGTGCGCAGGAAGGTCTGCCCGGGCGCGGCGAGCACCCGCAGCACGAGTCCAGCGGCGGCGTTGCCGCGCTCGGCGGCTGGGGCGAGCACCGCGGCCAACCGCTCGGCATCGGCACGGGGGGGGGCGGGGTCTGGCAGGGCATCGGGGACGGCGCTCAGGAAGCCGACCAGATAGGCCTGCTTGCGCGCGGATTTCTTCCATAGGTCGACGCGCGTGGCGGCGTCGATGAGTCCGGGCTGAAGGACGAGCCGGACCGTTTCCATCATCTTCTCGGTCTCGGTCTCGAAGGGCAGGTACTCGACCAGATAACGGGCCAGGACCGGCCCCATCCGCCCAGCGACGATCCTGGGGTTGCCCAGCATGCGCCGCGCGTTCTCGGCGTCCTCCATCGCCCACCAGGCCCGGTGCGCGAGCTCGTCGGTGAGACCCGGGGAGCACACGGCCGCCACCACCGCCTCAGGCTCGCCGAGCATCAGGAGCTGCTCCAGGCTCTCGGCGCGCATCTGCCCCATGCGCGTCCAGCGCCGCAGATACACCGGATAGCCGCCGGGCGAGCCCAGGATGTGCCCGGAGATCAGCTCTCGCACCAGACGCAGGTACAGCTCCGGGCGGCCGCTCGGCTTGAGCGGCACCCTGGCCTCACCCCTCGCCGACAGGCCGTAGACGATCATCCGTGACTCGTCGATCCGGATCGCCTGCGGCTTGTTCGCCAGCAGGACGTTGAGGCGGAAGCTGTCTTCGCTGGAGAGCTCCATCACTCTAGGAGGAACAAGAGGTCACACACCGAGCCCCGCAAGGCCGGCCAGCGGCCGCGGCAGACCCGCGCAGGCGACCATCGCGGGAGCCAGGCGACGCCCCAACGGTGCCCGAGCAGGCGCGGCATCCAGGCCGCGCCGCGGCTCAATCGCCGGTTGGCGGGGAGTAGTTCGCGTCCTTGGGGTTCAGGAAGATGAAGTGATACTGCCCCGGCTCGATCTCGACATAGTCCATGGTGGCGCTGTCGAGCAGCGGCACATACTCGGGGGCCATGAGGATATCGACCCCCGAGGAGGCCATCCGGATATCGTCTTCGCCGGCGTCGTCGAACCCCATGCGGTAGTCGATCGTGCCGTCTGGGCGTTGCAACGCCGCTAGGCGGAGCGATAGGCCTTCGGTACCGCCCTGGCGGGCCGCCTTGAGGACCTGCTCCGCCGCGGCTTCAGTCACTTTGAACATCTTATGCTTCCTTCTCTCGTCCGCATGTCGTCATGCGCAAGTGTATACCCGCCCCCGCGGATTCGCCGCCCGGATGACCGGCCCTCCTCACTCAGGAGCCCGCTGGACCGGGGCGTCTGTGCATCGGCACCTGGACGACAAGGCCATGGAACGGGCGCCGGCGCTGCCGAAGAACCGCGGGGGCGGCGCGAGTGCCTGGGAAGATGCCGTTGTTTGCTGCCAGTTCAACGCCGGACGGGCCCGAGGAGACCGACCAGCCCGGCGCCGCGGCTCACCGTCGATGCCTTCGAACATGGGCGACGAACCGCCGCGTCCACCCCACACCGCCCACATCGCGCAGGTGGCTGTAGGCGGCCAAGAGGTTGCGGTGGACGATCCCGTCGTGGGACCCGTCGATCCCGGTCCCGCGCGATACCCGGTAGGCGTAGCGCCAGTCCGGGTCGACGGCGACCACGGCCGAGTGGTGGAACTCGTGCGCGGCGATCTCGCCACTAGCCCCGTCGACGGCAGGCCAGGGGAAATCCGGCGTCTCGCTCAGACGCACGTAGCCGCGACCCTGCGGACGCTCATGCATGGCGACATCGACCGCGAGGACCCCGCACATCTCTCGTCGCTCATCCCCCCACCGTAAGTCGCGGCAGAGATACATGAGACCGCCACACTCGGCATAGACCGGGCCACCGGACTCGATGAAGTCGCGCACCGCCAAGCGCATGCCCCGATTGGACTCGAGCTCCCGCATGCGATACTCGGGGAACCCCCCGCCGATCAACAGCCCATCCGCCGCGGGCAGCTCCGAATCGTGAACCGGGCTGAAGGGGACCAGCGCCGCCCCGGCCCGGCGCAGGGCGAGGAGATCATCGGCGTAGTAGAAGCCGAAGGCAGCGTCGCGGGCGATCGCGATTCGAACGGCCGTTTCCCCTTGCGCAACCCTTGGCGTCTGCGGACGCGGCAGGTGTGCGGCGTCCGCCGACTGGGCCAGGGCGCGCAGCTCGGCGACGTCCACCTGGGCCGCGACCCGTGCCCGGATGCGCTCGATCTGCTCGTCGGCCTCCTGGGCCTCATTGCTCGGCATGAGCCCGAGGTGGCGCTCACGGATCTGCATCTCGCTGTCGCGATGGACCGCACCCAGGATGGGCACGTCCGTGTAGTGCTCGATGACCTGGCGCAGGTTGCCCTCATGGCGCGTGCCGCCGACCTTGTTGAGGACGACACCGGCGATCCGCAACTGCGGATCGAAAGCCTGGTAGCCAAGCAGGAGCGGCACGATCCCGCGCCCCATCCCCTGGGCATCCAGGACGAGGACGACCGGCGCGCCGAGCAGCTTGGCGAGCTCCGCGTTGCTGTTGCGGCCGGCCAGATCCACCGAATCGAAGAGCCCGACGTTCCCCTCGATCAGGCCCAGGTCGGCGCCGGCCAGGTTGTCCGCGAAGGCCGCGCGGATCTCGTCCCTGGGTGTGGTGTGGAAGTCGAGGTTGATGCAGTCCCGCCCGGACGCCTTGGCGAGCCAGAGCGGGTCGATGTAATCCGGCCCCTTCTTGAACGGCTGCACCCGCAGCCCGAGGCGGGCAAGCTCGCGACAGAGCCCGATGCTGATCGTGGTTTTACCCGACGACTTATGGGCCGCGGAAAGATAGACGTGCGCCATGGGGCGGACGACGGGCGTGGTGAGTGGGCGGCGTCATCAGGACGCCGCCCCGTCGTGGGGGAGCGCGGACGCCGGGCCTCAGGTCGCCTCTGCGGCGGCGAGATGCGGGTCGACCGAGCGGTCGTCCAGGGACTCCGGCAGGAACTGCAGGACGCGGATCCCGACGGCGGTGATCAACAGGGCGACCGCGACCCCGCCGAGACCGAGCAGGATCTCGGGAATGCTCGGGGCGTAAGGGGCGACCTGGCCGTCGAGGAAGCCGGATTCGATCACGGTCTGACCGGGGAACAGCGGCATCGGGAAGGCCTGGCCGCCGATGATCAGCACATACATGGCCGAAAAGCCCCCGACGACGACCATGCCGGCCGCCACCGCAAGCCAGGTGCGGTCCTTCCCGAGGATCGGGTGGGCAAAGATCCCGAGCGGGGCGAGACTGCCAATGAGGATCCATCCAAGCCAGAACGCCACCGTATAGGTGCCGCCGCTCAACAGGTAGAAAGACACCAAATCATAATTACGCGCTCCGTACAGCTTGGTCAGGAAGTACGCGAGCAGGAGGAGCAGCACGGCGCCGATGAAGACCGCCAGCAGGTTCCTCAACCGGTAGAGCAGGACATTACCCAAGGGGCGCTGGTCTTGCACATAGGCAAACATGACCACCAATAGGAAGATGGCGAGGCCGTAGGCAAAGGACATCGCGATGAACAACGGTGCCAGCACCGCGGTGTCGTAGGCCTGTCGCGCGACGAGGAATCCGAAGATCGAGCCTGTGCCGGTCGTCAACAGTAAGCGCCATACGAAAGCCACGAAACCGACCGGCTTGGTGTACTCGTTCCCCTTGCGCTCGGCCATGGTCCACAGGTACGCGATGACGATGACCATGAAGCCGGTGTAGAGGAAGATGTTCCAGGCAAAGATCGAACGGAAGTTGTAGTACGTCATCGCGACCACGAGCCGATCCGGTCGGCCCAGATCGAGCACGAGCACCATGAGCCCGCCCGCCAGCAGGGCGACGGCCAGGAGGCCCGAGAGGCGCGCCAGCGGCTTGTAGAAGGTCTTGCCGAACACGCTCGCGATCGAGGCGACGTTGAGCGCCCCCGAGGCCGCGATGATCAGGAGCACGGCGAAGATGTGGGGCGCACCCCAGACCACATGATTGGTCATCCCGGTGACCCAATGCCCCTCGTGCTCCAGGTAGGCAAAGGCGAGCCCGCCCAGCCCGGCGACGGCGGCGAGGATGGCCAGGAGCGCCCAGTAGCGCTGCGGGGCGAGCTGCCACTCGCGATAGACGATGCGTTTCATGACAACGGCTCCGGCGAATCAGATGTTGGCGTAGCGCACGCCCGTGTTCAGGGCGAGATCCTCGCGAATCTGACGGCTCGCGATCGAGACCAGCTTCTGACTGATCTGGCTGTTGGGGTCCTTGAGGTCCCCGAAGACGATGGCATTGCTGCCCTCGCGGGCGCAGGCATCGACGCACGCCGTGGACGCCTCACCTTGATCGCGGCGGTGGACGCAGAGGTTGCAGCTCTCGACGCAGCCCTTGCCGCGGGGGGCACGCGTAAGCTGGGTGTCGACCTTTTCGTGAATGAACGACCTCGCCTTGTAGGGGCAGGCCATCATGCAGTAGCGGCAACCAATGCAGGTGTGCCGGTCGACCATCACGATGCCGTCGGCGCGCTTGAACGACGCCCCTGTCGGACAGACATCCACGCACGGCGGGCGCTCGCAGTGCTGGCACATCAACGGCAGATTGGTGACGCGGCCCGTCTGGTTATCCTGGAGCTTGGCCTTGCGGATCCATACCGCACGCTGCTGCGCCCACTTCTCGTCACTGAGGCCCGCCGGCTTGACCTGTAGGTCGAGACCGTTCTCTTCGTTGCAGGCCGTCACGCACGCCGTGCAACCGTCCGCGCACCGAGCGGTATCGATCAGCAACCCCCAGCGCACCGCGCTGGTGACGGGCTCCGAGCGCGGGGCGGCCCCCACGACGGTGTGCAGCAGCACGCCGGGCGCAACCGCCACCCCGGTGACACCGGCGGCCACACCCATGAAGGCGCGGCGACCCCGATTGATGGTCTCTTTGGGCTTACTCATGGTCAGTTGCCCTCCCCACGCTCAGAGGCAACGGCACCCGTTTCCAGTAGCGTCGACCCGAGCGGCGCCTGAGCCGGATCAGACCGCTCCAGATCGGGATGCCGCGGGACGGTCGCGTGGCAGTCGAAGCAGTTCATCCCGATGGCCGTGAACGCATGGCATGCGTGGCAGAACTGACCCTTGGCATCGACGGGCACCACGGCCCCGTCGGGACCGACGCTCGCGTGGCACTCCACACAGCCCGACAGGCTGTGCTTGGTCGAGCGGATGCCGCTGTGGACGGTCGCGTCGCGCTGGTGCTTGATCACCTCCATGTGGTTGCGGCGCATGAAGTCAGTCTCCTCCACGCAACTGTCGAGCGTAGCGGCCTGCGACCCTGGCACCACGAAGGACCCGCCAGCGGCCTGCACGGCCAGGGCGCAGAGCGCCCCGGCCAGGCCGACGGAGATCAGGCTGCCTAATACAACGGCCCTAGCCATCGGCTTCTCCCAACGGATTACTCAACCCAACCCCATCTTGATGTAGCCGGTCGGGCACACATCGGCACAGATATGGCACCCAATGCACTTGGCATAGTCGGTGGCCACATAGCGACCGGTGGTGCTCTGCTTCTTGTCGACCCGATAGACGGCGATCTGTGGGCAGAAGATCACGCAGTTATCGCACTCGAAGCACATGCCGCAGCTCATGCAGCGCTTGCCCTCGTCGGTCGCCTCGGCCTCGGTGAGCCCAATGACGCGCTCCTTGAAGTGGCCCAGCACGTCCTCGGAGCTCGGCACCTCCTCTTTGCGCAGGTTGCGCGCGTGGAACTTGAAGTGCCCGAGGAAGAGCTCGTCGTGCGGGATCACCTCAGCGCCCGAGCGGTCCTCGTAATTGTGGATCGCATAGTTGGCGTCGGAGGTCCCGCGCAGGTCGCCGCTCGCCTCGACACTGAACGCCTGGGGTGCCAGATTGGCCTCGGTCATCTTGTCCAGGAGGTTGAAGTGGTGCACGTCGACCTTGGGACGGCGGCGATGCTCGACCTGGCGCAGGTACTCGTCGATCGAGTCCGCCGCGATCGAGGCCTGCCCGATGGCCGTGGTCAGCAGGTGCGGGCGGATGATGTCGCCGGCGAGGAAGTGGCCGGGACGGTCGGGCACCTGATAGAACTTGTCGGCGTTCATCAGACCGCGGCCGTTGTCGAAGCCCTCCAGCCCCGTGAGGTCGCCGCCCTGGCCGATGGCGGAGACGATAAGGTCCGCCTCGATGACCCGCTCGGTGCCCTCCACCGGGGTGGGACGGCCGTCGCCCATCTTGCAGTCGGCGACCTTCAGTCCGGTGGCGCGCCCGTCGGCCCCTAAGATGACCTCGAGCGGCATGACCCCGTCGAGGACGGTGACGCCCTCGTGCAGGGCGTCGTGCACCTCATGCTCGGAGGCGGTCATCTTGTCGCGGGTGAACAGGGATGTCAGGGTCACGTCGGCGCCCTGGGCAGCGGCGGCCGCCGCGGAGTCATGGGCGACGTAGCCGTCGTGGATGACGGTCTCGGGGAGGTCGGTCGGCTTGGCGTGGTTGATATGCCCAAGGCGCCGGGCGACCGAGACCACGTCGATGGAGGTGTCGCCACCACCCACGCACACCACCTTGTCGGTGGTGACCTTCATGCGGCCCTCGTTGAAGGCCTTGAGGAAGGCGACGCCGGAGACGCAGTTGGGGGTGCCCTGCCAGCCCGGGACCGGCAAACCACGACCGCTTTGACAACCGATCGCCCAGAGCACCGCGTCATAGTCCTTCTCGAGCTGCTCGACGGTGACGTCGGTGCCCACGCGGGTGTTGAGCTTCACCTCGATATCGCCCATGTCGAGGATGCGTTGGATCTCGGCGCCGAGCTTGTCGCGGGGGACGCGGTATCCGGGAATGCCGAAGAAGAACATTCCGCCCAGCGCGCTGTTGGCCTCGAAGATCGTACTGGCGTGGCCCTTGCGGCGTAGCTGGTAGGCCGCGGCCAGGCCGGCCGGGCCGCCGCCGATGATGGCGACACGCTTGCCGGTGGTCTCGGTGGGCGAGTCGAAGGTGTAGCCCTTCTCGATCGCGGTGTCCCCGATAAACTGCTCGACCGCGTTGATGCCAACGAAGTCCTCGAGCTCATTGCGGTTGCAACCGTCCTGGCAGGGAGCCGGGCAGACGCGGCCCATCATCGAGGGGAAGGGATTGGCGTCGGTGGAGCGGCGGAAGGCATATTCCTGCCAGTCCATGCCGGTCGGCGGCCGCTCCAGCCCGCGCACGATCTGCAGCCAGCCACGAATGTCCTCACCCGACGGGCAGCTACCCTGGCAGGGCGGCGTCTTGTGCACGTAGGTGGGACACTTGTGGGAGGTGTCCTGGACGAAGATCTTGTCGGTCAAATCCTCCCACTCGTGATCGCCGTCCTCGAAACGGCGCCAGGAAAGTTGGGTCTTCATGTCGTCGCTGGTGGTTGCCATCGATCACTCTCCTTACCGGTGTAACTCTTACGTCTGAATACGATGTCTGGCAAACGGCCCGCGCAGACGATGCGTCCGGCGGGCTGCTCGGTGTCAGGCGTCTTCATCCGCCTCGCCCTCATCCGCCTCGACGTCTTCCTCGTCGTCGCTCGGAGTTAGGACGATGGCATTGGAAACCAATTGGTGCAGGCTCACGATCTGGTCCATTTCCATCCCGTAATACGGGAGGACCTTCGTGAACTGGCTTTTACAGATCGCACAGATCGCGGCCATGTGCGTAACGCCCTTCTCCTGCATCACATTGTTGAGCGCCTCAACACGCGGTTTGGCACCCTTGACCCGAAGCTCCATCAGGTCGTCAGTCAGGAGACCACCTCCGCCGCCACAACAGAAGGTGCGCTCGCGGATGGTCTCCTCATCCATATCGTAGAAGTGATTGCAGGTCGCCTTGATGATCGCCCGCGGGATGGCGAACTGCCCACCGGGCCGATCTCCCATCCGCGATGCACGCGCCACGTTGCACGAATCGTGGTAGGTCAGGACCTTGTCGTCATTCTCGGACTTGTCGAACTGGAGCTTGCCTTCCTGGATCAGGCCGTAAGTAAACTCGCAGATGTGCTGCGGCAC
>Ga0114946_10002192_pt1 | contig 13429 bp, 13 predicted proteins | sample WalLakDeSediment_FD_88676 | JGI IMG/M metagenome (GOLD analysis project Ga0114946, IMG submission 88676) | Lake sediment microbial communities from Walker lake, Nevada to study Microbial Dark Matter (Phase II) - Walker Lake 11/02/13 Deep Sediment | ecosystem: Environmental > Aquatic >...
GAATCGTATTCGAGGGCGACGAAGCGCTCGACCTTGTCGAGGCCGAGCGCCCGCTCGGTGACGACGCGGCCGAGCCGATCGAACTCCGAGACGGTGTAGCCGTGGCCTTCGGTCTTGGCTCGGGAGCGCTCGCAGTATTAGCCCTGGATCACCTTCGCAATATCGGCCGCGAGCTCCTCGTCGACCTCGCGCTCGGCCGCGCGCTCGAGCAGCTCGTGGACCTCCGCGGGTGGCTCGGCGTCGCCGCCGTCGTGCAGCCAGCTTGCGAGCACCAACAACGCGCCCCGGCGCACGCGGGTGACGGGCGATTGCAAGGCGGCGTCGATCAGATCGACGCCGCGGCCGGGCCGGTCGACGAGGCTCTGGGCGACGACGAGCAGGGTGTCGTGGACGTCCCACTCGGGGCCGAGGCCGACCTCTTGGGCGGGGCCGGTGGCGATCTTGTCGAGCGGGAGCAGCTCGCGGGCGAGCGCGAGGGCCTGCTCGAAGCGGGCGTCGTCCTCGGTCTGGACCAGGCGAAACCATGAGGGCGAGCGGCCGGGGTCGGCTTGGACGCGGCGCAGGTGGTGGGGCCAGGCGTCGATGTCGAGCAGCTGGGCGGCCGCGTCGGCTTGGTGGAAGTGCTCGAGGGACTCGACCTCGAGGCCCTCGGCGACCGCCTCGGCCCAGCCGGGCCGGGCGGCGAAGCGCTCGCACATGTCGAGCACGCGGGCGCGGATCTCGAGGGTCCACCCGAGCTCGCGCAGGACGTCGTCGTCGTCGAGCGACTCGCCGACGGGGCCGATGAACTCGCGCAGCTGCTCGGCGACGAGCAAGTGGGCGAGGTCGAGGGGCCGGTGTTCGGGGCGCCGGACGAGGTGGCGCAGGTAGGCCTCGGCGGCGCGAGGGGCTTGCTCGTAGTCCTCGATGTCCTCGGCCGGGCCGCCGTTGAGCAAGCCGGCGAAGATCCCGGCGGCGCCGTCGAGCAGGGCGTCGTCGACGATGTCGGCCTCGAGCGCGCCAGCGAGATCACCGGCGACGGCGCAGCTGTAGGCGAGGTACTCGTCCATGATCTCGTTGCGGTAGCCCTGGCGCAGGAGCCAGGCGCGGATCTCTGGGTTGACGCTGTCGACGAGGCGCTCGACGGCGTGGATCCGACCCCAGCCGCGGACGCTCTTGGCCAGCTCCCAAAGCTGCAGATCGGGCTGCTCGAGGGTGCTGGCCAAGGCGACGGCCGAGAACAAGGTGAACTCCTCGTGGCGGCCGATGGTCAGCAAGGTCTCGTGCTCGTCGCAGCCGACGAGCACGCCGAGCATGCTGATCCCCAACTTGACGAGCTCACGCTCGGGCGCGGCCTGGACCAAGAACAACGCGAGCTCGTGGAAGCGCTCGGGGTCGAGCTCGCCGTTGCCGTTGCCGTCGCCGACGAGCTCGGCGAGCACGTCGTCGAGCACGCCGAGCACCGGCGCCCGAGCGAGCAGCCGGGTCAGGTGCTCGAGGTTGGCGGGGGTGGTCTCGGCGAGCAGGTCGCGGATGCCCTTGACGATCTGCTTGGCCCGGAGCCGCTCGTCTTCAACCTGACCGTGGCGGCCCATCACGCCATCGAGGGCGCCGGCCGCCCATCGCACGCCCCCGCGCCCGCGCTTGGGCTCATCGGGGAGCTCGAACAGCGTGGGCACCGGGCTCTCGCCGGCTTCGGCCCGCTCGCGCACATAGTCTTGGATGAACTCGAAGATCGCCGGCCGCTCACCCCACACGCGCGGTGCGTCGAGCTTGTCGATGGACCAAGTCTGAATGTCGGTCGAATGCATGTCTGCGATGCCAGATCTGCCCTGTAGCCCTACAACCCGCAGCGACAGGCTGGCTAGGGTGCGGCTTTTCACTGCGCCCGGCAAGCCACGGGCCCGCCACGGTCGCCAAAAAAACCGCTCGCGCTCCGCGGCGCTCGCAAGCGCGTGAGCCAGCCCGCGCCGCGAACGACGGGTACCCACCGTCCGTTCAGGCGTGGTTCACGAGCGCGGGGGCTCAGGCCGCGGGGGCTCGGGCCGCGGCGGCGGGAGCTCGACAACCTGCTGCCGGACGGGGGCCGCGGCGACGACCTTGTCGAGCTTGATGGTCGCAACCATCACCGCCGCGAGCCCGCACAATGAGACCCCAGGGAGCAGAAAGTACATGTGCGTCTCGCTGGTCGGCGAGAACGGGTGAAGCTCGCTCGCGACCCCAGACCAGTTGGCCACGATTGGCGCGACCCAAGGCTTCGCGACGTAGGCCACGCCCGTGACCGCGGTGATCACCATCGCGGCGACCGGATGGCCCACCGCCCGCCACAGCCACGCCGTCACCGCGACGCCGATCGCAACCACCACGCTGGCCTCGAGCGCTTGGCTGTCCGTGCGGGCGAGCTGCGCGTAGGCCCCGAGCGCGCACAGCCCAGTCATCACCACCAAGCCGAGTCGCGCCGGCGCCCCGGCGATCCGGCGAACCAGGCGATCGAAGGCTTCGACCCCGCGCTCGGCGAGCGTGGTCTGGTTCAGCTGCCGCGCGGCGAGCTCGAGCGTGGCCGCGTCGAGCTCACGCCTGCCCGCGGCGATCCGCGTCGCGGCCCACAGCAGCGCGTCACGGTCCGCGAGCCCTCGCCGAACCGCGATCGCATCGACGACGGCGTCATCGTAGCGCAAGAGATCCGCGGGGAACGGCCGCGCCGCGCGGTCGACCGCGGCCGTCCAATTCTGGCAGGCCTTTTGGGTCCGGGCGACGAACAAGTTGGCCGTGGCGAAGCCCCCACAGCGGGCCGCGTGCCACACCCCCGTGCCCTGCCAGGACGTGTAGCTCCACGCGCCGAGCTGATCGAGCTCGCAGACCGCCTCGACCTGGCTGCTTCGCAGCAGCCGGGCCTGACCGGCGCCGCGATCAATCACGAGGCACTCGCTGGGGTTGCGGATCCGGTAGCCGCACCAGGCCCAAAACAGCAGGCCAAGCGCGACGCCCGGCCCGCCGAACAGCATCGCGTTCCAATCGAAGCTCGACTTGCCGATGAACGCGTAGCTCAGCGGCCACATCGCGGCGACGCTCAGGCCCCGGCCGAGCCACCGCCCGAACCACAGGTGCTCCTGGGAGCACAGCGCGAAGCGTGGGGGTTCAACCGCTGGCATCTCGGCCTCAACGCATCCCGGGCGCTTCGTGTTCGGCCTGCGCGACGTACTCGAGGTACCCGCCGCCGTAGGTCCGCGGGCCCGCTGCGCCCAGCTCGAGCACGCGGTTGCTGAGCTCGGCGAGGAAGTGACGATCGTGAGAGACGAAGATCATCGTGCCCTCGAAGCTGGCTAGCGAGCGCGTGAGCATCTGCTTGGTGTCGATGTCGAGGTGGTTGGTGGGCTCGTCGAGCACCAAGAAATTGGGCGGGACGTAGAGCAGCTTGGCGAGCACGACCCGGGCCTTCTCGCCGCCCGAGAGCACCCGGCAGGGCTTGTCGACATCCTCACCAGAGAACCCAAACGCGCCCAGCAAGGTCCGCAGCGAGCCCTGTGACGCGCGCGGGTGCTCGCGCTGGAGCTCGTCGAGGACCGTGAGCCCGGGGTCGAGCAGCTCCATCGCGTGCTGGGCGAAGTAGCCGAGCTTGACGCTGGCGCCGACCGTGAGCGTGCCTTGGTCGGGCTCGGTGTGCCCGGCGATCAGCTTGAGCAGCGTCGACTTGCCGGCGCCGTTGATGCCCATCACGCCCCAGCGCTCGAGCCGGCGGACCGTGAAGTCAAAGCCCGCGTAGATCGTCCGCTCGCCGTAGCGCTTGGCGAGGCCCTCGATTCGGACCACGTCGTTGCCCGAGCGCGGCGGCGTGGGGAACTCGAAATTGATGACCTGCCGCCGACGCGGCGGATCGAACTTGTCGATCTTGTCGAGCTTCTTGACCCGCGACTGGACCTGGGCGGCGTGGCTGGCCCGCGCGGCGAAGCGATCGATGAACGCCCGCTCCTTGGCGAGCATGGCCTGCTGCCGGGCGTATTGGGCCTCGTATTGGGCGGCCGCGAGATCGCGCTGCTGCTCGTAGAAGTCGAAGTTACCGGAGTAGGTCGTGAGCTCGCCGCCGTCGATCTCGACGATCTTCGCGACCAAGCGGTTGAGCAGCGCGCGATCGTGGGAGGTCATCACGATCGCGCCGGGGTACTCGAGCAGAAATTTTTCGAGCCACAGGATCGACTCGATGTCGAGGTGGTTGGTGGGCTCGTCGAGCAGCAGCAAGTCCGGGCGCATCAACAAGATCCGCGCGAGCACGACCCGCATCTTCCAGCCGCCCGAGAGCGTCGCGACGTCGGCCTCGATCACGTCTGGCTCGAACCCGAGCCCGGCGAGGATCGCCTGCGCCCGGGGCTCGAGCTCATAGCCGCCGAGCGCGTCGTAGCGCGGCTGAACCTCGCCGTAGCGGCCGACGAGGGCGTCGAGCTCGGCGGCGCGGGCGGGATCGGCCATCGCCTGCTCGAGCTCGCGCAGCTCGGCCGCGAGCGTCGAGACCTCGCCGGCGCCGGCCATGGTCTCGGCCAAGACCGTGCGCCCGGCCATCTCGCCGACGTCCTGATCGAAGTAGCCGATCGTCACGGCCCGCTCGATCGAGACCGTGCCTTCGTCGGGCTCGTCGTGCCCGACGATCAGCCGAAAGATCGTCGATTTGCCGGCGCCGTTGGGCCCGACCAGGCCGATCTTCTCGCCCCGAAACACGCTCATCGAGGCGTCGAGGTAGAGGATCTGCGAGCCGTAGCGCTTGCTGAGCTTGTCTAGACTGATCATGAATCTCGGGCTTGTGCGCCGGCCTGAGCGAGCAGCCGATCGTGGACCGGCAAGCTCAGGCCGCGCTCGTGGGCGAGCTCGACGAACCACCCGTTACGCCAGCGCCACTCTTTGACAGCTCCGCGGTAGCGGGGGATCGAGCGCGAGTACGCGGCCAGCCGATCGATCAGCGGATCGAGGGCGAGCGAGACCCCAAGCGCGGGTCCACTGAGCGCGAGCAGCTCGGCGACCAACGCGTGGAGGTCGTCGTGATAGTCGGCCACCGCCGCTCCGACATCGCAGTCGTAGGCGTCGCACAACAGCCCGAAGCAGCTGTTCCACAGCAGCTTCTCGAGCTCGGTGTTGGCGAAGGTCTCGGCGTCGACGAGCGTGGCCGGGAGCTTGGCGCCGGTGAACGCTTCGACCAGAGTCTGGGCGTGGGCGCCGGTGAACGGGCTCTCGCCGCCGGGCTCGATCGGCGCCCCGCGACTCGCCACAGCCATGAACAGCAGCCCGCGAGTAGCCTGCGCGAGGCCATGCTCGGCCAGCCACGGGCGGATCATCCCGTTTTGCACGAACGCCAGATCAGCGCGGCGGTGGCCGGGGATCCGGGCGAGCACGTCGTCGAGATCGTCGTTGCGGACCGCGAGCAGGATCGGCGCGCCAGCGGGGCCGTCGAGCCGGTCCCAGCCGTGCGCGCGATCGATCAACGCGAACCGCTGGGGGTCGCGTTGGCGCAGCGCCGCGCCGACCCGGCCGGCCCCGATGACCTCGATGACCACGCTCACGCCGCCACCGCCCGCTCGATCCGCTCGAAGTGCTCGCGCAAGGCGGCGTTGACCTGGTCCGCGGCCTCGAGCTGCGGGTAGTGCCCGACGTCCTCGAGCAGCCTTCGATCGAAGTTGCGCACGAACGACTCGTACAGCGACGGGTCGGCGAACCACGGACCGAGCGCCGGATCACGCAGGCCCCAGATCAGCCGGGTCGGCACGTCGATCGGCGCGAGCCGCCGGGGCCAGCGACGCGCGGCCGCCCGGTAGTAGTTGATGCCCGGGGCCCCGCGCTCGCGCAGCTGCCGAATGTAGGGCTCGAGCTTGGCCCCGGCGAACGCCTCGCGGTTGCGGGCGTTGGTCTCGAACACCCGCGCGACGGTGGCCTCGGGATCCTTGGTCAGCATGCGTTCGGGCAGGTAGGGCAGCTGAAAGAACAAGAAGTACCAGCTCCGCCGGAGCTGCTCGAAGCGCCGCAGCTGCCCAAGCATGATCTGCACGGGCGGGCAGTTGATGGCCGTGAGGCTGTGCAGGCGATCGCCGTGGCGCTGCCCGACCTCCCAGGCGATCGCCCCGCCCCAGTCGTGACCGACGAGGTGGACCTTGGCGACGCCGAGCGCGTCGATCAGCTCGACGACGTCGCGGGTGAGCAGGTCGAGGTCGTAGTCGCGGACCCGGCTAGGCGCGTCCGTGCCCCCGTAGCCGCGCATGTCCGGGGCGACCACGCGGAAGCTGTCGGACAGCCCCGCGAGCTGCTCGCGCCAGCTGACCGCGAGCTCCGGGAAGCCGTGCAGGCACAGGACCGTCGGCAGCTCGCCCCCGCTGGCTCCGCGCTCGTACCAACGCACGCGCAGGCCCGATGCGAGGCAGCCTACGTAGGTCTGAGTCCCGGACGGGAAATACGCGAGGTCGTCCATGGGCATGCCTTTAGCACGAACCGCGGCGACCTGTCCCAGCGGCGGTCGTCGCCGGTAGCAGCGCCGCGAGCCGCCCGTTCCAAGGTACGCTCCCGGCCGTCGTGACTACAACCCTCGAGCCAGCCGCCCGCAGCCTGATCGCGCTCGTGCTCGCAGCCCTCGGGCTCGGCTGCCCCGCGACCCCAACACCGGATCCAGGCCCCGCCGCCGACGCCCAGACCACCGCTCCCAGCCCCGCACCGCCCGCGCGCAGCGACGCGCCGGAGTTCGTGCTCGCGCCCGAGTCCGGCGAGGTCGCCGAGCTCGTCGCCGCCGAGCTCGAGCGCAGCGAGGCCGAGGCACGCATGCTGCTCGTCTACGTCGGCGCGAGCTGGTGCGAGCCCTGCCAGTACTTCCACGCCGCCGTCGAGGACGGGACCCTCGACCAGACCCTCGCCGGGGTCCGCCTGCTCGAATTTGATCTCGACCAAGACCGCGACCGGCTCGTCGCCGCGGGCTACCAGTCCAACATGATCCCGCTATTCGTGGCCCCCGCACCGGGCGGCCGCGCAGGCCCGCGCAGGATGGAGGGGGGGATCAAGGGCCCAGCCGCGGTCGAGAATCTACGAAAACGCCTCGAGGCCCTCGTGCGCGCCGCGAGGGCGGACCACGGCAGCCGGACTGGGTTATCGTCGCCGGGATGAGTCAGCCGCAGGCCTCGGGGACCCACCAGGACTTTCCCTGCCAGCAGTGCGGCGCCAAGCTGCACTTCGCCCCGGGCAGCACCTCGCTCGAGTGCCCTTACTGCGGCGCGACCCAAGCCGTTGCGAGCCCCGACGCCGCCAAGCCCGTCGAGGAGCGCTCGTTCGAAGAGGCGGTCCGGGCCATGCGTCAGCAGCCGGTCAGCACCCTCGCCCAAGACGGCCACGAGATCGAGTGCAACGGCTGCGGCGCGATCACGATGATCACCGGCCAAGCCTCGGCCTGTCCGTTTTGCGACTCGCCGGTGATCGTCCCGATCCAAGAAGACCGGGCCACGCTCGCGCCCGAGAGCGTGCTGCCGTTCGTGGTCGACCAACGCGCCGCCGGCAACAAATTCAAGACGTGGGTCGAGAGCAGGTGGTTCGCGCCCAGCAACCTCGCGGCCAAGGCCCGGCGCGCGCGGATGGATGGGGTCTACCTGCCCTACTTCACCTACGACGCCGAGACCTACAGCAACTACCAGGGCCAGCGCGGCGACTACTACTACGAGACCCAGACCGTGACCGACTCCGAGGGCAAGACCCGGACCGAGCAGGTCCGCAAGACCCGGTGGTCGCCGCGCTCGGGACAGGTCCACGTGTCGTTTGACGACGTGCTGGTCTGCGCCTCCAAGTCGCTGCCCGAGCCGCTCCTCCAGAAGCTCGAGCCCTGGGACCTCGAGCAGCTCGTCGCCTACGAGCCCGGCTACCTCAGCGGGTTCATGGCCGAGCGCGCGGTGCTCGGGCTCGAGCCGGGCTTCGAGATCGCCAAGCACAAGATGGTCCGGCCGATCATGATCGCGATCAACGCCAACATCGGCGGCGACACCCAACAGATCGACCAGGTCACGACCACCCACCAGCAGGTGACCTTCAAGCTGTGCCTGCTGCCGCTGTGGATCTCCAGCTTCCGCTACGAGGGCGAGGTCTACCGGTTCATCGTCAACGCCCGGACCGGCGCGGCCTCCGGCGAGCGCCCGTGGGACAAGCTCAAGATCGCGATGACCGTGATCGGGGTCATCGCTGTATTCGTCGCGATCGTGTGGCTCGCCAACAGCTTCCAATAGCTCGACGCCAGCGCGCGCGGGGGGTAGCGTCGCGGCGATGGCCGGACCCCTGCGCCAGCTCGGCGCCACGCTGCGCGTCTCGACCCGCTCCGCGGGCCTGCTCGGGTGGACAGCCGTGATGCTCGCGGCCGTCGAGTCGCACAAGCTCGGCGATCGAGCGCTCGCCGGCGGCGCCGCCCAAGCGCCGATCTTCGACCGCTACATGCGAAGCTGGACTGCTGGGCTGCTGCGGATGTTCGCCGTCGAGCTGACCATCGTCGGCCAGCTGCCCGCGCCCGCGACCGGCCCGCGCATGGTCGTCAGCAACCACCGCTCGGCCCTCGACATCGGCGTGTTGCTGACCCACTTCGGCGGCTCGGTGCTCAGCCGCGCCGACTTGGAGCAGTGGCCGCTGCTCGGCCTCGCCGCCAAGCGAGCGCAGACGATCTTCGTCGACCGAAGGTCGACCCGCAGCGGCGCCCAAGCGATCCGAGCGATCCGCGAGCAGCTCGTCCGCGGCCGGACCGTCAGCGTGTTCCCAGAGGGCACGACCTTCGCCGGCGACCAGGTCCGGCCGTTCAACGCCGGCGCGTTCGCGGCCGCCCGCAAGCTCGACCTCGAGTACGTCCCGGTTGGCCTCGCCTACCCGCCGGGCTGCGAATTCACCGAGCCCAGCTTCCTCGATCACCTCGCGGCCGTCGCCCAGCGCCCACGGACCCCGGCGGTCATGGCCGTCGGCCAGCCCCTGCGGATCGACGGGCGCGCGCAGGTGGTTGCGAGCCGGCTCGAGCGCGAGGTCCAGGCGCTCGTGCACCAGGCCCGAGCCGCCCTCGATCGCCAGGGTTGAGCCAGCGCCGATGCTTGACCGCCCGCGGCCAGCGGCGTAGTCGATCGCCATGCGCAGCCTCGACCAAAGCGTCGCCGTCGTCACCGGAGCCGCGAGCGGGATTGGACGCGCGACCGCCCTCGCGCTCGCCAACAAGGGCAGCACCGTCGCGATCGCCGACATCGACGAGCTCGGCCTCGCCGAGACCGCCCGCTTGCTCGATCGAGCCGGCGCTGGCTACAGCGTCCACACCGTCGACGTCGCCGACAAGCAGCGCATGCAGGCCTTCGCCGACGAGGTCGCCGAGGCCCACGACCGGGTCCACATCGTCGTCAACAACGCGGGGGTCTCAGTTGGGGCCAAGCTCGAGGACCACAGCCTCGAGGACTTCGAGTGGATCGTCGGCATTAATTTTTGGGGCGTGGTCTATGGCTGCAAGTTCTTCTTGCCGCACTTGCAGCGGGCCGGCTGGGGCGCGTTCGTCAACCTCTCGAGCATGTTTGGCCTGACCGGCGTGCCCACCCAAAGCTCCTACTGCGCGACCAAGTTCGCCGTCCGTGGGTTCTCCGAGTCGCTCTCGATCGAGCTCGCAAACGAGAACATCGACGTGATCAGCGTCCACCCGGGCGGGATCAAGACCAACATCGTCCGCAGCAGCCGGGGCGACGACGAGACCAGCCGCGCGCGGATCGTCGCGTGGTTCGAGCGCCACGCGATGCCCCCGGAGATCGCCGCCAGCAAGATCGTCACGGCGATCGAGCGCCGCCGCAGCCGGGTCTTGATCACCCGCGAGGCCTGGCTGACCGATGTCGTCAAGCGCGTGTACCCGGCGGTCCCCCGGCGGCTCGCTGGCTGGGCCCTGCGCAAGACCGATCTGGTCCGCTAGCCGATCACTCGCGCAGCCGGACGATCGTCGCGCCCCAGCTGCCCTCACGGTGGCCGCCGAGGCGGTAGCTCTCGACCGCCTCGTGCTTGGCCAGCAAGCTGTGGACCGTTCGCCGGAGCACGCCCTTGCCCTTGCCGTGGACGATCCGCAGGTCCCGGATGCCGCGCCCGTGGCAGACCTCGATGTACTCGCGGACCAGCGGCGCGACCTCCTTGGGCGAAAAATTATGCAGGTCGAGCTCGCCGTCGATCGCGACCTCGACCCCCTGCCCTCGGTCCAGCCGTCCAGCCCCAGCCCACGGCGCCGAGGGCAAGCCCGAGGGCCCGGCGTCGCGCAGCGGCTTCGGTCTGCGCACTCGCCCTGGGTTGGATCGCAGCTGTCGCTCGAGCCGCCCGAGCACCGTCGCGATCGCGCCAGCGAGCCCCAGCGAGCCGCGCCGGGCGTAGACCCGCCAGCTCCCGGCGACGCAGACCTCCAAGCTCCGGCGGAGCACGGCGGGTCGGCCTGCGCGGCGGACCTCGGTGATCCGCAGCTCGCCGAACACCGCGGCCGCGACCAGATCCAAGCCGAGCTCGACGGCCTCCTCGCGCGCGTCGTCGTCGCCCTCGGAGAAACCCAGCTCCTCGACCCAGCCCGCGAAACTCAACCGGATCACGCCCGGTCCAAGCTCGATCTCGACCGGCTCGCTGGGTTGATCCCTTAGCTCCACGCGGACCGCCCGCGCGCCGATCGAGGTCGCGATCACAGCCCCGCCACACAGCTCCGTGAGCCCCTCGAGCCCCTCGCGGAGCTCGGCCACCGCGTCGGTCATTGCTTGGGCTCAGCCGCCGCGAGCCGCTCGGCCGCCGCGAGCCGCTCGGCCGTGACCGCGACCAGCAGCGCCCGCACGCCAGGCTCGTCGAGCCCACGCACGGACTGCATGAACTCCTCGGACCGATGCTGAAGGCCGACCCGCGCGAGCGCGACGGGGGTGATCGGGATCTCGATCTCGCCCTTGTACACGTAGCGAAGCAGCTGCTTGAGCTCGTCGGTGGGCACGCCGGTCAGGGCCATGGGGATCTGGGGCATCGCGGCACACTTAGCGCGGAGATTGGCGCAAGGCCAGCCCGCGCCCCCGTCTGGGAGCGCGGGCTGGTTTTGTGCTCAGTTCCAGATCGGGCTGGTCCAGGCCCGCTCTTGGATCACGTCGATCGCCGTATCGCACGCCAGCGGCAGCTCCTCGCCGGCGGCCGCGAGCGCGTTGCAGTCGTGGGTGCTCCAGCGGCACACCGGGTTCTCGACCACCCGCGCGTAATACCAAGCCCGCTCATCGGGGTTGTAGTTGGGGTCGACCCAATACCCGCACAGCGTCGCCGCGCCGCTGCCTTGAGGCTCGCATGTGGCCACGTCGACGCTGGCCCCGGTCGGGCTGCCGGCGATCTCGAACACCTCCACGCGGCTGTCGCCGGAGCCATCGACCCACCCCTTGACGATCTGGATCCGCTCGAGGTCGGCGCCCGGATGCGCGATCGTGCCTGGGTCCTTGGCGGCCTGGACCACGAACGCGGGCGCGCCTGCCCCTGCTGGCGCGCTCGGGAGGTCGCCGCCCATGGCCACGCCGCGCGCGTAGCCGAGCTCGACTAGATCGCCGCGCCCGCAGATGTCGGCCGGCAAATCCCAGCCGCCGAACATGCGGATCTGCATGCGCGGCCCCGAGGTCCCGTAGGTCTCGCGCCGCTTCATCGCCGCGAAGATCGCCTCGCGGCTGTTGTCCTCGGCCCACACCGCGATCAAGCCGCCCGGCGAGTTTTGTGGGCCGCCCGGCAAGGTCCCGATCAAGCGCTGGCGGGCCGACCCCTCGGCGACGCCGAAGTGACCGGGGTAGGCGTACTCCTCGACCGCGCCGGGCGTGCCGTTGTGGGTGTCGGTGCTGGCCATGAGCCCGAGCTTGTAGGGGTTCACGCCGATCCGCTCGTGCTCGCGCAGGCCCTCGTTTAGGATCCCGCGGACGAAGTCGAGGCGCGAGACGCAGCCGTTGTTGACCATCCCGAGGCTGCCGGTGCCCTCGAAGCAATCTTCGAACTCGCCGGTCCGCAGCTTCTCGAACTCACACAGCTCGTCGGGCTGGCCGAGCGGCCCCGACAGGCCGTTCATGCACTCGCTGTCGCCCTTGTGCTGGAACACCTCGACCAGCGGCTCGAGCTTGGCCCGCAAGCCGGCGAGCTCGACCTCGTCGCCCTCGGGGTATTCGACCACGAACATGTTGCCGTTGGACCAATTGGTGTTGTGCGGGATCGCCAGGACATCGCAGCCATTGATGCCGTTGATGCATTCGCGCTCGAGCGATCGCCACAGCCCCCAAAAGTCGGGCTCCTCGAAGTGCGAGGCCGGGATGCTCGGGACCCGGTCCGAGCGAAAGATGACGTTGCGGTGCAGGTTCGACAAGGCCGAGGCCCCGGACCACTCGTAGGCGACGAAGCTCGTGAACCCGCAGGCGCTGCTGCGGTCGTAGGCGGCCTCGGCGGCCGCTTGCGTCCGCTCCCAGGCGCCCGCGAGCTCGCTCGCGCAATCGATGAGCTCGCAGATCGCCTTGGGCCGGACCGGCGAGCTCCCGCTCAGACCGAACCCAAACTGCACGATCGCCGAGGGCTCACCCTCGCGCAGGCCAATGCACAGCTCGGTGGTGTAGGCCAACGACTCGGGATCGGCGCAGGCCGCGACCTCACCGAGGTACTCGCCGTGATCGGTCACCGCCGCGAAGTCGAGCGGCCGCTCGAGCGAGACGGTCCGCAGGCCGCCGACGTCGTCGGGCAACTCGACGCTGTGACCCTGGGCGAAGGCGTAGGCGGCGAAGGGGTCGACCTCGACCGCGTTGGTGTACGCGTCGAACGAGTAGCTGGTGTGCACGTGGAGGTCGCCGAAGTACAAGTTGCGCAGCGGGTTGTGATCGCTGCACGCGTCGCGGACCTCGACGTAGGGCGGCTCGGGCTCAGGCTCGAGCGCGCACCCGGGAACCACGATCGAGAGCAGCGAAGCGAGTCCGTAGCGTGACCGAGCCATGCCCGGGAGGGTGCCACGACTCGAGCGCCGGCGTCACGTCCGCCGCTCACCCATCGTGCTAGGTTTCCGCCATGACGCCCTCACCGTACGCACGCTTCGGGCCCGATCGGCTGGTCCTGCGCGACGAGCTCGCGATCGATCGGACCCTGCTCGCGAATGAGCGCACGCTCTTGGCCTACCTGCGCTCGGGCATCGCCTTGGTGATCGCCGGCGCGACGATCCTGCATTTCGCGGAGATCGGCTGGTTTCACGGCGTCGGCTACGCCTGCTTGCCCGCAGGCGTGATCGCCACGCTGATCGGCGGCGTTCGCTACCGCCGCATGCACCGGGTGATCATGAGCGTGCGCAACGAGTTCAGCGCGAACCCTAGGAGCCCGTGGTGAAACCCATCGCGGCTCAGAGTGCGTCATTGGGGCCCGAGGCCAAGGACCGAAACCGCAGTTGTACCGGGCGTACTACAAGGTTTCGGGACACAGGGATCGGGTCCCA
>Ga0114946_10002193_pt1 | contig 13428 bp, 10 predicted proteins | sample WalLakDeSediment_FD_88676 | JGI IMG/M metagenome (GOLD analysis project Ga0114946, IMG submission 88676) | Lake sediment microbial communities from Walker lake, Nevada to study Microbial Dark Matter (Phase II) - Walker Lake 11/02/13 Deep Sediment | ecosystem: Environmental > Aquatic >...
ATAGTAAAGCAGCAAGATGGTAGATTGTGTCAATCTCGTATTCGCTTACCAGACGGGACAGCAGGGACTTGTCAAGGATACTCCCCTGTATGTGTGTGGAAAAGCCACGATATTCTGCTGGCATTTCCTGTAAATCCAGAGTCACCAGATTAGTGATACCATGTTCAACCAGAGTTTGTGTTAAAGCCTGGCCTACTTCACCCACCGATCCGGTAATCAGGGTGATTGTTTTGCGCATAGTTACCTCCGTTGTCAATTAATTTCCACAACTTGATCCCGCTCAGGTCCGACAGAAACTAACCGGATGGGAACACTACTCAACTCTTCGATACGCAGGATATAGGCGCGCGCTTCTTTTGGTAGGTCTTCCCAGCGGCGAGCATCGCTGATATTTACTTGCCAACCCTCCATCGCTTCATATGCTGGTTCGTATTGAGCTAAATCAGTAAGACCAAGAGAAAGATTTTTGATGGAGTTTCCTGCTCGGTGATATGCAACGCAAATATTGATGGGATTCAAACCGGTCAAAATATCAAGCTTAGTGAGTGCCAGCTCAGTAATGCCATTGATTAAGACGGCATATCGCAGAAGGATTGCGTCCAACCAACCAACACGCCTGGGGCGCCCAGTAGTGGTGCCATACTCATCCCATGGTTTATCACCACTCCCCCGTAAGTGTTCAGCAATATTGCTATCTAATTCAGTTGGGAAGGGACCATCACCAACACGGGTCTGGAAGGATTTGGTGACACCAATGACACGTTCTGCATACCCCACACCTAATCCAAGCCCGACCAGTGCACCTGCAGCGGTTGGGTTTGAACTGGTGACATAGGGGTAAGTTCCGTGGTCTAGATCTAATAATGTACCTTGAGCTCCTTCAGCCAATACTCGTCGACCACGTTTTAATACGCCAGCCAGAGTATTCGAAACATCTCCGATAAATGGTGCAAGTATATTGGCGTATGAGCGAAATTCTTCAATTACCTGTTTATTCTTGAGGGGTTCAAATTTATAAAGTTTGGTTAAAACTTTATTGGTCTCGTTTATGTGATTGTTTAGCGTCTCAGTCAATCTTTCCTGGTTCAGTAATGTTGCCAGGCGCAATCCCTGCCGGGAGACTTTGTGTGTGTAAGCTGGGCCAATCCCGCGTAAAGTGGTGCCAATTTTGTCTTGACCACGGCTGATTTCCTGTGCTTGATCGAGGGCTAGATGGGCAGGTGTAATGAGGTGAGCTGCATGCGATAACCTTAAGCGTTCAGGGGTTATAGTAATCCCAGAAGCGCGCAAATCCGTTATCTCTTTGATCAGGGTCGCTGGATTAACAACAACCCCGTTCCCGATAATGCCAATGGTATGCGGGTGGATAATACCGGATGGTATCAGATGAAGTTTAAAGGTCTCTTTACCAACAGAAACGGTGTGACCGGCATTATCGCCACCGTTAAAACGAGCCACATAATCCGAATTGGTAGCTAATAGATCTACAATCCGGCCTTTTCCCTCGTCACCCCATTGGGAACCAACAACAATGTCTAATGGCATGGATTTTACACTTTTCCTTTCAGAAATAACAGGGATACTTTACAGTGTTTAAGCCAATTTTATCGATTAAATGGCTTTGACTGTTGTAAAATTAGATCTGTAGCTCATTCTAGCACAATAAAAATAAATCGTACAACGATAAATTTTGAGTGTATTCTCCCGTGTATATATGAGCTAACCAGAAAAATGAGCAAATACGAGCAATGTTTTCCAGGTTTGGTGATCCTTTTTGGATCGGGAGAGACATCCCCGAGCGGTAGGAAGATCTTTGAAGAGGTTTTTAAAAATTTACCCGCAAATCCTCGCGTAGAAATCTTGGAGACTCCGGCTGGTTTTGAATTGAACTCTTCTCAGGTAGCTGGTCGGGTGGGAGATTTTCTGGAGCAACATCTTAAGAATTATCAACCTCAGATAAGTATCTTGCCAGCGCGCAGGCGTGGCACCTCACTCAGTCCTGATAACCCTGAAGTGGTTGCCCCCCTTTGGGAGGCTGACCTGGTTTTTATGGGCCCAGGAAGCCCTACTTACACAGTCAGTCAATTACGCAACAGCTTTGCCTGGCAAATTCTCCAAGCGCGCCATCGTTTGGGTATGAGTATTGCCCTGGCCAGTGCGGCGACAATTGCCATTGGCGCCTATGCAATTCCAGTTTATGAAATCTATAAGGTTGGTGAGGATATCCATTGGAAAGAAGGCTTGAATCTGTTTCGACCATATGGATTGTCTCTGGTATTTGTCCCACATTGGAATAACAACGACGGTGGCGATGAATTGGATACCAGTCGTTGTTTTATGGGAAAAGCTCGTTTCGATCCGTTGTTGGAAATTTTGCCACGTGATGTAACCGTGGTTGGAATTGACGAGCGGACAGGATTGTTGTTTGATTTGGTCAATCAGGTTTGTTACGTTATTGGGCCAGGTGAAGTAACCTTACTTATTCAGGATAAAATCAAGAGCTTTAAATCAGGTATGACTTTTGCGTTCACAGACCTGGGTGATTTCAGATATCCGCAACCAGCGGAGGGGATATCAAGGGAAGTTTGGGACCAGGCAGTTATAAAACAGAAATCACGCGAGAATCCTGTTTCCCCGTCAGAAAAGATTCTGGGTCTGGTAAAAGAACGTGAGTTAGCCCGCTCCTGTGAAAACTGGCAATTTGCTGATGAGCTACGTGAAAAAATATTAGAGATGGGTTGGAGAGTTGTGGATACGGAAGATGGACCTGTTTTAAAGGTAGTAAATAGGGTAACGGACAAGTAATAATTATTCAATGAAAAGGTATCAGTGATCAATTGTTCTTCCTGATTTTCCTTATGAGAAAATTTACAAAATCAAATTAGATGAAGGAGATGTGATGATGGAAGTTGGTTATATTGGTCTGGGAATAATGGGAAAGTCTATGGCTCGTAATATCCTGAGGAAAGGATATCCGCTGGTTGTGCATAATCGCAGCCGTGAGCCTGTGGAAGAAATGGTTGCTGAAGGAGCAAAACCAGCACACTCACCTGCTGAGGTATCGAGTCAAGTTGACGTGGTCTTCACGAATCTTCCCGATTCCCCAGATGTAGAACTGGTAGCACTCGGTCCCGGAGGGGTTATTGAAAGTGCTCGCCCAGGATTGATCTTTGTGGATAATTCTACAATAAAACCGGGGACAGCCCGGAAAATAGCAAAAAGGTTGGGAGAAAAAGGAGTCCTGTGCCTGGATGCTCCCGTTAGTGGCGGAGATATAGGTGCCCGTGAGGGAACTCTGTCAATAATGGTGGGTGGTCCGATAGAAGCATTGGAAAAGGTTATGCCAGTTTTGAAGTCCATGGGTAAAACGATCATTCATGTAGGAGGTGCCGGCGCTGGCCAGATTGCTAAAGCTGCAAACCAGATTATGGTTGCAGCTCAGATGACGGCTATGGCCGAGTTATTGATCTTTGCCAAAAAATCCGGTGCTGACCCGCAGAAAGTGGTTCAGGCAATTCGTGGTGGAGCAGCTCAATGTTGGACATTGGACGTTAAACCGCCCAGGTTATTTGAAGGTGTCCGTACTCCTGGATTTAAAGCGCACATGCAATCTAAAGACTTGGGAATTATCCTGGAGACTGCCCGCGAATTCGATTTACCGTTGCCATCGACGGCTGTAAATGCCCAGTTGTTTGCTGCCATGGTTGCTTTGGGATTGGGTGATCTAGATAACTCTGCTGTAATTGGAATTATCGAGAATCTGGCTGGCACCAGCTTGTTGGATGACTAGTGTTCAATCAAAAATGAATGCGTTAGGAACATCTTAAAAGGAACGACGTTAGCTCTAATCAGGTATCATCTTGTCTTACAAGAAATCAAATTGCAAGTCGGGAAGAAACATTTATTTCGAAAACAGAAGTAATAGTATCAGAAGTAGTAGTATCATTGTTTTTGTTGGCAATAACGGTTATAATATTTTGTAATTAAATCCACAAAACGCATTGACCGGGACGAGTAACTATCTGACTCCTGACAGGAAGAGAGGTTCACTGACTGAGAGACCTTTCCAGGTAAATTGTAGCGAAAACCACCCGTGAGCGTAATCTTGAAAAGGTGCATTGTAATGCGCGCATGTACCTGAGTATGGTGAACGGTAAACCCCGTTAACGGTTGCAGAGACAAGCTTATCTTGTAAGCTTAATCTGGGTGGAACCGCGTGAATTAAGCTCTCGCCCCAGAAGGTGCAGGGCTTTTTTTATTATCTAAATACTATTCTTCTCCCTGAGGTGAAATTACCTGATGGGATACAGGCGTAACCAGGAGATTGCAAAAATCAGGAGGTACAAAATGTTGGAGACAAAGAGAGAACGCTACGAAGAAAGTTATCTTTACCGCATTCGCCACTCCGCTGCCCATGTTATGGCGCAGGCGGTCATGGAGATGTTCCCAGACGCAAAAATCGCCATTGGTCCACCAGTAGAGGATGGTTTTTATTACGATTTTGACTTGCCACGTTCACTTACACCTGAGGATCTGGAGGTGATCGAAAACCGCATGCGCGAAATTATCGCTGAGAACCATGCCTTTGAGAAGAAAGTGATCACAAGCGAAGAAGCTCGGGAAATCTACTCTGATCAACCATATAAACTTGAATTGATTGAAGGCCTGGAACAAGGTGGTTACGATGAGTATGGAGAACCATTGTATGCAAAGCCTGAGATTTCAATATACCAACACGACACTTTTTTAGATCTCTGTCGGGGTCCCCATGTTGAAAGTACTGGTAAGGTCAACCCAGACGCGGTCAAATTGTTAAATGTTGCAGGAGCCTACTGGCGTGGAGATGAAAACAAACCAATGTTGCAACGTATCTACGGCACTGCTTGGGAATCAGCTACCGAACTTGAAGAATATCTTTGGAAACTTGAAGAAGCTCGTAAAAGAGATCATCGCAGGTTGGGTAGAGAATTAGACCTTTTTAGCGTAAGTGATGAGGTTGGTCCTGGTTTGATTCTCTGGCATCCTAAAGGGGGTATGGTTCGCAAACTTGCCGAGGATTTTGCCATGGCTGAACACGAAAAAGGCGGATATGAATTTGTTTATTCTCCGCACATTGGAAAAGCGCAACTTTGGAAGACAAGTGGACATCTAGATTGGTATCAGGAAAACATGTATGCTCCGCTAGACATTGAAGGTCAGGAATATTATCTGAAACCAATGAATTGTCCCTTCCATGTCCAGATTTTTAAGAGCCGGATGCGTTCTTATCGTGACTTACCTTTACGTTTTGCTGAGTGGGGAACAGTCTACCGTTATGAAAGAAGTGGTGTTTTGCATGGATTGCTAAGGGTGCGTGGTTTTACTCAGGATGATGCCCATCTCTTCTGCCGTCCCGATCAGATGCCCGATGAGATCGATCGGGTACTAAAATTCAGCTTGAATATCTTAAGAGCCTTTGGTTTCCAGAATTTTCAGGCATATCTTTCCACCAGGAATCCAGAGAAGGCTGCAGGGTCACCCGAGCAATGGGAAGCACCTACTGAAGCATTACGACAGTCACTAGAAAGATCACAGGTTCCTTATCAAGTCGATGAGGGCGAAGCCACTTTTTATGGCCCCAAGATTGATATCAAAGTAAAAGATGCGCTAGGCAGAGAGTGGCAGCTATCCACAATCCAATTTGATTTCACGTTACCAGAGCGATTTAATCTGGCTTATATTGGAGAAGATGGGCAGGAACACCAACCCTATATGATCCATCGAGCGCTAATGGGATCTATGGAACGTTTTTTAGGTGTATTGATCGAGCATTTTGCTGGCGCTTTCCCAACCTGGTTAGCCCCAGTTCAGGCAGTGATTATCCCCATTGCTGATCGTCATCTGGAATATGCTCACCAGGTAGATGAGCAGTTAAAAGAAGCCGGATTGCGGGTTGAAGTCGATGATCGTGGAGAGCGTATGAACGCTAAGATCCGCGATGCCCAAAATCAAAAAATCCCATATATGCTGGTTGTTGGAGACCGAGAAGTTGAGCAAGGGACAGTATCGGTTAGGTTGCGTACCGAAGAAAATCTGGGAGGGATGCAGGTTGGAACTTTTCTGGAGCAAGTTGGTGCTGATATCAAGGCGCGAGTTTAATCACCATCTGTATAATAATAGGCATAAAGCTGATTGATGCAGTTAAGTTACTCATTTAGATAAATGGTGTGGATAGTTGACGATTCGTGCAAATTTATGGTATCATGCAGCACGCGAAAGTTCGCATGCAGTATTTATGCTGTAAGGTGTAGTAAACGAGGAGAAGAATATCAGCGCGACAAATTATCATGTGAATGAGCAAATCAGGGTGCCTGAAGTGCGTTTGATTGGTCCGAAAGGCGAGAACATTGGAGTGGTGCCAGTTGAGGAAGCCCGGCGAATTGCGCGGGAGGCAGAATTAGATCTGGTTGAGGTAGCCCCCCAGGCCGATCCTCCGGTCGCCAGGGTGATGGACTTTGGCAAGTTTGTTTACGAGCGCACGAAAAAAGAAAGAGAACAACGTAAGTCTCAGGTAAAAGTTGAGGTTAAAGAAATACGCCTGAGGCCAAAAACAAACGAGCATCACCGCAACTTCAAAGTGCGCGACGCACGGCGATGGTTAGAAAATGGAATGAAGGTCAAAGTGCGTGTGCGCTTTCGGGGAAGAGAAATTACATATCCTGAGATAGCTTTAAGTGGCCTTAAGGAAATTGCCGAGGATCTTTCTGACATTGCGGTTGTGGAGCAAAGTCCTTCGCTGGAAGGCCATAGCATGCTAATGGTTTTGGCACCAGTGAAACCAAAGAAGAAGTAAACACGTAGTTTTTTTGTCAAGTAGGAATGTGTCGTTATTCATCATCCGCGGATGAAGGCTGTTCCGCGGAATTTTGTGTGAGAGGAGTTACCTGTGCCGCGCAAGCAAAGATCAGGAAAATATAAAATAAAAACCCACAAAGCGACATCCAAGCGTTTTCGCATGACGGGTTCAGGGATGTTGGTACGCACAAAAGGTGGAAAAAGCCATCTTCGCCGCCGGACTTCCAAACGAACCAAGCGTCTATTCACCAAAATGCTTCCAGTCCAAGGGCGTGGGATCAAAAAGCGCGTTGAGCGTCTTGCTCCGTATTTGAAGAAATCAGAGTAATAATCTTTGGAGTATTAAGAACCCATCTTTTTTAGTGCGGCTTTTGGGTGTATGCAACGGGTAATGTGAATTATCTAGAAATTCATTACCGGCGCCCAATGGTTCGCAGGAGTGTGAATTATGGCTCGAGTAAAAACCGGCCCTCATCGTCGCCGGCACCATAAGAAAATATTAAAAATGACAAAGGGGCAGTTTGGAACCCGCCACAGACTCTTCAGGAGAGCCAATGAAGCTATGTTGAAAAGTTTGTGGTACTCATATCGCGATCGGCGAACACGCAAGCGGGTACTAAGGCGCTTATGGATCAGCCGTATCAATGCAGCTGCTCGCATGAACGGAACTACCTATAGTCGACTGATCCACAATATGAGGCAATCAGGCATCGCTTTAAACCGGAAGATGCTGGCTGATATGGCGGTAAAGGATCCAAAAGCTTTTCAGTTGGTGGTTAACGCGGCTCTTTCTGGATAAACTTCCTTGGGTTTATCTTACGAACTGTTGCTTTGTCAGGTTGAGAATACATCTTCATGCAAAGCGTTTGGACACCTCGATAAGGCCTAAAGTGTTCCATCTAGATAGATCTCTTTATAACAATTCAGATTTGACACGACACCTGGCTAAAACAGAATAATAAACATTAACTACACTTGCAGGTTAACCATTTTGATCGAATTGGTTAACCTGCAGTTTCGCGTTGACGCTCACATTTGGCTGTGCTACAATCGCCAATGAGGAGGCAGTGATGAACCAGGTACTTTGCGAAATGGAGTTTCCGTCTGGACAGCAACTGCAAATTGTGGAGGGGGACATAACCGAAGAACGAGTTGATGCAATTGTCAACCCGGCAAATACCAATCTGATCCATGGTGGAGGTGTCGCAGGTTTGATTGTTCGCAAAGGAGGGGCAGAGATCCAGGTTGAAAGTAATGACTGGATAAAGAAACATGGCCCAGTCAGACATGCAGAACCAGCCTATACTGGAGCTGGTAAACTTCCTTGCCAATATATTATTCATGCAGTTGGCCCTGTATGGGGAGAAGGGGAAGAAGATGCGAAATTGGCGTCTGCAGTTATGGGTTCCCTTAGAGTGGCTGAATCTCTGAAATTAGAATCACTTGCATTACCTGCAATCTCTACTGGTCTTTTTGGATTTCCAATAGAACGCGCTGCTGAAATTATCTACAATGCTGTTGAAGATTATTTTACTAAAAAGCTCGACTCAGGAATCAGGTTGGTGCGGTTAACCTTATACGATCAACCCATCATTGAGGCATTTTTAGACATTTGGCGGGCAGAAAAAGGAAATGGTGCGTGATTCATCCTGGATGAAATTGGATGAAATTTGGAAGAAGCCCAAAATATTAATCTGTATCCATTATTTGGTCGATTTTACCCTAAACTTCACATAATTTTATGATCACCTCCATGCAGAATGCTAAGGTCAAGTGGGTTCGGTCATTGCAAAATAGCCGACGTGCTAGACGGGCATCACAGGCTTTTGTTGTTGAGGGGGTACGGCTTTTTGAAGAAGCTGTGACTGCCAGTTGGGATGTACTATTGGTGCTTTATACTGAGGCTGTAGGAGAACGAGGCCAGCAAATCATCCAGAAATGTGCAAAGCCAGATGTTCTGATCGAAGAAGTAAGCCCGCAGGTCATGCGGGCGGTTAGCGACACCCAAACGCCTCAAGGTGTTTTGGCTGTGCTTTCGATGCGCTCCCTTTCATTCCAAGAAAGATTAGACTTTGTCTTGATCACAGATGGCATCCGTGACCCGGGCAATCTGGGAACGATATTGCGGACAGCAGCATCAGCGGGAGTTAATGCCGTATTTCTATCTCCTGAGAGCGTAGATCCATTTGCTCCGAAGGTTGTACGAGCGGCAATGGGAGCGCATTTTCGAATTCCAATTGTCGATCTCCTTTGGTGTGACATTGAAAAACAAATCCGCGGTAATGATTTGCGCGTATTCCTGGCAGCAACAGAAAACGGTGATCTCTTTAACCAGATAGATTTTAAGCCCCCGACAGGCATCATTGTTGGAAGCGAAGCTGAGGGACACAGCCAAAATGCCCAGGAACTCGCTGATGGGCGAGTAAATATCCCGATGCCGGGAGGTGGGGAATCGCTCAACGTAGCCATTGCAGCGGCGATCCTCATGTATGAAATAGTCCGTCAAAGAAATCTATCTTGAAGGTTTACACAATGAAAATCAGATCGATTACTTACTTCTTGAATCCATGTTGGCCACTAAATGAAGAATCTATCAAAGAAGCTGGAAGGTTTGTCACTAAATCGCGTGCAGCGTTTGAATCATCAGGGTATGAGGTGCAAACTACCCGTTTAGCTACAGTGCCATTTCCTTTCCTGATTTCTTCTCTGGATAATGAAGAGTTGGTTAAACTGGCAAAGAATTTAGAAATTTTAGCTCTCGAGACAGGATTTGATTATGTATCGCTTGGCCCAGCCCTCCCTGAGTTATTGAGAAGTTATGAAGTGATTCCTGTTTTGATTGGCGAAACCCATGCAACCTTTCTCTCTGGGATAATGACCTGCTCAGGAGGAGGTGTGTCTCTACCAGCGGTTCAAGCCTGCGCTGATATCATTTACCAGGTTGCCCGCCTTTCACCGGATGGGTTTACCAACCTGCGGTTTGGAGCTGCCGCAAATGTTCCTCCTGGCGGACCCTTCTTTCCGGCTTCTTACCTGGGTGTAGAGCAGAATAACAAATATTCTCACGTCTTTGCGTTGGCCACTGAAGCTGCTGACCTGGCAATCGCTGCCATCAGCCAGGCTGAGAGTCTGGAGAATGCCCGTGATGAAATCATTAAATCTGTAGAAAGACATGCAAGGGCAATTACTTGCATTGCTGAAGAGCTGGTGAATTCGGAAGGAAATTCTTGGAATGGGTTAAGTTTTGGTGGGATCGATTTCACCCTGGCTCCATTTCCAAGGGAGGAGCTCTCCTTTGGTAGCGCAATGGAAAGCTTGGGTGTGCCTGCTGTTGGACTGCATGGTTCTCTGGCTGCTGCCGCATTTCTGACCCATTCTTTGGATCTGGCAAAATATCCAAGGGCTGGCTTTAATGGGTTGATGTTGCCATTATTGGAAGATGCTGTCCTGGCTAAAAGGGGGATTGAGGGTAGTTTGAGCTTGATCGATCTGCTTCTTTATTCAGCAGTCTGTGGGACTGGCTTGGATACACTACCACTACCCGGAGATGTTACTCAGGATCAACTAGCCTCAATCCTTTTGGATCTTTCTGCGTTGGCACAACGGTTGGATAAACCCCTCATCGCCCGCCTGATGCCAATTCCAGGTAAAAATGCTGGTGATTTGACCAGTTTTGATTTTCCCTTCTTTGCCAACAGCCGGGTGTTGGCTGTACGTTCTTCAGGGATTCGTGGTTTATTGGGGGGTAATGAAACTTTTAGACTGTCGCCGAGGTGATCTGGGTTTCTGATCTATGTGGTGGGCCAGGAATTGACCTGTGTATGAAGTTTCAATTTGACAAATTTCTTCTGGTGTACCCTGAGCGATGATTTCTCCACCGCGATCACCACCTTCAGGACCAAGATCAATGATATGGTCAGCAACCTTGATAATGTCCATATTATGCTCAATAATCACCACAGTATTACCTGTATCAACCAGACGGTGAAGCACTTCAATAAGTTTATGAACATCAGCGGCGTGTAGGCCAACTGAAGGTTCGTCCAAAACATATAAGGTGCTACCTGTGGCTCGTTTAGAGAGTTCACGCGCTAATTTCACGCGCTGGGCTTCACCACCTGATAGGGTTGGTGCTGGTTGACCAATTTTGATGTAACCCATACCTACGTCTTGAAGTGTCTTAAGTTTGTTGATCATTGATGGAAAAGCTGAAAAGATATCCATTGCAGTGTCCACTGTTAAATTGAGCACATCAGCGATGGTTAGTTCCTTAAATCGCACATTTAGGGTCTCACGATTGTATCGTGAGCCATGGCAGACATCGCAGGGAATGTAAACGTCAGGCAAGAATTGCATTTCAATGCGAAGCTGACCCTGTCCCTGGCAGGCTTCGCAGCGACCGCCGCGTACATTGAAAGAAAATCTGCCAGCCTGATAACCACGGATCTTACTTTCTGGTAAATCCGCAAACAACTGGCGAATGTGATCAAATAAACCAGTGTAGGTACCGGGATTGGAGCGTGGTGTGCGTCCAATAGGTGATTGGTCAATATTTATGATTTTGTCAATATTTTCAAGACCTTCGATGTGGTTGTAATCTCCTGCCTGAATACGCGCGTGGTGCAACTGGCGAGCGAGAGCTTTATAGAGGATTTCAACCATCAGGCTTGATTTACCTGAACCGGATACTCCAGTGATACAGATAAGCTTGTTCAGTGGTAAACAGACATTAATATTTTTCAGATTGTTAGCACGGGCTCCAAATATTGTCAGATTCTTTCCGTTTCCCTTCCGGCGCTCAGGTGGAACTGGAATACTCATACGTCCAGTAAGGTAAGCTGCTGTGAGGGATTCCGGATGCTGTAGGATGGTTTCCAGCATTCCTTCAGTAACCACTTGACCACCATGATCCCCAGCACCTAAACCTAGATCAACGACCCAATCGGCACTACGGATGGTCTCTTCGTCGTGCTCAACTATCAGTACAGTATTGCCAAGGTCTCGCAACCCTTTCAAAGTGGATAACAGGCGAGTGTTGTCACGTGCGTGGAGACCAATGGAAGGTTCATCTAATACGTATAAAACTCCCAAGAGACGGGATCCGATTTGGGTTGCCAGCCGGATACGTTGAGCTTCTCCACCAGAAAGACTGGCAGCGGTTCGATTGAGGGTAAGGTAATCTAAGCCAACATCAACCAGAAATCCGAGACGGTCTAATAGTTCTTTGAAGATTCGACTAGAGATGGCCATTTCACGTGGATTGAGTTTTGAGTTTGGACCACTTAAGTTTTTTGCCCATTCAAGTGTCCGTAAAACTGGCCATCGCGTAACTTCCACAATATTGACATTATCGATGGTTACAGCCAGAGCCTCCGGCCTCAAGCGAGCGCCACCACATGTTGTGCATGTTCGTTCGCTCATGTAATCTAGAATCTTAGCCCGCATATAATCCGAGCTGGTTTCATTGTAGCGTCGCTCAAGATTGGTGATTACACCTTCAAATGTAGTCTGAAATGTCGCCTGACGGCCGTTTTTGTTGCGGTAATGTACCGTAACTTCTTCTCCGTTTGTACCATAAAGGATTATGTTAAGCTTCTCCGGTGGGATAGACTTAACCGGCTCATTCAGGTCAATCTGATATTTCTTCGCAGTTGCTTCGAGAGTTTGCCAGTAATAACCACCCTCTTCTCGAGGCCCACTCCATTCGGTTATGGAAATAGCACCTTCATTCAGAGATAAATCGATGTCTGGGATGAGTAAAGTTGGGTCAATTTCAAGTTTTCCACCTAATCCCTGGCAGTCTGGGCAGGCGCCATGGGGAGTGTTGAAGGAAAAGGTGCGGGGTTCAATTTCTGGCAAATTAACACCGTGTTCGGGGCAAGCCAGATGTTCGGAATAATGCAAGTCACGGGGTTCTTGTGGGTTGGTAACGTCCTGGATAATGAGATATCCCTCACCGAATTTTAAAGCAGTCTCGATAGAATCCGTCAAACGCGATCGAAAGCCTTGAACTTCCTCGGTTTCATCAGGCTGGCTAATGATCAACCGGTCGACTACAGCCTCAATATTGTGAATTTTGTAGCGGTCCAACTCAATATCGTCATCTAGCTCGTGTACTTGTCCATTGACCCTGGTACGCACGAAACCAGATTTTTGAATCTCTTCCAAAACAGCCTGGTGGGTGCCCTTCCGGCCTCTTACTAAAGGGGCCAGGATCAGTAGACGGCTACCTGCGGGTAGGGCTTCAACTGCGTCAACGATCTCTTGAGCTGATTGACGTGAGACTTCGCGTCCACATTCAGGGCAGTGAGGAATTCCAATACGGGCAAAAAGCAGACGCAAATAATCATAGATTTCGGTCACAGTTCCCACAGTTGATCTTGGATTGTGGGAGACGCCTTTTTGGTCAATAGATACAGCTGGTGAAAGGCCTTCAATATAATCTACATCAGGCTTGTCCATTTGACCTAAAAATTGACGTGCGTATGCCGAAAGTGATTCTACATATCGACGTTGTCCCTCTGCAAAGATTGTATCAAACGCCAGAGATGATTTGCCAGATCCAGACAGACCAGTGATAACCACTAAGCGGTC
>Ga0114946_10002194_pt1 | contig 13427 bp, 5 predicted proteins | sample WalLakDeSediment_FD_88676 | JGI IMG/M metagenome (GOLD analysis project Ga0114946, IMG submission 88676) | Lake sediment microbial communities from Walker lake, Nevada to study Microbial Dark Matter (Phase II) - Walker Lake 11/02/13 Deep Sediment | ecosystem: Environmental > Aquatic > Freshwater...
AGGGTGACAGATGCCCAGACAGAGGAACCACTCGTCGGTGTAACCATCTTCATAAAAAACACCACCACTGGAACCATCACAGACTACGATGGCAATTACACCATTACAGTGAGCCGGGGAGAAACCCTTTTCTATTCGTTTGTAGGCTATGTAAGGGAGGAGATTGAGGTGACAGACCAGGGTGTAATCATGGTTCGTTTGCGGCCCGATATTGCCACGCTGGCAGAGATGGTGGTGATCGGTTACGGCACCCAGAGAAAATCAGACCTTACCGGGGCCGTTACGTCCGTATCGGCAGATGACCTCCTGAAGATACCTACCGGCCATATTGCCAATGCCTTACAGGGAAATGCATCTGGGGTGATGGTCACCAGGGCAACCGGGGCACCCGGGGCAAGAACAGATGTCAAGATACGGGGTATCAGCTCATTTACAGGAGGGAATGCCCTGTGGATCATTGACGGAGTTCCTGGAAACCCCAACTCTCTGAATATTAACGATATAGAATCAATGGAAATCCTGAAGGATGCTTCCACCGCAGCCATTTATGGTTCAGCCGGCGCAAACGGGGTCATTCTGATCACAACCAAAAAAGGAAAAAAGGGCACTGAACTGTCGTTGAGCAGCTATTATGGCATCCAAACCATAGAAAAAACCCTGCAGCTGGCCAGCGGTCCGCAAATTGCCCATTACATTCATGAGGCGGAGAATATTGTCGGTTATGCGCCACGACGGCAAAGGTTTCACGGTGTGAACAAAGATACACTTCCCACCTATGACCACGTTGCCGGCATGTTCAGGTCAGCGCCCATCCAGAACCACAATGTAAGCCTCTCTCATGGCAGTGATAATGGCACCGCCTACTTCAGCATTGGCTATTTTGGCCAGGAAGGCATTGTGCATAACTCTGACCACAGAAGACTGAACCTGAGACTGAATTCTGAATACCAGGTCAATGATTGGCTTTCTGTGGGAGAAAACATCTCTTTCGAAAACAGCCAGACACGGGGTTTTGATGAATGGGCATTAAAAAGTGAATACCACGGACCTATCATACACGCGGCTACCTTTATGCCTTACATGCCTCTTTTTACAGATGATGGCGAGTACATCTCGGATGGATTTGGCCACTCCAACCCAAAGGCTACCCTTGACCATGCGTCCAACAGGTACAATACCGGCAATCACGGGAAGGCTACGTTTTATGCCATTGTCAAACCGGTCAGCGGGTTGAGCTTTCATTCGAGCCTTACGGGTGAAGCTGGTGTATCAGACAACAAAACCTTTACCGACATTTTCAGGGTGTTGGAAAGTTCACAAAGGAATGAAAGGATGACACTGAATGCAGGAATGTCGAAGTCTACTGGTTGGAGGGCACAGAACATACTGACCTGGTCAACCAGCCTGATGGAAAAGATCAACCTGTCAGCCATGGCTGGTATGGAGGCCGGCTATGGCAAATGGATGAACTATTTTGGCACCAGGAAAGACCTCTTCAACAACTCCCGGGAAATGTGGTACCCCAATGCCAGCGTTGACGCTTCTATTGATACCGTGGTCACACCGTCACGATTCTTCCAGGGAACGGGTGCAGAAAATGCCTTCTATTCCTATTTTGGTCGCCTGAGTCTTGATTATATGAGCAAATACCTGTTTCAGGCCAACTTCCGGAATGACCAGTCTTCAAGATTTGGTCCTGAGAACCGATCTGGCTATTTTCCATCTTTCTCTGCTGGCTGGAAATTCTCTGAGGAGGAATTCGCCAGGGGGCTTGACTGGCTCTCGTTCGGCAAGATCAGATACGGTTGGGGCAAAGCAGGTAATGATAACATCTCTCCTTATGGCTTCTACTCGACTGTGGGTTTCAATCCTACGCTGGATGCCAGTTTTAACGCAGGCAGCCAGATCCTGATCGGGGCAGCACCCAACCAGCTTGTAAACAGAGAGGTTCACTGGGAGACCATCATTACCACCAACGCCGGGCTTGATCTGGGCTTCTTCGATGACAGGTTGAATGTTACGGCCGACTATTTCACCAGGGAGAATGTGGGTATGCTGATGAGGGTCAGGATACCTGACCTGGCAGGCTGGGCAACACCCTGGGGCTGGCAGGAACACGGAGGAATTGAGCCGGTCGCATTCAGCAACGTGGGAAAACTCAGAAATTCCGGGGTCGAATTCACTGCCAACTACAGGGAATATGTCAACCAAAGATTCTCATTCGATATCCAGGCCAATTACACCTATATCCGTAATGAGGTGATCGACATCAAGGGTGACACCCTGTATAATGGATCGGTGCGGGGAGTAACAGGGTTCCTGTCACGAACCTATGCCGGGGGCGGCATTGGTGAATTCTACGGAAGGGTGGCTGAGAGGTTGTTCCTGGAATCAGACGGTTATTATGATCAGGCCGCCAGAAGATGGGTCATGACAAACCAGCCTTTCACGATCAGCCAGGGCGGTGACACGCTCTATGCCCAGCCATTTGCCCAACCAGGCGACTACAGATGGAAAGATATCAACGGCGACGGCATCATCGATGACAGAGACCGCAAAGCCCTCGGCAACCCGCACCCAAAACATCTCGTAGGAATGAATTTCAACATGTCGTTTGGCTTGTTCGATCTGACCATGTTCTGGCAGGGTGCATTCGGACATAAAATCCTGAACGGCCTGTACGCCAACTTGCTTGGGGAATCGACCGACGGTTCCAAGAACCTGCCCCTGGCATTTATTAATGATCATTACAGGAATGATGTGTTCGACAGGGAAGGAAACCTGTTGTATGAAAAGAATCATGATGCAAGGTATGCCCGGTTTGACATCAGGAACACCAACCAAAACTACAATACCTTTTCAAATATGTATATAGAGAACGGTAACTATTTAAGGCTAAAAACCTTACAGATTGGCGTAAGAATACCTCAAAAATGGCAGAATGCGATCAATATGGGAACCATCAGGTGTTATATCAACATGACAAACCTGGTCACTTTCACCAGGTACTCAGGTTTGGACCCTGAACTGGATACCAGCAATCCGCTGTTTGCAGGTATTGACAATGCTGTCTACCCTGTTGCCAGAACCATCACAGCAGGTATCAATGTATCTTTTTAGTATCCACATGTAAAGAATAATGGAGTCATGAAATAAGCATGTGCACATTCGTCCACACCTGTAAGAATGTTAATACATGCGATTCCATCTGACAAAAACATAAAAATTATTAACCGATGAATGCAAAAAACAACATAAAAGGACTGATTGGAATAGGGCTGTTCATTCTTTGTCTGGCCGGATGCAACGAGAGTTTTCTTGACCTGAAGCCCATTGCCACAGAAACAGAAGATACTTTCTACACAACCATAGAGGCCGTTGATTTTACAGTAACGGCAGCTTACTCCCGCATCACACTGCTGAATTACGATGTAACCACTGTTCTGACAGGACAGGTTGGCAGTGATGATGTGGAAACCGGGGGTGCCAACGCCGCCGACGGCGCCAACTGGAAACTGATCGAACAGTTCGTGCACACGCCGGGGCAGGGTGACTTCGAATTTCCCTGGATGGTCAACTATAAAGGCATCAGGTTTGCCAATACCGCACTGAAGTATTTACCAAACTTTCTGGAGTCACACCCGGCACTGGCACGGCAACGGATCGCAGAATGCAAATTCCTGCTTGCCTTTTATCATTTCCAGTTGCTGCAGTTTTATGGTGGTGTTCCCATCGCTGACCGGGTGTTGAGCCCGTCAGATTTCACCATGGGCAGAAACAGCATTGCCGAAGTGCTCCATTTTATTCAGAAGAACCTTCAGGAAGCCATACCAGACCTGAAAACAAGATCCCAGCTGGGGATGAATGAGGTGGGAAGGGCATCAAAAGGAGCAGCCCAAACCCTCCTGGCAAAAGCCTATCTGTTTGAATCGTCGTATGCGAAATACCACAAGGGTGATGAGCGGTTTGCCGGCTGCACAGAAAAATTCGCTCTGGCAGCCCAGGCTGCAGAGGAGGTGATCGCCTCCAACGAATACAGGCTGATAGGCATTGACGGGGAGCGGTACAAGTCATGGTGGGCCATGACCGTCGACCCGGTGCCTGCAGATTCAACAGTGGGTGGATTCAGGTGGATGTTCTCGACCGACGGCGACAATTCAGCCGAAGGTGTCTGGGAGGCACAAAATGCCATGGATGGCCGCGGATGGGCACAGGGTACCGGCAATGGACTGGTCATCTTCACCACCTGCCGCTGGAATACCGTGGTCACCTCAGGATGGGATCAGGGCTGGGGATTTAATACCGGAAGCCTCTATCTGCAAAGGGCATTCAGAAATGCCGACAACAGGTACACCAGCCTCTCGCCTGAAAACATGGAGCAGACAGGGCAATATGCCGACCCGCGTTTTGCAACGACCATGGGACTGGAAGGCGACCTGATGGTGGTCAGGGAGCCCTATAATGCCGACGGCAGGTTACGGACGGCAGGCATGACCCTGCATAATGTACCCACAGGAAGTGCCTGCAGAAAATATGAATGCCACCCTGATGAGTTTCAGCTAAACAGGATGAAATCAGGCAACGAAAGCGGCCCAATCAACTGGAGGCTTATCCGCTATGCCGAAACCATCCTGATCGCAGCAGAGGCACACCTGGAAAATGGCAATGCTGCCAGGGCACTGGAACTCGTGAATATGATTCGCACACGGGCAAGAAATTCGAACAACAATCCTGATGTGACCAACCACGTATACCCAAAGAATCTCTCAGGCATCACTTTCGAAGATGTTGTTCACGAGCGGCGACTCGAACTGGCACTGGAACATCACCGGTTTCACGACCTGGTGAGATGGAACCTCTGCGGCAGGTTTGTCAATGGGATTACCCTGGAATTATTGCCCGGACAAAATATTATATTTGATCCGGCAAAACATTTCTTTTTCCCAATCCCTGCCAAACAGGTTCAGCTGAGTGAAGGGAATCTGGTGCAATATCCTGGCTGGCGAAATTAACGGCAAGAGTGTATTCTATCCCTTGATTGCAGGGATAAGGTGTTTCACCAAAAAACGAAAGATGAGCAGACAAATCATAGGTTTAATTATCATTCTACATGTCACCATATTGGGTGTTTCACAGCAGCGTTCCACCATTGATTACAGCAATACTGTTGATGTGCTTATCAATGAACATGCTGATGACAAGACCAACGCGCTGTATCAATACCTCAGGTCAGAATACGGGCAAAACATCATCTCGGGGCAAACCTCTTACTGGGAGCAACTTATTGCCATAGCAGGCAGAGAGCCACTGCTCAGGGCATTTGACTTCCAGAGCTACACACAAGGCTATCCATATGTTTGGCGCGATGGTGGTCATACATTTGGATGGCATGACAATGGGATGACCCAGCAAGCGATCAACTGGTACAAAAGCACAAACGGGAAGGGGATCGTCACTTTCCAGTGGCACTGGCATTCTCCTTCGGGAGGATCGCCTGGCACGAACACCTTCTACACCTGGCAAACAGACTTTGACCCGGCACTGGCTATCTCACCCGGTACGCCCGAGAACGTGGCCATTATCCAGGATATAGATTCCATCGCCTCGCAGTTAAAAAAACTCCAGGCTGCCAACGTGCCGGTACTGTGGAGGCCCTTGCATGAAGCCAGTGGCCACGGAAATGTCAATGGCACCGGAGCCTGGTTCTGGTGGGGAAGAAGGGGTGCCGCTGTTTGCCTGCGACTGTATGACATCATATACGACCGGCTGACAAATCACCATGGCCTGAACAACCTGATCTGGGTATGGTCTTCGCCAGAACGTCACTGGTACCCCGGAAATGAAAAAGTCGACATCCTTGGTTATGACTCCTATCCCGGTGAGTATAACTACACCCCTGTCAGGCATATGTTCAATCAGCTGTACAACATTGTTGAAGGGGAAAAGATCATTGCACTCACAGAAAATGGTCCCATACCGGATATCGACCAGTGCATAGAGCAGAATGCCATGTGGTCGTATTTCTGCTCCTGGTCTAACCTCGTGGCAGAACACAACAGCCCAGAGCACATCAGGGCCGTTTATGCACACCCCAGGGTGATCACGCTCGACATAGATAATCTGATCACGGTTGGCCATAAGAAACCGAGGTTTGCACATCCGATGGTTCGCGAAACACCCGACACCATTGCCGCTGTAAACCTGAAAGAGTATTTTACCATCTCACAAGCAGATCTTGAAATGGCATTCTCACCGGAAAACAACACCAACCCCACACTTGCCAGCGTGTTTATAGACAATGACTCCACCCTGATGCTGGTCGTATATCCTGACCAGACCGGCTCCGGCACGGCAGATATCTGGGCATCAGCCGAAGGGAGCAGGTCTGTGATGACACAGTTTGAGTTTGTGGTGTATGATCCGGCAGAAAAGGACCACCTGCTCTACCAGAAGGCAACCAGCTCATCCATAGAAAGCACAAACCACTCGGCAGACAGGGCCATTGACGGGAGAAACAACACAAGGTGGTCATCGCAATACAGAGACAACGAATATATCGCCATTGAGATGGACACCGTACACCCCATCAGCCGGATGATGCTCCACTGGGAAGTGGCATACGGCAGGCACTACAAAATTGAAGTGTCTGATGACGGAGAACACTGGACGAAAATATTCGAAGAAAGATGCAGCAATGGTGGTCATGACCGGATCCTGTTCGACCCGGTTGATACGCGCCATGTCAGAATGTTCGGCGTAAAAAGGGCTACACAATTTGGTTTCTCTCTCTGGGCAATGGAAGCCTACTCGCTGGCAGATGATAATACCCCACCGGTTTTTACATCTTCTTTGCCCGATCAAACCATGTTGGATGCTGAAACAGCAACCATCAACCTGCCCGACCATATGGTGTATGATCCCGATATTGGTGAAAGGCTCTATTTCTCTGTCAGAATGGCCGATGGAAACACTGTCCCGGACTGGATTGTTTTCGATGATTGCACACGCACACTGCAGATCATTCCCGCCGGGGCATTTGTTGGAGAAGTGTCGTTGCGCGTGCACGTAAGAGACATGCATGGAGCCAAAGCACAGAGCGAACCCTTTACCATTACCGTACAGTCAACTGTCAATATCAATGAATTACCCTGCACAGAAAATCGCATACATGATATCTATCCAAATCCAGTGCATGACATATTGCATGTCAGCCAAACTGCAGGGATCCGTCTGGCCATCATTATGGATATGAAAGGTCAGATACTGCATTATGAAAGTGGTTTTTTAACTGACCGTGGGATCAACATCCAACATCTGCCACCAGGGCTCTATGTAATTAAACTGAAAACCGGCGCAGGCGATGTGATCCATGAACACTTTATAAAGTATTAAAATAAACCATTCTTCAAACCATCCAACTCATTGTCCATATTAACCTCCATATCATTTTGTGTACAAGTATCAGACCCGAACTTCCATGACGATTACTGAATGCCCCGTTCTCATTACACAATATTTATTTGAGAATTATGAAAACGAAATATGACATTTCAGGTTTATTGTGCCTGATGGCATTCATGCCATCCTGTGATTACCAATCGGGTGGGATGTCCGAAAAACCCAATGTAATAATCATTCTTACCGATGATATTGCCTATGGGGATCTGGGCTGCTACGGAGCCACCAGGGTAAAAACACCCCATATAGACAGGCTGGCTGCTGAAGGGTTGCGATTTACTGATGCCTATGCACCCGCTTCCACATGCACACCAACCCGTTTTGCATTGCTTACCGGGAAATATGCATGGCGCAATAATGTGGGAGTAGTTAATGGCGATGCACCAATGAGCATAGAACCCGGCTCTCTCACCCTGCCGGAGCTATTCCGAAAGGCAGGATATATGACTGCATGCATTGGGAAATGGCATCTTGGACTGGGCGAAGGTCGTACCAATTATAATACCCAGATCACACCAGGAGTGAGAAATGTTGGCTTTGACTATTCCTTCTATATCCCATCAACCAACGACAGGGTGCCATGCGTTTATATCGAAAATGACAGGGTAGTAGGTTTGGATCCTGATGACCCAATCGAAATTGACTATATCAAAAAAATCGGAAACCTGCCAACCGGCAAAGAAAATCCTGATTTACTTAAACTCATGTACTACAAAGGCCATGATCATACCATTATCAACGGCATTAGCCGCATTGGTTATATGTCAGGCGGAACCGCAGCCCACTGGGTTGATGAAACCATTGCAGATACAATCACTGCGAAGGCTGTAAATTTTATCCGGCAGAATTCTTCCCGGCCTTTCTTTTTATACTTCGCGCCTGTTAATATTCATGAACCCAGAACCCCCGGGCCCCGCTTTGCTGGCAAGAGTGACTGCGGTGTGTATTGCGATTTTATTGAAGAACTTGACTGGTCTGTGGGTGAAATTCTTCGTGTGCTGGCAGAGACCAACCAGGATAATAATACATGGATCATATTCACCAGCGACAATGGCCCGGAGATCAAGGAAGGCTACCTTGACGGGGCTTTGGAAAACCTCAACGGGCACAACCCCAAAGCAGGATTCCGGGGAGGAAAATATACCCTGTTTGAGGCTGGTACCCGGCTGCCATTTATATCCTGGTGGCCCAATTTCATAAAGCCGGGTGTAACTGATGCATTATTCGGATATATTGATCTTTACGCATCGTTTGCCAACTTTCTCAACATCAATATCTCAGAAGAAAAAAACATTGACAGCCGGGACGCCTTACGGGTAATCACAGGAGAAAAAGCAACCACAGAACATAATGAGGTACTCATTCAGGATAATGGTGGCCGCCTCGCTATCAGGAAAGGTGACTGGAAACTTATTCCCGACGGCTCACATGGCGCCACCGACGGCGAGTATCTTTTCAATATTGCTGAAGATAAATTCGAAAAACACAACCTGGTTACTGAACACCCTGATATACGTGACGATCTGAAGGAAAAAATCCGGATCATCAGGGAATATGACACCAAACATTGAAAAACAACCGGTGCCATCCGAAACAAACAAGACATGGTCTGAAAAACAACAAAAGAGAGACTGGACATTGCAGTATAGTGGCACAATATCAGATCAAAAGACATTTGTTCAACAAACTTAAACATCTATTCCATTGAATAATATACTCAGTCCATATTTTTGTATCCAATAAACATGGTGCTGAGCGATTATTCATCAATCAATGTGCTTATGACACGTGGAGTTTGCTGAAATAAGCATGCGCACACCGTTCACAAACAGAATGGTGTTCACACATGGACTGGCTGCGCCGAGTTCGCGAAGCGTTCAGTTCCCCCGATGAATCGGGGCAAGCTATGTGACCGAAATACTCAAATTATGAACAGCTCCATAAAAAAAGTGGCTTAAAAATTTGCATTTTAATAGAGTATATGAAAACAGATCAACCTTACCAGGCAAATTATTTCTTTATCGTTTCTTGTCTCTCAATTATATTGGGATGGATGCTGCAAGGATGCGCAACCGTTCACCGCGACAGGGAGATCTTTTACCTGGTTGATCCAAACGCCACACATGAAACCAGGGCTTTGTACAGGAATCTTCTGGCTCTTTCGCAAAACCATGTGCTCTTCGGGCATCAGGATGCACTCGCCTATGGTGTTGGCAGGCGCGACAACCAGCAGAGCTTTTCCGACGTAAAAGATGTAACAAGCTCATACCCTGCAATATATGGATGGGACATCGGACATATTGCTTATGATAACAATGTCGACAGTGTACCTTTTGACCTGATGATCAAATACATCAGGGAAGGATACGAACGCGGAGGTGTAATCACCATCAGCTGGCATGAATTAAGCCCACGGCCCCATAAGCCCATCTGGAGCAGGGAACCAAAGCCTGCATTGGTAATACCCGGGGGCGAAATGCACGAGGAATTCAGGGAGCGACTTGACATGGTTGGAAATTTCTTCAATCAACTCAGGGATTCGAAGGGCAGGCCAATTCCTGTCATTTTCCGGCCATACCACGAACACAATGGCGACTGGTTCTGGTGGTGCAGGCACAACAGCACTGAAGACGAATACATTGACCTGTGGAGATACACTGTGCATTACTTGCGTGACACACTAAATATCAACCACTTACTGTACGCCATTTCTCCCGACAGAAGCCGCATGGAAACCGCCCACAGGGATGAAGATTTCCTGTATGCCTATCCGGGCAACGATTATGTAGATATTATTGGGCTGGATAACTATTGGGATGCGGGAGGCTCTTCAAACTTTAATCCTGATATCACACGCGAACAGCAAGACAGCCTGTTCCTGTTAAGTCTTCAAACCCTTGTCCGTATTGCTGAAGAAAGGGGAAAAATTCCGGCACTTACCGAAACCGGCTACAATCGGTTGACTGCCGATGACTGGTTCACCAGCAGAATTCTCGCCCCACTCAGGGAAGACTCAGTGGCCAGAAAGATTGCCTGGGTGCTTGTGTGGCGAAACGCCTGGTTTTCACACTTTTTTGCACCATACCCGGGTCATCCTGCGGCAGATGACTTCAATCGTTTCAGACAAGACGATATCATTATATTTGAAGAAGACCTGCCTCCAATGTATCAATGACCAATAACCTTATACCCAAATCATAATGATTCCTATCCGTTTTTTTGCTGTGCTGATTCTGGCCCTGCTGCTTCACACCAGGTCAGCGGCTCAAATATTTGCAGACTTTGAAACCATCTCCACCACACCTGAACTACAGAATGGCAATGCCAGGGTTGTAGATAACCCCGACACCACCGGCATCAATACCAGTAATAAATGTGCCGTATATGACAAATCAGCAGGCAACTGGCATTACATGGCCATGATCTTTCATGAACCGGTAATGTTTGGTAGCGCAACAACCATGTCGTTCAAGGTTCACAGCAGCACCCTCGGGCGGGTGTATTATAAGTTTTGGGATGGCAACAGGGTGGTGATCGAGAGCTGGGCCCATGCCTACCACGACAGACCAGCCCCGGGGAGATGGGTGGAACTCACCATGGATATCAGCAAGGCCCAGGGGCAGCGATTCACAAGGCTTGAAATTGCAGCAGGTGTCGACAACGATGCCCCGGCAACCATATACCTGGACGACTTTAAGCTATACAATCCCCTGGCAGACGAAGGCATCCCGGTGATCAACCTGCATATCAGCCCGGATATAATATACACAGGCAGCGTCGTAACTTTTGACGCCTCCGCTTCATTCGACTGGAATGCATTGCCTTTAACCTACACATGGGATTTTGGAGATGGCTCTGCATCAGCGGCGGGAAGCACTGTAACCCACACATACGACAAGCCCGGCCTTTACAGGCCATCACTTCTGCTCACAAATACAGACGGTAAAGCATCCAGACAAGAGGCCACCCTGTTTGTATTCAACCCGGGTCAACAAATCAGTGGCCTCCACATCAATACAGCGACCCCGAAAGTGTACGGAAAAATCGAAGGCATCTTTCAATCCTCATCCACATATAGCAATCCATATGACCCGGATATCGTCTATATAGATGCCATCATCACCAGGCCTGACCAAACAAAAGACACAATCCCAGCCTTTTATTACATCAGGAGCAACCTAACCAACGGGCAATGGGTCAACGACTCAGCAAATGCTTACTGGATGATCCGGTTCACCTCAAACCAGGAAGGCCTCCATGTGGTTAAATTGCACCTTACTGATGAAGCAGGAGGGTACGTATCAGATGAGCATCAGGTATACGTGGCACCGTCCAACAACAAGGGGTTTGTATATATTGACCCTGACAATCAGCAATATTACAGGCATTCAACCGGCGAACACTACCTCCCGATCGGAAATAACGTGGGATGGAGCCTCACCTCCGACAAGATATCTGAATACCACCAACACATCTCAGCACTGGGTAACAATGGCGGAAACATGCTCAGATACTGGACCGTTACCTTTGCCTCCCAATCGTTGGAAGCCAGAAATGGCTATTCTTACTACAAGGGCATCGGAAACTACAGCCAGCAGGCAGCCGCCCTGCTTGACTCGATATTTGAGCATTGCGCAAGCCATGACATCCAAATCATGCTGACCATGTGGCAGCATGGCATCCTGTCAGAAAATGTAAACCCAAACTGGGACCTGAACCCATATAACACGGCCAATGGCGGATTCCTTGAAAAACCGGCAGATTTTTTTGGCAACGAAAGGGCCAAAAAGCTTACAAGAAACCTGATCAGGAATTATGTGGCCCGTTGGGGATACTCCACGCATCTGTTTGCGTGGGAGTTTTTCAACGAGGTGGATCTGACAGGCCGGCATGGAAGCAATCCTCCATCATGGGTAGATGATGTAGACAACTGGCACGAGGAGATGGGGGCCTATATCCGCAGCATAGATCCATACAACCATATCCGCACAACCAGTGTGAGCGGATGGATGGATCACCCCCTGGTGGCCGCCCTTGGCGACAACAGCCAACTGGACCTCTACCAGTTCCACTCCTACGGCCACGATGTAACCGGGGCCATCCTGGATAAATACAGGGTGTTTAAAACAAAAACAGATCTTCCGATAATGTGTGGCGAGTTCGGAAAGAATGAACTGGCAGAATCGATCGATGAATTCCGTAACGCCTGTTGGGTAGGATATTTCCGGCATCTTCCGAACCTGCACTGGCATTGGATCAGGGCATTGGAAGAAAATTTCTATGCCCATTTTGCACCTATGGCTGATTACTTCAGGGATGTTGATCTGGTGGCAGAAGGAAATCCCACTTCATTTCAGGTCCAACCCATCAGCGATAAGCCCACGGTAGCGGCAGAAGGCATGAAAACCGATGCCGGAAACCATTACTTCTATGTGTACAGCAGAAGCTTTGCCGATGGGATCGACAATACCAGGCTAAGGCTGAACAACATGCCATTTGGCTATTATCAGATCACATGGCACGATCCGGTCACTGGCAAGGTGTCAGCCCCAGATACCATCGTCGTGATCAGGCAGGAGGTTGATTTGCATGTGCCGGTATTCTCGAAGGATCTGGCCGCAAAACTGCATTTCCTTGATGACTATTATCATCCTATTGCCATTGCCGGACCCGACCAGCGAATACCATTGGGAAGCACGTTTACCATTAACGGGGAGAACAGCATCAACCCCAAAGGACTCGGGATGACCTATGCCTGGGAACTGATCAGCCAACCCGAAGGGAGTGACCTGGTCATCAACGACCCTGCTTTGGTCAGTCTTACCTTCTCGGCCGAACTGGCGGGTGCATACCTGTTCAGCTTGATAGTCAGCGACATATAGGAGTCGTCTCTGCCTGACAGCCTGACCATCGTCGTATCTGCCCCTCCTGTGGCAATAGCAGGCACTGATATGACCATCAGCATCAAC
>Ga0114946_10002195_pt1 | contig 13422 bp, 9 predicted proteins | sample WalLakDeSediment_FD_88676 | JGI IMG/M metagenome (GOLD analysis project Ga0114946, IMG submission 88676) | Lake sediment microbial communities from Walker lake, Nevada to study Microbial Dark Matter (Phase II) - Walker Lake 11/02/13 Deep Sediment | ecosystem: Environmental > Aquatic > Freshwater...
GGTCGACAGCGGCGCCCGGTGCAGGCAGAGCGGCGTGCGCCGCTGGTTGTGCTCGTCGATGTAGTGCAGGTCGAAGCGGGCGGGCACGGCGAAGTCGACCTGGTTGGTGGCCAACGTGAACTCGCGACCGATGGCGCTCTTGATCTGGACGTCGATCTTCGGTCCGTAGAAGGCGGCCTCGTCGTCCACCTCGACGAAGTTGATGCCGCCGTGCTCCAGCGCGGACCGGGTCATCGCCTCGGTGCGCAGCCACAGCTCGGGTTCGTCGACGTACTTCTTGCCGAGGCCGTCCGGTGCGTGCTTCGACAGCTGCATGACGTACTCGTCGATGCCGAACAGCGCGAAGTAGCGCAGGTAGAGGTCGATCACGGCCAGGAACTCCGATTCGAACTGCGCCTCGCTGCAGTAGATGTGGGCGTCGTTCATCTGCATGCTGCGCACCCGCAGCAGGCCCATCAGCGCGCCCGAGTCCTCGTAGCGATAGCAGGTGCCGTACTCGGACAGGCGCAGCGGCAAGTCGCGGTAGGAGCGTGGTCGCGCCGCGAAGATCTTGTGGTGGAACGGGCAGTTCATCGGCTTCATGAAGTAGCGGACGTTCTCGAGCTCCATCGGCGGGTACATCGAGTCCGCGTAGTACGGCAGATGCCCGCTCTTGACGAACAGCTGCTCCTTCGACACGTGTGGCGTCCGGACCTGCTGGTACCCGGCAGCGAGCTCCAGCTCCTTCGCGAGCCGCTCGATCTGCTCGACGAGCACCGTCCCGCGTGGCAACCACAGCGGCAGGCCCGGCCCCACGTCGTCGTCCAGCACGAACAGGTCGAGCTCGGCGCCCAGCTTGCGGTGGTCGCGGCGCTTCGCCTCCGCCAGCCGCCAGAGATGCTTCTCGAGCTCCTCGGCCGTGGCGAACGCGACCCCGTAGACGCGCTGCATCATCGGCCGCGTCTCGTCGCCTCGCCAGTAGGCGCCGGCGACGCTCATCAGCTTGAAGTGGGGCGTGACGTCGCCGGTGGTGGGGACGTGCGGGCCGCGGCAGAGGTCGGTGAAGCCCGCCGGACCCCCCTGCTCGTAGAAGCTGATCGCGACGCCCTCGGGCAGGTCGTCGATGAGCTCCACCTTGTAGGGATCGCCCTGGGCGCGCCAGTGGGCGAGCGCCTCGGCGCGCGGCACCTCGTAGCGCCGGAGCGGCAGGCGGGCGGCGATCAGCTCGCGCATGCGGACCTCGAGCGTCGCGAGGTCGTCCGGCGTGAGCGACCGCGGCAGGTCGAAGTCGTAGTAGAAGCCGTGCTCGATGACCGGCCCGATCCCCATCCGCACCGAACCCGGCCCGTGGCCCTCGGCCACGAGCATCCCGCGCACGGCCTGCGCCAGCACGTGCGCCAGGGTGTGGCGCTGCAGCGTCAGGAGCTCGTCGGCGTCGCGTCTGGTCACGATCGCGAGGCGGGCGCCGTCGGGCAGGGGCGTGAGCAGGTCCGCGAGCAGGCCGTCGACGCGGGCGCCGAGCGCCGCCCGCGCGAGGCCGGGGCCGATGGCGGCCGCGGCGTCACCGGCGGTCGCGCCGGGCGCGAGCTCCAAGCGTTGGCCGTCGGGCAACAGCACGTGCATGGGGACTCCTCGGGTTGGGGCGGCGGGGTGGAGCGCGGCCCCCGGGCGGCGGGCCAGGCACGTGTCGGACGCGCGCCCGCGAGCGCTCGACATGCTAGCACGTGGCATACTGGCGGCCATGCACCTCGTGGCCGCCGTCGGCGGCGATCCGGACCTTGCCCACCGGCTGCGCGCCTTCCGCGACGGCGACCAGCGCTTCTTCCTCCACCCCACCCCGGCGGCGCCGGTGGCGGCGCTCATCGAGGCGCTCCGGTCGCTCGACTTCGCGGGCGCGCTGCTGCTCGATGCCAGGGCCCAGGCCGAGGCCGCCCGCGCGGTCGAGCGGACCTCGCTCGACGTTCGCGAGCTCGCGGCGGCCGACGCGCTGGTGCTCACCCCTGCCGGGGTCGTGGCGGACCTGCACCTGGGTCGCGCGGTCGGTGCCGCCCTGCGGCAACGGCTGTGGGACGCCCGCGGCGCCCGCGCCGTGGTCATGGGGTCCGACCTGCCGGCGGTCGCGGCCGCGCGCGAGCTCGCCAGCCTGGGGGTCGCCCACCTGACGGTGCTGGCGCACGACCGGCCGGAGGCCGAGCGGGTGACCGCGCGGCTGGGCGCCGCGACCGCGGCCGCGGCCCACGCCGTCGCCGAGCCCGCGGCCCTCGCGCTGCTCGAGCGCGCCGACCTGGTGGTCCGCAGCGACCCCGACGCCGACCTGCCGCCGCACGTCCTGGGTCCCCACCTGGCCCTGCTCGATCTCGTGCCGGGGACGCTCACCCCGTGGCGCCGCCGGGGCCTCGAGGTGGGTGCGCTGACCATCGGTGCGCGCGACGTGCAGGCACACGGCCTCCACCTCGCGCTCACCTCGATCCTGGGGCCCGGCGTGGACCTCGAGCCGCTCATGTCGATGCTGCACGACGGTTGACTCATCCACCTCAAGGCTGGCGGCGGCACGCTGAGGGCGTGAGCACGACGTGCCACCACGCCCGCCTGTTCGCCCTGCTCCTCGCGCTCCTCGCCTCGGCGTCGAGCGCGATCGGGGGCGCCACGTCGATGGTGCCGTTGCCCGACGCCGAGGTCGAGGTCACCGAGGGGGCGATCGTCCTGCGCCACGGCGGCGTCACGCTGGTCTACGTCGACGGCCTCGGCTGGCTGGCCGACCTGGTGGCGCCCCCGCCCAGGCTCGACGACGGCATCGCGTGGGTGGCGCCCGCGGTGGCGGCCGCGCTGGGGATGGCGCCGCCCACCCCCGCCGGAGCGGCCCGCGCGCCCGCCGCCGGCGTGCTGCAAGGCGTGCGCGTGGCAGGCAGCTCCGAGCTGCGCGTGGTGCTGGATCTCGAGGGGCTCACCCCGGACGATCTGCGGTCGCTGGGCGCGGTCGGCCGGGTGGAGGCGGGCGCGTCGCTCCGCCTCGCCCTCCCGCCGCTGGTGCCGCCCGAGGTGCTGCCCGTCGCGGCCGGGGTCGTGGGCCTGCGTTGGGAGCTCGGGCAGGGCGGGACCACGATCGAGCTCTCCGGTGCGGCGTTCGCCTACGAGGTGTTCGTGCTCGCGGCGCCCACGCGCCTGGTGATCGACCTGCGCCCCGACCGTGACGGCGCGCCGGTGCCGCGCGAGGTGGTCGAGGTGCTGGCGCCGGGCGTGGTGTACCGCTCGTTCCGGGCGGCCGGGAGCCTGGGTCCGAGCCGCGTGCACCTGCTGCAGGTGGCGCCCGGCGCCGGCGAGTGGCGCGTGGTCGGGGCGCTCGGCGAGACGCGGCCGACGCTGGATTGGGCCGAGGGCGCGTTCGTGGCGATCAACGGCGGCTACTTCGAGCCCGGCACCCGCTCCGCGATCGGCTTCCTGGTGGTGGACGGGGCGTGGCTGTCGCCCCCCTCGCGCGGTCGTGCGGCGGTCGGCTTCGGTCCCGACGGGGTCATCATCGACCGGATCGAGACGCGGGTGGGCGTATGGCTCGACGGCGTCCTCGCCGTGGCGACCGGCCACGAGCTGGCCGGCCGCATCGAGCTGCATGCCACCACCGGCAGTTGGGCGGGGTCGTCCCGCCTCGGCGCGCTGCTGCTCGACGAGGACGGCGTCGTCGTCGACAACCGCGTCGGCCCGGTCCGGGTCCCGAGTGGCGGCCGCGTCGTCGCCTACCCGGCCGAGCTGCGCGCCTTGGCGCTGGCAGAGCCCGGCACCCGCGTCCGGACGGCGGTGGCGGTGACGCCCGCGAGCTTCGCCGGGGTGCGCTACGCGGTCGAGGCCGGTCCATTGCTGATCCAGGGCGGGCGCGACGTCTTCGCCCCGGACCTCGAGGCGTTCGTCCGCGGCGTGCGCATCCTCGACGAGGTCACGCAGCAGGCGGCGATCGGCGTCACCGCCGATGGCACCGTGCTGCTGTTGGCGGCGGAGGCGATGGTGGCCGGGGACCTGGTCCCGCTCCTGCTCGACCTCGGCGCCGTCGCCGCGATGCGCCTGGACTCGGGCGGCAGCACCACGCTGGTGGCCGACGGTCGGGTCCTCAACCGGAACAGCGAGCGGTCGGTCGCGAACGCGATCGTGTGGCGCGCGGAGGCGGGCCCATGAGGCCGGCGCGGCTCGCGGTCGCCGCCGCCGGTCTGCTGCTGGCGGCCATGGCGTCGGCGCAGGCCGGTGCCCGCCTGGCCGACGTGGCGATCGGCTTCCGCGGCGCGCCGGTGGCCGACGCCTGGAACCCGGTGCGTGTCACGGTGCGTGACGTCGGCAGCGGGCACCTGACGCTGGTCGCCGACCAGGGGAGCCTGCGCGAGGGCGAGGTGCCGTGGACGATCGTCCTGCCGGTCCCTGGCGGTGCCGGCGTGCGCGTCCTCGAGGCCGACGTCTACGTCCCGGCGTGGCGGTCGTTGGTGTGGTCGCTCGAGGCCGGTGGCGCGGTGGTCGCCAGCGGCGCGTTGCCGCGCGACGCCGCCGACCGCCGGCGCCTCGATCTGGTGGTGAGCGCCCGCCCGGGCGCGGTGGCCGAGCGGCTCGCCGGCAGGGTCGTCGACCTCGAGGCGTCGGCGCTGCCCGCCCGCGCCGCGGCCTACGACGGCGTGCGTTCGGTGTGGGTCGACGGCAGCGCCGGCATCCCGAGCCCGGCCGCGCTGACCGCCGCCGCTGCGGCCGGCGCGGTGGTGGTGTTCGCCGACGACGCCCTCCTGGACGCGACCTGGTCTGCCCTCCTGGCGTGGGGTCCCGACTGGACGCCGGTCGCCGCGGGCGGCTGGTGGCGCGGCGAGCCGCCGTCTGGGGCGTCGCTCGAGGGCGGCCGCATCGACCTGCACGCCTGGGTGGCGGCGTTCGCGGCCGTCGGCGGGGCCACGCCGCCGGCCGCGCTGCCGGCGCCCGCGCTGGTCCTGGCGTCGTCCGCCTACGTGCTGTTGGTCCTGCTCGCCTGGCGTGCCGGCGGCCTCCCGGGACTGCTGACGTGGCTGGTCCTGCTCGGTGGGGCCTCGCTGCTCGCGGTCTTGGCGGTACGGCCGCCGTCGGCGACGCTCTTCGAGGCGCGCGCGCTGCAGGTGGCGGCAGGCGAGCTCGCCTGGCGGACGCAGCTGCACGACGTGTTCACGCTGCCGGCGGCGGAGGTGAGCCTCCCTCGCGTGGCCCGCACGGCCGCCGCCGTGGCGGGCAGCCAACGGCTCGGCGCCCTGCCGGCCACGACCCTCGCGCTGCCGCGCTGGCGGGGCGCCACCCTGCTCGAGCCACCGCGCGCCACCGAGGCGTTGCTCGGCTGGGGTGCGGACGGCAACCCGCTGGCGCTCGGTACGGCGACGCTGACCCACGTGCGGATCGTCGGTGGCGGCGCGTGGGACGCGGTCGCCCCCGGGCAGCCGCTGGGCGAGCCGCGCGATCCGCGACCGCTGGACGGCGCCGCGGCGGCCTTCGAGGCGCTGCTGCCGGTCGGGAGCGCGTGGGCGCGCGCCGGGTCCGATTGGCACGTGGCCCTTCCGGCGGGGGTGCGCTGGTGACCGCGCGCTGGCCGCGTCTCGCGAGCCACGTCTCGGAGCGGCTCCGGACCGGCGACCTGCCCCAGGTGGGGCTGCTGCTGCTGGCGGCGCTGGTGGCGGTGCTGGGCCTCGTCTGGCCGGCCAGGGCGGGTCTCCCGAACGAGGCGTGGTATGCGGTGGCGCAGTCGCGCGCCGTGCTGCTGACGCTGCTCGCCCTGGGCTACGGCATGGGGCTGGCGCTCGAGGGCCCGCGCCGGGCCGCCGCCACGGCCGCGGCCGTCCTGGTGGTGGCGATCAGCACCCTGCCGCTGGAGCTGGTGGCGCACGCCGGCAGCGCGCCGGCGACGCCCGCGTGGTGGGCCTGGCTGGTGACGCCGGTGGCGACGGCCGGCCAGCTGGCCATCGGGGGCGGCATCGGGGTCGTCGTGCGCCGGCTGCGTCTGGTCGCGCTGGCGCCGCTGCTGGTCCCGGCCTGGGTCGTCGGGGCGGTCGTCGCCGACGTGCGCCTCGGCGTGCGCCTGCTGAACCCGTTGGTGGCGGCGTTGGACGTGTCCGCGGGCTACCTGGCGGTCCACGGCGCCTGCGCGCTGCTCGGGCTCCTCGTGGGTGCGTGGGCCGCCCGCCGCGGTTGGGGTGCGGCGTGATGCGGCCGGTGCACCTGGCGGTGCTGCGCCGCTGGCGGCTGGAGGGCGCCGGTTGGCGGGCCGGCCTCGGCGCGGTGGCCGCGTCGGCGGCCGGCTGGTGGTGGGGCGCCCCGGTGGCCTGGCACCTCCTGGCCATCGCCGTCGCGGCCGCCGCGGCGGCCGCGTGGCCCGTCCGGGCCGATGAGCGACGCGCCTTGCGGTGGGTCGGCGAGCGCGTCGGCCTGGCGTACGAGACCGCCTGGGAGCTCGGTGAACGTGACGGCGTCGCGGCCGCCCGCGACGCGCGCGCGGCCGCCCTGCGGGCCGCCGTGGCGGTGCAGGGGCGGCTCGCGGTGCGCGACCTGCGCCCGCCGCCGGCCGCCGCCTGGTGGTTGCCGCTGGCGACGTTGGCGCTCGGCCTGTGGGGCTGGGCGGCCTGGAGCGGCGCGGTCGACCAGGGCGTACTCCTGGGCGCGACGCCAGCGGGACCGCCACAGCTCGCCGGCGGGCCGCTCGGGGCCGAGGAGCCCGAGGCGCCGGCGGCGACCGAGGACGAGGGCGATGCCGACCTGGTCGACGGCCCCGCCGACGCCGGCGGCGATCGCGATGCGGGTGCGGGCGGGGCGCCGGGCTCGGCGGGTGCGCCCGGCGGCGAGGGGGCGGCGAGCGAGCGGGACGCGCTCGAGCGTTTCCTCGAGCGGCTGCGCGAGCGGCCGGCAGAGGTCGAGGACGACCGCCGCGAGGCCGAGGCGGGCCTGGCGCGCGGCGACGGGCGACCCGCGGACGGCCGCCCGCCCGACGACGCGGCCTCGCGCCTCGACCCGGGCGACCGCGCCGAGACGGGGCGGGAGCGCCTGGACGGCGACACGGGCGATTCCGATGACGCCCTCGACGCCGGCGACGGCGAGGACGCGAACGGCGGGGCCGAAGGCGAGGGCGACGAGGACCTCGGCGAACGCGGCGGTGAGGAGCCGGGCGCCGACGCGGCGGAGCAGGAGCGCGACCCGGCAGGGGCCGCGGGCGACGAGGGGGCCGGCCTGGACGGTGCGGAGGGCGAGGAGGGCGCGACGGGGATCGGCGTCGGATCGCCGGGCGAGGCGTCCGATCCGGCCGAGCCCGCGGCGGGCGACGCCGAGCCGCTCCCCTCGATCCTGGGGCCCGGCCCGGAGCAGGCGGTCGGCGGCGTGCAGCTGCCCGGCGTCGCGCCCGAGGACGACGCGTTCCCGGCGGGCGACGCGGGCGCCACCTTCCGCCGGGCGCTGGAGGAGGCGCTCAACGAGGGCGACCTGCCGGCGCCCTACCTCGAGGTGATCCGCAACTACTTCCGCTGAGCGTCGTCCGGGGCGGCCGCGGTGCCCGAGGCGGAGGCGGCCTCGTCGCCGACCCACGACCAGCGCACGCGGCCGCGGGTGGCCTCGCCGGCCCGCGCAGCCAGGTCGTCGGCGGCCGACGCCAACGCCGTGCCGGACAGGTGAAGCCCGTCGGCCGCGAAGCGTGGCGGGCCGAGGTCGACGGCGGGATCGGCCAGCAGCCGCAGCAGCGCGTCGGCGTCGGCGAAGGGGGCCCGTAGCGCGAACGCGCGGCGGTCGGGCACCTCCACGACCGCCGCCGCGTCCAGCGCGCGGGCGACCGCCCCGCCGTAGGCCCGCGCCAGGCCGCCGGCCCCCAGCCTGACCCCGCCGAACACCCGCGCGACCACGGCGACGACGCGGTCGAGGTCGCGCTTGAGGAGCACCTCGAGCATCGGCCGGCCCGCGGTGCCGCCGGGCTCGCCGTCGTCGCTCCAGCGCTGCAGACCGCCGAAGCGCCAGGCCCAGGCGACGTGGTGGGCAGCGGGCTCGGACGCACGCACGCGCGCCACCCAGGCCTCGGCGTCCGCTTGTGCGTCGATCGGGGCCACCCACGCGCGGAAGCGCGACCCCTTGACCAGGTCCGACTGCTCGGCGGGTCGGGCGAGCGTGCGGTGCGCCATGCCCCAGGCTACCCGCCGCCGACGCCGACGGGCTGCAGCCGGGCGCGTGCTACCTTGCGGTGGCCGCGCGCCGCGCGGCGAGGACGAGGTGGTGAGCCATGCCGCTGGTGCTGTACGACACCCTGACCCGCCGGAAGGTCCCGTTCGAGCCGGTCGTCCCTGGCCGCGCCGGGATCTACTTCTGCGGTCCGACGGTGTTCTCGGAGCCGCACCTGGGCCACGCGCGCGGGCCGGTGGTGTTCGACGTGCTGCGCCGCTGGCTCGAGCACCGAGGCCTCGTCGTCCGCCTGGTCATGAACGTCACCGACGTCGGCCACCTCACCGACGACGCCGACGAGGGCGAGGACAAGATCGAACGGCGGGCGGCGCTCGAACGCTTGGAGCCGATGGAAGTGGCGGAGAAGTACTTCTGGGCCTTCTTCGACGCCATGGACCGCCTGGGCGTGCGGCGCCCCAGCGTGGTGCCGCGCGCGACGGGGCACATCGTCGAACAGATCGAACTCACGAAGGAACTCATCGATCGCGGCGTGGCCTACGTGGTGGACGGCAGCGTCTACTTCGACGTCTCCGCCTGGGACGACTACGGGCAGCTCTCGCGCCGCGACCCGTCCGAGCAGGTCGAGGGCACGCGCGCCCTTGTGCGCGGCGACAAGCGCGACCCGCGCGACTTCGCGCTGTGGAAGCGGGCCGAGTCGGGTCACCTCATGCGCTGGCCGAGCCCGTGGGGCGAGGGCTTCCCCGGCTGGCACCTGGAGTGCTCGGTCATGAGCACCAAGTACCTCGGCGACGAGTTCGACATCCACGGTGGCGGCCTCGACCTGGTGTTCCCCCACCACGAGTGCGAGCTCGCCCAGGCGCGGGCGGCCGGGAAGCCCTTCGCCCGCATCTGGCTGCACTGGAACATGCTGACCCTCGGTGGTGAGAAGATGTCGAAGTCGAAGGGGCACGTGGTCGAGCTGACGCCCCTGTTCGGGCGCCACGATCCGCTGGCGGTGCGCTTTCACCTGCTTCGGTCGCACTACCGCAGCGTCAGCGACTTCGCCGACGACGCGCTGGTCGCCTCGGCGCAGGGCCTGCAGCGGCTGCGGCAGGGGTACGCCGGGTGGCGAGCGGTGCCCGTGGCGCCGGCCGCGCCGGACGCCTGGCGCGACGCCCGCGAGCGCTTCGGCGCGGCGATGGACGACGACCTGCACACCCCCGAGGCGATCGCCGTGCTGTTCGACGTCGCGCGCGAGGCCAACCGGGCGCTGGAGCGCGGCGATGCGGGTGCCGCGCGCGCGGCCGCCGACCTGTTCGACGAGCTGCTCGACGGGGTGCTCGGTGTGCCGCTCGCGACCGGGGCCGACGACGGCGCGCTGATGGCGGGCGTCACCGAGCTGCTGCTCGAGCAGCGCCAGGCGGCGCGCAAGCGCCGCGACTTCGGCAGCGCCGACGCCATCCGCGAGCGCCTGGCCGAGCTCGGCATCGTGGTGGAAGACACGGCCGACGGGGCGCGCTGGCGACGGTCGAGCTGACCGCCGATACGGCCTAGAACGGTTGGGCAGCGGCCCTCATCGGCGCACCGCGGGCGGGCGCGGGCCGACATCATCTGCGGATGACGAAGAAGAGCGCGGAGGCCGGCCCCGCACCGCCGGCCGGTGCGCCCGCGGACGAGCGCATCGCGCTGCTGGCCCTGACGCGCGTCGATGGCGTGGGGTCATCGCGGGCCGCCGCGCTGGTTGACGCCTTCGGCTCCGCCCGCAACGCCGTCGAGGCCGGCCTGCGCGGCGCCTGGCCCCCCCTGCCGCGATGGACGGCGCCGCGTTCGCGGGCGGCGGGCCTGGCCGTCGACCTGGCGGCGGCGGAGCGCGAGCTGCAACGCGGCGCGCGTGTCGGGGCGCGCCTGGTCACGCTCGGCGACGCCGACTACCCCGCCTCGTGGCGCCCCGCGGCGGGTTGGCCGCTGGCGCTGTGGGTCCGCGGCGCCTGGCCGTCCGAGGTGGTGGCGGAGGCCCCGATCGCGGTCGCGATCGTCGGGCCGCGGCGCGCCTCGCCCGACGCCCAGCGGTTCGCCGCCGAGCTGGCGGCGGCCGCCTGTCATGCGGGTGCTTGGGTGGTGTCGGGCCTCGCCTACGGGGTGGACGCCGCCGCCCACCAGGGCGCGCTGAGCGCGGTGGCCGACGGCGCGCCGGCATCGACGGTGGCGGTACTGGCGGGCGGGGTCGACCGCCCGCAGCCCGCGGCGCACCGCGACCTCGCCCGGGCGCTGCTTGCCGGCGGCGGCGGCATCGTCGCCGCGGCGCCCATCGGGGCGCTGCCAGCCGCCGGGGCCTTCCCCGTCCGCAACCGCTGGATCGCTGGCTTGTCGTCGGTGGTCGCGGTGGTGGAGGCGGGCCCGCGCTCGGGCGCGCTGCACACCGCCGTGGCAGCGCTCGAACTGGGCCGCGAGGTGCGCACCACGCCGGCCCGACCGTGGGACGCGCACGCCGCCGGCTCGTTGGCGCTGCTGCGCGACGGGGCGGCGCCCTTGATCGAAGCGGACGACGGGTGGCGAGGGTTGCCCGCGGGCACGCTGGTCACGACTCGCCAAGGCGGCGCGGCGACGCCGCCGGTGCCGCCGCCGTGGGACCGGGTCATGGGGGATGCGCCCATCGGGCTCGACCTGGCGATCGCCGCCACGGGCTGGAGCGTGGGCGCGGTCGTCGCGGCGCTCGAGGTGGGGGTGCTGGACGGCTGGGCGGAGCGTCTCGGCGACGGCCGCTACCGGGCCGCCGGGCGTCCAGCCGCGGCGCACAAATGCGTCGGCGTCCGTAGACACCCCTAGGCCGGGACGGGTACGCTGTTAGGGCATCCGATCGCCGCGCGGCGGGGCCTCGGGCACGACGACGTTCGTCCCCGCGACCGCCTCGAGCGCAGGCCAAAGGTGTATCTTCGGAAGGAGACGATGGGCTTGAAAAGGATGATGATCGCACTGCTGCTGGTCGCATCGTTCGGCCTGGCGCTAGGCCAGGGCCTGACGGTCTGGACCGACATGACCGAACAGCAGCTCGAGTGGCTGGAGGGGGAGTCCGCCTCGTTCAGCGCGGCGTTCGGCGTGCCGGTCAACGTCGTCAAGATCGACTTCGGTGAGTTCGAGGCCGCCGTGCTGCGGGCCGCCCCGCAGGGCGAGGCAGGCGACGTGTTCGTGGGCGTGCCGCACGATCGGATTGGAGCGCTGGCGGCCAGCGGCGTGCTCGCCGACCTTTCGGTCTACGCGACGGCCGGCTACCTGGCGGACCTCAGCGAGCAGGCGCGCCTCGCCTACACTGTCTCGGGCAAGCTGTTCGGCCTGCCCATGTCCGTCGGGGGTCCCGCGCTCATCGTCAACACCGACCTGGTGCCGAACCCGCCGGCGACCTACGAGGAGATGATCGCCCTCGCCCAGCAGCTGACGACGGCGGACACCTTCGGCTTCATGTTCGCGGCCGCCGACCCCTACTTCGGGTACCTGTACATCCGCACCTTCGGAGGCTACGTCTTCGGTCGCGATGCCGCCGGCAACCTCGACCCGCGGGACGTCGGCCTGAACAGCGAGGGCGCGATCCGCGGCGCGCAGGCGCTCAAGGACCTGAGGTACGCGTACGGCCTGCTGCCCGCCGGGGTCAACTATGAAGTCGCCAACGGGCTGTTCATCGACGGCTCGCTCGCCATGACCTACAACGGCCCCTGGGCGACCGGCTCGTACCTCAACGCGGGCGTGAACTTCACCGTCATGCCCGTGCCGCCCATGGCGGACGGCACCCAGTTCAGCGGGTTCATGGATGTTCAGGGCGTGTTGGTGAACCAGTTCAGCCCGAACAAGGTCAACGCCGCCAACTACGCCAAGTGGCTGACGCGGCCGGCTGCCCAGATCTCGCTGGCCCCAGTGGGCGGGCGCATCCCGGTCTCGGCGATCGCGCTCGAGGCCGTGGGCGACGATCCGCTCATCCAGGGATTCGGTGCCGCGTTGCTCAACGCCGAGCCCATGCCGAACATCCCCGAGATGGGTCGCTACTGGGGCCCCGCTGGAAGCGCGTTGGAGGTCATCCTGGCGAGCCCGGACTCCGTCATCGTCGCCATCCTCAACGACGCGGTGCGAGCCATCCTCGGCAACTGACCGGAGGCCTTCCGCCAACTTGAGCCGTGGTGCGGCCAGGAGGTGTTCCTCCTGGCCGCACGACCAGCGAGGCGACCCGCGCCTGCGCGTCCGATGGGATGGATGCGCTCGAGAAGCAGGAGGAAGGGCCATCGAACTCTCCGATCCCCGTGTCGATCTGCCGCGCGCCCGAACGACCGCGGGTGGCCTCGCGAAGTCGCTCCTGCTCATCGGCGCCGCGTTGGCGGTGGCGCTCGTGGCAGGCTTCGCCGGCGTCGCCGGCCTCCGCCTGGTCCTCCCCGATCTGCCGGCCTGGAGCGGCCTGCTGTTCGGGCTCGTCGCGCTGGTATCCGCGCTGTGGTTCATCTCCCGGCGTTTCGCCTGGATCATGCCCTGGTACTACGTCCTGCCCGCCATCGTATTCCTGCTTACCTTCACCTTCTTCCCCGTGCTGCTGACGATCTGGTTGGCCTTCACCGACTACGCCGGGGCGCGCAACGGTCAGCTCAACGTGGCGTCCACGACCGCGGTGGTCGCCGCGGACGGCACCACGCTGACGCTCGCCGACCCCGCCGGGCTCGCGTGTGGCGTGCTGCGCAACGGCTGCGTGGACGTGCGCGCCGACGTGTACAGCTTCGAGCTCCTCGCCGTGGAGGTCCTGGGTCTGGAGGACGCGGTCCTCACGCTCGCCGAACCGCTGCCTCGCGGTCGCCAGCCGCGGCAGGTCGAGCTGTTCCTGCCGGATCTCGGTTTCGCCTTCTCGACCTTGGTGGTGGAGGTCGACGGCACCAGGCTCACGCTCGGGCGCGCGCCTCCCGTCGAGCCCGACCTCGAGAGCGTTCGGGTCCAGATGGCCGACGAGGTCCACCGGCGCATCGTCGCGGTCGACGGCGTCACGCTCCAGCTCGACGCGCCGTTGCCGGATGGGTTCGAGGCAACCGCGATCGCGCGCTACAACGAGTACGGCTTCATCGGCCTGGCGAACTTCGTCACGATCCTCCAGCGCGCTCAGCGTTCGCTGATCCCCGTGTTCGCGTGGAACGTCAGTTTCGCCGTGCTGACGATCCTCATCAACACGGCGTTCGGCGTGCTGCTCGGCGTGCTGCTCAACAACCCGGATCTGCGGTTCCGGAACCTGTACCGGACGCTCCTCATCGTGCCGTGGGCGCTGCCGAACATCATCACGATCCAGGTGTGGCGCGGCTTCCTGAA
>Ga0114946_10002196_pt1 | contig 13419 bp, 7 predicted proteins | sample WalLakDeSediment_FD_88676 | JGI IMG/M metagenome (GOLD analysis project Ga0114946, IMG submission 88676) | Lake sediment microbial communities from Walker lake, Nevada to study Microbial Dark Matter (Phase II) - Walker Lake 11/02/13 Deep Sediment | ecosystem: Environmental > Aquatic > Freshwater...
AAGGGGGAGAGCTGTTGCGATGGCTGAGTGTATCCCGTGGCAATTCCTGTCCTGATGGTCAGAAATCGGACCGAGGCCGGCAAGGGAGGAGAAGCCGGCGAACTCCCGCGACATTCGGAGGCAGCCGAGTGCTTCAGTGTATTGCCATGCGCGAGAATGACGGAAAGCTCGATAGCGGGCTGTTTTGAGCGATCCGAAAAAAAAATGAAAAAAAACTCCTGACATTTTCAGCAAACGTCAAAGTGGTGCTAACTATATACAGGGGGCATTGTGATAGATGTGCCCGCGGTGAGCAAATAGGGAAATGGCCTTAGGGTATGTGCCAACGACTGATGCCTGCCGCCGCGGGCATTTTTTAATCTACCTTGGCGGGCGTAATTTCACCTAATGCATTTTGTGACACCACAAGAATTTGGAGAAACGTAATGGCGAACGAACAAGCTTTGGTCATCGTGTTGATGGGAAGTGTTTCTGACTGGGATGTGATGCAACATACAGACGCTACACTCGCCTCCTTCGGTGTCCCTCATGTTTGCAAGGCCTTGTCCGCGCATCGCACACCTTCGCATGTAATGGATATCGCGTCTTCTGCCGAGGCGAACGGTGTGGAAGTGATCATCGCTGCGGCGGGTGGTGCGGCACATCTGGCTGGCGTTGCGGCGGCGCATACGTTGTTGCCTGTGCTGGGGGTGCCTATGGGAAGTACGCTTAACGGACTCGACTCGTTGCTTTCCACCGTACAGATGCCTGGTGGTATCCCAGTTGGGACGTTGGCGATCGGCAAAGCCGGCGCGGTGAACGCTGCATTGCTGGCTGTGGCGATACTTGCCAACAAGCGTCCCGAGTTGCGGGAGCAATTGCGGGAATTCCGTCGCAAGCAGGAGGAAAGCGTTTTGTCCACAACATTGCCGTAGTCGGTATATCTATTCCATATTCAACAGGGTGTTCGGCTGTAAATTCAGGTATACATCTGTATTTCGCACCGATACCATGTTCTTCAATTCGATTGTCTCTCGGACAATGATCGCAGGCACCGATTCCGACGCAGAATCCAACGCGTCGGCTCTCGTTCTTGTGACTGTTCGGATGATGCTCGCTTGTAATTCGTGACTGCAATCTACGTGAATTGAAACGATGCTACAGAGAATCGACTCGAAGCTGGTGTCGAGACGGAATAGTTCGCGTTTTCGCATGCAAGTCTTGAATATAAACAAATTGTGTCGTACAATTGAAGTGATACTTGAAGCGTGGATTAACAGACCGAGATTACACCATGAAACGCCGGTACCTGTTGTCTCTCTTGTTATGCTGTTTGCCGTACTGCTTGTTGGCGCAACCGCAGCTTTCCGTTCATATTCACGTTCCGACAGTATATGTCGACTCCTCCGGTGAATCGTATACTCCTTCGCCCATACCTCTTGTTGCGACAGTGTACAACACCGGCACAAGCGCATCGAATTCTTTACAGGCGCGAATACATTTCGTACCGGATCTGGCGTTGGCACCCGAAGAGCATTCCGTGACGATCAAGGTTCCGACACCTGCTGTTGTCGCATCCCAGGATTCAGCGGTTGTGACGTGGTTGTTACATCACCCGCCGACGTTTTCGCAGAAGAACTACCGCATCTACCTTTGGCTCAAAACGTCCGCAGTGGATTCATTCGAGACACAAAAGCTGCTGATGCTCCCGGCGATGACCGCACCGGATTTTCGACTGGTACCTCGACATGATATGCATCTCGTGGTCAAGCCGGATTCATCGGGCTATGCCAACAACCCTTTTCCGGTGTACGCGAGATTGGCGAATCACGGTGGTTCCGCGTTGGACGACGTTTCGTTGCAACTGTATCTCCCGCCCGACTATATCCTGGAGCCGGACATCCAAGCGAATCCCTATCACGTCCCCTTCCCATTACCCAGAGCAGCACCGGGAGCCCCGCGTCTCGACATCGAATGGACAGTACGCTATCTCGGAGCGAGCATTTTTCCCCGCTCGGATACTATGCGTTTGGTCGCTCGGGGAAGAGATATCACTGGAAAATGGAGAGAGAAACATGCTCAGGTGCTTGTAGAGGTTGATGGGCTATCGCCGGAATTCGAAATCACTGTTCTTGCACCGCAGGCAATTGATTTCGATGCATCGAGTATCTATAGTCCCCAACCGGTGAGGGTGACTGCGCGCTGCACGAACATCGGCGAGCAATATGCTGACCTCCCGACCGCATCGTTGTCGCTTTCAGGAGAGGGGGTTTCGACAACAGATCCACTACAGCGACCTATTGTGTCATCACTTCGACCCGGCGGCACGGTGGAATTGCATTGGGATGTTGTGACGGAACGGCGTGCGACACCGCGAAGCATGGGAGCGACAGTTGAAATCACCGATGCAGATGGACGACGTCGATCGACCAGGGCGGATGTGCACATACCGGGTCAAGAGTATCGACTCGTACTCGAAACTATTTCGCTGCCTGATACGATTGCCCTGAATGCGGAGGGAACGGATTTTCTTTATCAAGATATACTGCTCCGGTATAGTATAGAAAATCGCACGTGGTATACCAATACGCTCAATGCAGTTAGGGTACAGGCGCACGGTCCGGGAATTGCTGCACCGGTCGTCCGAGAATATCAACCCGAACTCCCGCTTTCTCCCGGAGAGACGAGCGCAGTGCTTACGGATACATTCCGGGTACATGGGCAAGTGCAAGGCCGCAATCTTACATTTCAGCTTCTGGCAATAAGCGATCGAGGCGATACCGCTCATGTACTACGTCCCGTGTACGTTCCCGGTCTTCGACCACAACTACGCTTGGATAGAAGAGGTGTTGACGAGCTTGTTCATGATCGGGTGTTGGGATATTTACCCAACCCGTTCTATCAAGAATACATTCTCCGTAATATCGGATATGTCTCCGTTCGTGTGGATAGTCTGCGAATGAGCGTTGATGATGATGGCCTTGTCATTGCCGAACCCTTGCTGCGTCCGATTGGTTGGATGCTGAATCCAGGGGACTCGCTCATCGTCAGGTGGAACATGCAGGCGCAGAAGCGGACATACCCAAGAACTGTCGCAATGTCCGTCAGCGCCTGGACGTCCGGCGAGCAGGAGGTGGAGCATGTACACAGCGTTTCTATCCCGGGATTGTCTCCCATTCCTGAACTCAGCGTCGGGGGTGATGATACGCTGAGTTGGGATCCTGTTACAGTGTACACGCCGAATCCATTTCGAAAAACGCTCGAAGTACGAAATATCGGAACTGACATGTTGCAATGCGATTCAGCTCGACTGCAGTTCAGAGACGATATGGTGGTACTGCTCGATCCGGCTAGCTGGATCTCGGGCGAATCGCTGGCACCCGATAGCGGAATGGTGATCTCGTGGCGACTCCAAGCCGAAGAGCGCGAAATGTCGGTACTCTTACCTGTGACCGTGACGCTGTATCATGACGGTGAGGAAGAGAGTACTGTCTCGGGAAGCGTCTATATTCCGGGATTGACACCTGGATTGCATGCTGTGGTACTTGGAGATATGCAATTAAGCATGGATTCGGAGAGCGTGTATATACCAAATCCGTTCGTGAAAACCGTACGGATAACGAATAGTGGCACGGGCACGCTCATGCTCGATTCGATCCGTCTGAGAACAGTAGACACGGATCTGTATTTTGATGAGAATCATATCCGTCATATCAATTCGACGCTTGCCTCGAGTCAGATGCTGGACGTGCACTGGCATGGTCGCAGCGCTCCTCGTTTCAGCGCCTCGTATGTACTGATCGAGTTCGATGTATATCACGGAGGTGGTGAGGTGCTCTCGCTGGCGTCCGATATTTTCATTCCTGGAAGGGCCCATTCATTCGACGTCGTTGATATCGATCATCCTGCGGCGATGCAGGTAAACAGTGCCGGCGACGCGTATACCGAACAGGGTTTTTCGATTCGCTACCGAGCGAGGAACAACAGTTGGGCATACTGTACGTTTTCGCATGCTGCGGCTAAAGTCGCTGGAGTTTCCGGTGTAGAATTAGTGACGACTCCACGAGAGCATCATCCGAACGAGGTTCTTGCATCGCAGGCGGTTTCGCAGGTGTTGATAGATACGTTCGTAGTATCTCACTCGCTTACTGAGCGACTCTGTCAGATAGATATCACCGTATACGACAACTTCATGCGTTCCGGAGTGTCTAGCGCGAAAATTTTCCTTCCTTCAGTATCCACGACCGATGTATTCGGGATACCTGTTGCGAAAAAATTCGGAATCGCAGGAGTTTACCCGAACCCATTCCGACGAGGCAGCGCTGCCGAGGTGTTCATTGCGCTTGAAGGCGGGGTAGATGCAGTTGTGGAAGTAGAACTCTTCGATTTATTCGGTCGCAGAGTTGCATGGACAACAGTATTGACTGCGCAGCGTATCGTGCCTGTAATGGTAGAAGATATAGCAGCAGGAGTGTATCTTGTGCGTGCTCGTCAAGGCAAGTGGCAGAGTAGCAGTATGCTGCAGGTGTATTGAGGTGATATTGGTAGCGGCGAAAAGCGTGTCTGTGTACAGCGAATCATTCACGCTGCTGTACGCGTGCTTCGGGACGACTAGCGTTTATCTCGGAATTCCACGAACATCCTGTTCGCGAACTGATCCGATGTGACGATTGGCATTGGAAAGCTATTTGTTGCTTTCCGCGGCCGCCTTTTTCCTTGGTCGGTATAAGTGCGTTGCATGCCCGAACCAGACCTCCGCTGCTTCCATGATACTTTCCGAGAGCGTTGGATGAGGATGAATGCTGAGAGAAATATCTCTCACCGTCGCACCCATTTCCAGTGCGAGAACACCTTCGGCTATAAGTTCGCCTGCGCCCGGACCCGCTATACCCACACCGAGAACGCGTTGCGAATCAGCATCGATGATGAGTTTCGTGACGCCGTCACTGCGGTCGAGTGTTGTCGCTCGACCGGATGCCGACCAAGGGAAACGTGCCACTTCGACGGAACGGGACTGTTGTTTCGCTTCGCTTTCTGTCAATCCGGCCCAGGCGATTTCCGGATCTGTGAAAACAACCGCAGGTATGGCGTAGGGTTCGAAGGTTGTTTTCTTCCCGGAAATTGCGTCCACCGCGACACGCGCTTCATGCGAGGCCTTGTGCGCCAGCATCGGATCGCCGGTGACGTCGCCAATGGCGAAAATATGTTGTTCCGCCGTGCGCCGTTGCGGATCGACGATAACGCAATCGCGTTCGTTGAGCGCGACACGAGTGTTTTCCAAGCCAATTCCATGCGTATTTGCTTTGCGTCCAACGGAAACAAGCACTCTGTCGAACATCGCACGTTCATTTTTATCATTCGAACTGAAAAACACTTCTATTCCGTCTTTACGCTCCTTCATGTCAGAGACTTTGGTATTTACCAGAATGGACTCGAATTGCTTGTCGAGACGTTTCTTCAATTGGTTGACCAAGTCGCGGTCGGCACCGGGAAGTATGTCTTCTGTCATTTCGATCACGGTGACCCGAGATCCCAGTGCGGCGTACACTGTTCCCAATTCGAGACCGATATAGCCACCACCGACGACAAGCAGCTTTGCGGGAATGTCGGGCAAATCCAGCGCTGCGGTCGAGTCCATCACACGCGCCGAATCCTTCGGAATACCCGGAATACCGGCAGGGAGAGAACCCGTCGCGAGAATAGCGTTGCGAAAAACGAGTTCCGTTTTTCCTCCATCCACCAATGCGATATCGAGCGTATTACTGTCACGAAACGTCGCTCGTCCGTGTATAGTCCGAACTTTTCGTGCTTTGGCGAGTTTGCCAAGTCCACCTGTCAATTTCGCGACGACGTCGTTTTTGAACGTACGGAGTTTATCCAAGTCTATAACGGGATCGCCGAAGGATATGCCCCATGCGGCGGCGTGTTTCGCTTCATCGATGAGTTTCGCTACATGCAGCAATGTCTTGGATGGGATGCATCCCCGGTACAAGCATACGCCACCAGGATTCGACTCCGTATCGACAAGCGCGACGTCAATACCGAGGTCGGCTGCGTAAAAAGCGGCGGCATAGCCTCCTGGCCCGCCGCCGATGACCACGAGTTCCACATTCATTGTATCAGACATATTGTACTCCGGATTCACGTTCGGGAATAACTCGCTCAACCTTCGAGAGCGAGAAGTACGGGTTCTTCAAGTGCCTCGGCCACCCAACGCAGGAAGCGTGCCGCATCGGCACCGTCGATTAATCGGTGATCGTAGGTCAAGGACAGCGGAAGCATGAAACGCGCTTGAAACTCTCCAGCGATATGGACGGGTTGCATGCTGGCACGCGCCAATCCGAGAATCGCAACTTCAGGCCAATTGATAATGGGGGTGAAGGCCGTCCCGCCGATGCCACCGAGGTTGGTTATGGTAAAACTGGCGCCGCTCATATCGTCCGGACGGATGTTTTTCGATCGCGCTTTTTCGGCGGCTTCCTGCACTTCCCGTGAAATCTCGAAAATGTTTTTCTTGTCCGCATCGCGGATGACGGGCACGAGCAACCCCCGATCGGTGTCCACTGCAACGCCAAGGTGTATAGAGTTCTTGTATATGATCTCATTGCGTTCCATGTCAATGGAGGCATTGAATTGGGGGAATTTCTTCAAAGCCACGGCTACGACTTTCAATACAATTGCTGTGACAGTGAGTTTGACGCCGGCGGTCTCGGCTTTTTTCGAGAAGCGTTGTCGTATTTCCTCCAGATGGGTTATGTCCGCTCTGTCGTGCTGAGTCACCACCGGGAGGCTGCCACTCAATTCCATGTGTTCCGCGGTTTTACGTCGGACCTTGCTCATGCCTTCGCGCCGTACGCCTCCATAGGCCGTGAAATCAGGAAGTGCGGGCCAAAGGCGTGGAGAAGTAGTGGTATCGTCCCGAGTATCGGCGAGCAGGGCTTTCGCATGGCTTTTCACATCGTCAATGCTTATACGACCATTCGGCCCGCTACCGCGCACCTCGTCGATGTCAATACCGATTTCGCGTGCGAACATGCGAACGGACGGCGCGGCCGGTACCGGCACACTTTCATGAGTGCTTTGCGTAATCGCAGCTTCGGTATGGAGTTGAGGCTGGCTCTCAGTCGTCTGGCGCACATCGCTCCCGGTAGCAGGAGCGTCGGATTGAGCTTCATCTCCCGAATCCGCCGGGACGCTGGAATCCGTCGCTTGGTCTTGCTCCGGAGCGTGAGCGGTCTCCTCCGAGCGCTGTTCGCTTTCCTCCGTCTTCCGAGTTGGAACTGCCTCGGCATCACCGTCACTGTCCTCCAATTTCATGATAACTTCACCAACAACCGCCTTCCCACCTTCCTCAACGTGAATGCTTGCTATTTTTCCAGCTTCTGGGGAAGGAACGTCGAAGGAAGCCTTGTCCGTTTCCAGTTCGAGAAGGGGTTGATCTTTTTCTATGATGTCGCCGACTTGTACAAGGATTTTCACAACGTCGCCCTGCGTGATATTTTCGCCGAGTTCAGGCAATGTGATGTCGATAGCCATGGCTTTCCTCTTTAAGAGAACATTGGGTTAGCTTTTTCAGGGTCGATTTGCATATCGCTCATCGCCGATGTAACTAGAGCCGCGTCCACCAGCCCTTTGTTGAGCAACGATGCTAGTGTGGCGAGTGTAATGAAACGGTGGTCAACTTCGAAGAAATCACGTAGTTGCGCACGCCCTTCACTGCGTCCGAAGCCATCGGTTCCAAGAGAAATGAGTCCTCCTGGCGTCCAGCGGCAAATGGTGTCGGGAAGGGCCTTGACATAGTCCGTTGCGGCGACAATGGCACCTTTCGAGTCGGAGAGCAGTTGCGTTACATACGGCGTCCGCGGAGTTTCATTGGGGTGCATTCGATTCCAACGTTCGGTTGTAAGACCATCTCGATACAATTCCTTGTAGCTCGTGGCGCTCCACAGATTGGTGGCAATGCCGTACTTCTCCTCAAGTAACGCCGCCGCCTTCAGGGCTTCGTTCATGATGGAACCGTTGGCAAGAATGTCCGCATGTGCTTTCGGCTTTTTCAGAGCGGAGGTTTTGAAGCTATACAATCCTCGCAAAATGCCCTCGCGGATATTCTCAACTTCCGGCATTGCGGGTTGCACGTAGTTTTCGTTGAGCACGGTGAAGTAGTAGAAAATGTTCTCGTGATCACTGTACATGCGTTTGAGTCCATCCTGAAGAATAACGGCTATCTCATACGCATAAGCCGGATCATACGTGATCAGGTTGGGGACGGGGTATGCAAGCAGATGGCTGTTACCGTCCTGATGCTGTAATCCTTCTCCAGCGAGCGTAGTGCGTCCCGCTGTTCCACCCACCATGAAGCCTCGTGCTTGCATGTCTGCCGCCGCCCAAATCAAATCTCCGATGCGTTGGAAACCGAACATGGAATACAAAATGAAAAAGGGTATCATGTTGACACCGTGAGTGGCATAGGCGGTTCCAGCCGCGATAAAGGACGCCATCGACCCCGCCTCGGTGATGCCTTCCTCGAGAATCTGCCCATCCTTGGCCTCTTTATAGTAAAGGAGACTGGCGGAATCCACGGGGTCGTAGAGCTGGCCGACATGTGAATAAATCCCTATCTGGCGGAACATGGCCTCCATACCGAAGGTGCGAGCTTCATCCGGGACGATCGGGACGATGAATTTGCCGATATTCTCATCCTTGACGAGTTTCGAGAGCATGCGCACAAAGGCCATGGTTGTAGATACTTCGCGCTCCTCCGTGCCGGCGTAAAATTCTTCGAACTGTGATTCCGATGGCATGGTGATAGCGGGAAGATCCTGACGGCGTGAAGGCACGTGTCCCCCCAATGCGCTACGGCGTTCGCGCAAGTATACCATTTCGGGGCTGTCGTCGGTGGGTTTGTAAAACGGTGCTTCGGCGACATCCTCGTCGGAAATGGGGATGTTGAAGCGCGTTCGGAATTCCTTGAGTTCCTCCTCGTTCATTTTTTTTTGCTGATGCGTAATGTTCTTGCCTTCTCCTGCTTCACCCAGTCCGTACCCCTTGATGGTGCGTGCCAGTATCACCGTCGGGGCGCCACTGGGCTCGACAGCGAGTTTGTAAGCGGCGTAGATCTTTTCGGGGTCGTGCCCTCCCAAGCGCAGGCGCCTGAGTCGGTCGTCGCTGTACTGTTCGACAATGCTCAGCAGACGTTCGTCAGTACCGAAGAAGTGTTTCCGTATGTAGTCTCCCGATTCCACAGCGTATTTTTGACGATCACCGTCGGTGACTTCACCCATGCGACGCAACAACACACCGTCGCCGTCTTTCTCCAGAAGCGGATCCCAGTCCGATCCCCAGATGACCTTGATGACATTCCATCCAGCACCGCGGAACACGCGTTCGAGTTCCTGAATAATGTTGCCGTTTCCGCGGACGGGACCATCCAAACGCTGCAGATTGCAATTGATGACGAAAATCAGGTTGTCAAGCTTGGCTCTGGCCGCCAAAGAAATGGCACCGAGCGTTTCTGGTTCATCCGTCTCTCCGTCTCCAAGAAAGGCCCAAACCTTCGCGTCGGAAGTGTTTTTCAGTCCTCGGTCTTCGAGATAGCGGTTAAAGCGTGCTTGGTAGATGGCCATTATGGGACCAAGTCCCATTGAGACTGTAGGGAATTCCCAAAAGTCCGGCATAAGCCAGGGATGCGGATAAGACGACAAGCCGCTTCCCGGAGCGAGTTCTCTACGGAAATTCTGAAGCTGTTCCTCGTTCAACCTCCCTTCGAGGTAGGCTCTTGCGTAAATGCCGGGTGCCGCATGACCTTGGAAATAGATCTGATCGCCGCTGTATCCATCCTCGCCCCTTCCGCGGAAAAAATGATTGAAAGCGATTTCATACAATGTCGCCGCCGAAGCATAGGTTGAGATGTGGCCTCCAATACCTTCTTCCTTTCGATTCGCACGCACGACCATGGCCATCGCATTCCAGCGAATAAGACTTTTGATCCTGCGTTCCAGAGTACGGCTACCCGGAAACACCGCCTGCTGATCGACCGGGATGGAATTGATGTACGGAGTATTGGCGGAAAACGGCATGCGAACGCCTTTGCTGTAGGCGTATTGCTGCAAGTATTGCAACAAGCGCTGTACTCGTTCCATACCGCCTTCATGCAAAACGTAATCAAGCGACGCGAGCCACTCCTGTGTTTCCACCGCTTCGGTAGCTTTTCTTTCCTGTTCCGTCATGGTGAATAGTCCTGAATAGAGAAGATTCCTGGTTAGCCCAACATACTGAAACAAAAAAGTTGTTGGGGAAGTTCACACGCAGGAACCCTTCGTGTTGGACATTGTTTGCAGTGTAAATACATCCAAGAGCAAAACATTAATAGAGGACAATGATTCCGGGTATGATAAGCGGCTCTAACTCGTTATAAATTAACGACTTAAAATGCCGAACTGATACTTGACAAAAGCATCATCAAATGCTATGTTATAGGTATGAAGCTTTGGACAACATACGGATTTCGAAGCAGCGCATTGACACTCTTACTCCTCCTGGGTTGTTGCATATCTCGGAGCATCGCATGTCCACACGAGAAACGCTCCTGCGATGATGCAAGCTACGGGGCGAGCAACACGAAGTGGAAGCAAGGTCAATGCCGGACCATGGAACTCTCGTTTTCGATGGAAGAATCCCATGACGAGGAACACAGAACGGGACGGTGTTTCTGTGCATTTCTTCTCCACCCCCCTATCGCGTTCTCTCACGTCCTGGATATTCCGGACATACATTTGCATTTATTAGGAATTCTCATTCTGCCGACCCCTCGGGTGTTGAGCATTCCCGTTAAACCCATTCCACCACCCCCATTACAACACAGGATACGCGCTTGGCAGCTCGAATCTTGTATTGTCAATGATATTACGAACGACTGTATGTTCCATTTCTCATAGATATTGCACCTCAAACCTAATCTCTCTGGAGGTTCCATGCGTACTGTTTTTGTTACACTCTCCTTAGCGCTGTGTTGCGTCCTGATGACGGCTTGGACCACACACGCGCAAACCGTCACACCTGCACGGGCGAGAATAGCCGTCGTCGGCGTGTCCGGCGATCTCGTCGCCCAGCAAATCCCCGGGATTGACCGTATTTCCAACGGACTGCCCAATGTTTCGAAGGGCGACAAGGTGTACCTTCAAGCCGGAGGCGTCATTTCTCTGAATTCGGGCGCAACCGCGTGGGCGTCCGCCGATTTTTCCTTCACCGAAACCCCGGCCGGGTCAAGCGTCGCTTTCGAAAAAATCAATGACGTGATGTATTCGTTCATCCCCGATGTCGAAGGCACATACCGCATTGAAATGACGGCCACCGACGACGCGAATGAAACAGGGACAGCCACTCTCGTAGTCAACGTTGCGAAGTACGTCGGGGTGGGTGGTTTGATCGGATCAGCCATGGTGCCCGAATGCCGTGTCTGTCACTCGGGGATTGCCACATCCTGGGAAGGAACGAAGCATGCTCAGGCATCGATGCGCCTCGACGACACGCAGAATTTCCGAGCGTATTGCCTCCCCTGTCATACCACCGGGTCGCTCAATCCCGATTCGGAAGGCGATGGCTGGCTCCATCGCGCGCGTATTCTCGGCTGGCAGTTCCCGGATGTGATTCAAAGCGGGAATTTTGACGCCATCAAGACCGATTTTCCCGAACTGGCCAAGATGGCGCATGTGCAGTGCGAGAGCTGTCATGGTCCCGGCAGTGCGCATATAGCTGTCACGACTGACAACAAGGCTCCGGTGAACTACACCGCCTCGCAGTGTCGCCAATGCCATGACGCGGCGGCGCACCATCCTGAATTTCAGGAGTACGATCACGCCGCACACAGCCGCTCCATGGCTAGCGGTTTGAACACCGAGTCGATGAATCGTGGAAACACCACGAACAGAGACAGCGATTGCGCTCGTTGTCATACCGCCAACGGCCACGTGGAAGTTCACATCAGAGGGGCTCAATTCTCAAGCGCTCCATACGCGAACCCAGCCGGCGTTACCTGCATCGCTTGCCACGATCCACACGCCAAGAACCATCCTGCGCAGTTGCGCAAGTCCGTTGCCGAAACCTGCGGCGACTGCCACAGTATACGTCCAAGCGGTCATAGCGGTCTTCATAACTCGCATCAAGGACCTATGTTGAAGGGCGAAGGCGGCAAGGAGTTTCCCGGTTACACGTACCGCAACTCCGCGCATTCCAGTATAGCCGATCAGTGCGTCCAATGTCACATGGCACCGCCTGAAGAACAGTATAAGAACAAATTGGGTGGTCATACGTTCAACGTCCATTGGGACAACGACACGCCTGAAGACAGGTCCGATGATGTGCTGAACCAGAACGGTTGTATCGACTGCCACACTGGCGGTTACGACGTTCAGGATTTGCACGATACGCAGGACGAGATCCGGGCATTGCTCGAGGATCTGAAGCAGTATCTCAAACTGCGTCCCGACGGTCGGCCCTTGTTCCCATCGGATGCTTCTTTGACGACGACGGAAGCGGACATACACTGGAATTATTACTTTGTCGCAAATGACAACAGTTTCGGTGCACACAATTATCTCTACTCAAAGGATCTGCTCAACTCCGCTATCGCGGTAGCAATGACGTTGAGCGTCGAGCGTCTTGACGGTGTTCCCTATGAGTACGCGCTGTTCCAGAATTACCCGAATCCGTTCAATCCAACAACGGAGATCCGTTTCAGCATTCCCGAGGCACAGCACGTGACGATAACGATTCATGACGCAACGGGCAAAGTAGTCTACACGCTGGTCAACGATCACTACACAGCCGGAAATTACGGTGTGAAGTGGAACGGGACTGTGCGCGATGGGCTTCCTGCTCGGAGTGGAGTGTATTTCTATCGTATCACGACTGCTTCCTACACCAGTACGAAGAAGATGATGCTCGTGAAATAAACTTCATCCTCATCTCGATTCGAAACGGGAGACCGAAAGGCCTCCCGTTTTTTATTGTGTACACCAGAGCGAAGATACTACGGTGAGCAAAGAGCAGCGTGGTGCGCGTTTGCTCTGTCCGAGGTGCTCGGTTGCGTTTTCGCTGATCGGCACTTTTCAGTTAGAAGCGAAGAGCTAAGAAGCGAAGAGCAGTGCGGTGCTAATCGCTATATCCGCGCGAAAGATGCTGCTCCGGCAAATGAGCACCACGCAAGCAGAATAGCAGACTTCTCGCTTGTACCGACCCCTGCTCTCCGCTCTCCGCTCTTCGCTCCTACCTCACCACAACCCCCCGTACCGCGTGGCCGCGAGGGGTGAGCAGGCGCACGAGGTACAAGCCGGGTGCGAGGCCATGCGACGAGGGCGCGAAGCGCAGCAGCAACTCGCCGTCGGGCGAGACGACCGGAGGCGATACGCCGTCGTGCAGCAGCGCGACTTCGCGGCCAAGGGC
>Ga0114946_10002197_pt1 | contig 13419 bp, 12 predicted proteins | sample WalLakDeSediment_FD_88676 | JGI IMG/M metagenome (GOLD analysis project Ga0114946, IMG submission 88676) | Lake sediment microbial communities from Walker lake, Nevada to study Microbial Dark Matter (Phase II) - Walker Lake 11/02/13 Deep Sediment | ecosystem: Environmental > Aquatic >...
ACGCCCCTGCATTTTTGTTTTCGACCTGCAGGGCGTATGTGATACGCCCCTGCATTTTGGCCTTCGACCTTCAGGGCGTATGCAATACGCCCCTACATTTTGGCCTTCGACCTGCAGGGCGTATGTGATACGCCCCTGCATTTTGGCCTTCGACCTTCAGGGCGTATGTGATACGCCCCTACATTGTGGCTTTCGACTATCTTATATCCTCTATCCTGGCCATGTCCATATCGGCATAGTTAAGGTTTTCGCCGGCCATGCCCCAGATAAATATGTAATTGGAGGTTCCGGCGGCGGCGTGGATCGACCACGATGGCGACAACACCGCCTGGTGGTTATGCATCCAGATGTTGCGCGTTTCCGTGGGCTGCCCCATGAAATGGCAGATGGCCTGCCCCTCAGGAACCTCGAAGTAAAAATAGGCCTCCATGCGGCGTGAATGTACATGTGGGGGCATGGTGTTCCAGACACTGCCCGGCTTCAGCATGGTCATGCCCATCTGCAACTGACAGGTGTCGACCACGCTGTTCACAATCAACTTATTGATGGTGCGGGCGTTGGAGGTTTCCAGTGATCCCATCTCTACCGACTCTGCATCGGCGAGTGTAACCATTTTGTCAGGGTAAGCCTTGTGTGCAGGGGCACTGTTGAAATAAAAATATGCCGGACGGGATGGGTCTTCACTGAAAAAACCAACCAGCTTGTCGCCCATGCCAACATAAAGTGCTTCCTTGTTTTGAAGCGTATACTCCCTGTCGTCGACCTTAACCCTGCCTGTATGGCCTACATTGATGATCCCAAGCTCGCGACGGTGCAGGAAATGACCGGCTTTTACAGGATCGATGGTTTCGAATACCAGTTCGCCGTTTACCGGCAAGGCGCCCCCGACAACATAGCGGTCGTACATCGAATACACCAGGTTGATCTGGTCTTTAACAAACAGTTTCTCGACAAGAAATTCTTCCCTGATCCTTTGGGTGTCGTATTGTTTGAAATCAGCAGGATGGGATGCGTAGCGAATCTGATAGTTTACTGCCATGTTACAAATACCTTTATAATTAAATGAGCAATCGTTTGCACAAAATTAAGAACAATTTCTTAATTACCCAAATATTAACCTGGTCAACTGAAATTTTGGGCCGTTTCAACCCTGGTCGCCTGAAATTTTGGGTTGATTCAACACTGGTCAACTGAAATTTTGGGTTGATTCAACCCTGGTCAACTGAAATTCTGGGCCGTTTCAACACTGGTCGCTTGAAATTTTGGGCTGATTCAACACTGGTCGCCTGAAATTCAGACCGGTTCAACCCTGGTCAACTGAAATTTTGGGCCGTTTCAATCCTGGTCGTAGATTCCCTGACGATCAGGTCGGGGTTTAATACTACGGTCCTTGGCACAAATGCGGTATTTCCGGATTCCATCTCTTCGATGAGCAGGGCAGCTGTCTGGCGGCCCATCTCAACGCCATGCTGATCTACTGAGGTCAGTGACGGTTTGATGATCGCATCGAAGGGTTCATTGGCAAACCCGCTGATGGCCATATCGCCGGGGACGTTCAGCCCTGCTTCCAGGGCACACGTGATGGCACCAAGGGCTGAATAATCGCCCGACGAGAAGATGGCGTCAGGCCTTGGATCCATTATAAAAATATGCTGCATGGCCACACATCCCGTTTCCCTGGTGATGGTATTGGGAAAGATCATGTTCTTATCTGCAACCATTCCGTGGCTTTTCAGGGTGTCGACATAACCTTTGGTCCGGTTCCGGTACACATTGATATGCTGCGGCCCGGCAAAGTGGGCAATGCGTTTGCATCCCATGGCAATAAGATGCCCAACACTCTGGCAGGCGCCAAGATAATCGTCGACCATTACCTTGCTGACCGGCAAATTTTCCACCACACGGTCAAAAAAAACAAGGGGAATCCCCAGGCTGGTCATTTGCTCAAAGTGGGATGTGTCGGTGGTGGAGGCGGACACTGATGCCATCATGCCGTCGACCTTGCCATTCAACAGGCTTTTTATCAGGGCTTTCTCCTTCTCATGCGATTCGAACGACTGGCAGATCATCACACTATAACCTGCATTGGTGGCCACCTCATCAATGCCACGCAAAACCGTTGCAAAGAAATGCCGGTCGATGTGCGGAACCATCACACCAATCAATCGCCCACTGCCTTTTTTCAGACTTAAAGCACGGAAATCAGGCTGATAATTGAGCTTTTCGGCCAGTTCCCGAACCGCATGCCGCATTTTCAGGCTGATGCGCGGATTGTCCTGCAATGCCCGCGAAACGGTGGAAGGTGTGGTATTCAGCGCCCTGGCTATATCCTGAATCGTTGATCTTTTTTTTTGCCCCATCGGTCAACAATCTCTAATCATTTTACTATCCCGTCGATCTTTTTTTTTTGCCCAGTCTGCCCACAATCTCTATTCATTTTCTTATATTTATGCCGCAAAATGCCAAAATATGTGTCTGATTCAACAAAGATACTTATTTTTGTGCAAACGATTGTACGATTGTTCTTCAATTCATTCACAAAACATGGCCAGGTTTAGCAGATTACAGGTAGCGACAAGCATGCAGGAATGCGGGATCATCCCCGTATTTTACCACCCCGACACCGACATATGCCTTGAGGTAATCATGGCTTGTCATCAGGGTGGTCTGAAGGTCTTTGAGTTTACCAACCGGGGAAATTTTGCCCACCAGGTTTTCGGGGAGATCAGCAGGCATCTGGACAAAGAATTGCCCGAAGTAATTCTTGGCGCAGGTTCAGTGATCGATGCCGGCACCGCCTCTCTTTTCATTCAGCTGGGTGCAAATTTTATCGTTTCACCCGTCTTGAAGGAAGACATGGCAGTGGTATGCAACCGCCGGAAAATATTATGGTCGCCCGGATGCGGTTCGCTCACCGAGATTTCACGTGCCGAAGAGCTTGGTGCCGAGATTGTAAAGATATTCCCGGGCGCACAGGTCGGAGGGCCTGACTTCGTGAAAGCCGTCAAAGGGCCTATGCCCTGGAGCAGCCTCATGCCCACCGGGGGAGTCGAACCAAGCAGGGAAAGCCTGGCCGCCTGGTTCAAAGCAGGCGTGACCTGCGTAGGGATGGGCTCCAACCTGATCACAAAAGATATCGTTAAAAACAAAGATTTCGCACTGCTCACACAGAAAGCAAAAGATGCTGTAAGCCTGCTGAATAAAATCCGTGAGGAGCAGCTCAGGGGCATCTGAGGCAACGCCCTGTTTTAACAACGTACCGAAAGAGGTCATCGGACCAGGATGAAAACCATCGACACAAATGATGAAACCACATCCCATGATAAAAACGCATCCCATGTTAATAAAGCATCCCAAAAAGAACAAAATAATTAATCGCAAAAGCACCTTGAATATGCACAAGCATCCAAACATCAATCAACTTTCTCTTTTGCTGATTGTTACCATCGTCTTTGTTTTCGTTTTTGCCGGTTGCGGGCATCGCGAGCATATTACGGTGCTCAAGCTTGCCCATGGTCTTGATCCGAGCCATTCGGTGCACAAGGGCATGGTATTTATGGCCGAGCGTGTGTGGGAAAAATCGGAAGGACAAATGCGTCTGGATGTTTATCCCAGCGGGCAACTTGGCTCCGAGCGCGAAAATGTGGAGATGCTGCAGATCGGCAGCCTGGCCATCACCAAGGTGTCGGCCGCCGTAATGGAAGGCTTTGCCCCCAGCTACCGGATCTTCGGCCTTCCGTACATCTTTACCAGCATTGAACATAGCCACCGGGTGCTCGACAGCGACGTTGGGAAGGAGATCCTGATGGATGGAGAGGAGTTCTGGCTCAGGGGTTTGACCTTTTATGACGCCGGCAGCCGCAGTTTCTACACCAAGGATCGCCCCATTGAGCACCCTGACGACCTGCGCGGGCTTAAGATCAGGGTCATGCAAAGTCCCTCGGCCGTAAATATGATCAGGGCGTTTGGCGGTTCCCCCACCCCGATCTCCTGGGGTGAGTTGTACACTGCCCTGCAAAGCGGTGTGGTCGACGGTGCCGAAAACAACCCCCCAAGCTTCTATCTTTCACACCATTACGAAGTTTGCCGCTTCTATGCCATCAACGAGCATTCCACCATCCCCGATGTTTTGCTCATCAGTACCAAAATATGGAACCAGCTGAACGAACAGGAAAAACAATGGCTTCAGGAGGCAGCCCACGAATCGGCTGTCTACCAGCGAAAACTTTGGGAGGAATCTGAACGGCAATCTCTCGAACAGGTAAAGGAAGCAGGTGTAACCATCTCCTACCCTGATAAAAAACCATTCATCGAGCGTGTGGAACCCCTGTATGAAGCATACAAACAGGATGAAAGAATTTATGCCCTGATAAGAAGGATCCGCGCCCTGGAATAATATGGAACATCATGTAACCCCCCAATCCGATTCATTTATATCATAAAACGCTTCAACATGCATATCCGAAAAAAAGTTGACACCCTGCTGGGCACTTTTGTGACAGTGATCATGGGTATACTTGTGCTGAATGTGCTTTGGCAGGTGGCCAGCCGCTTCATTCTCGGCCACCCCAGCTCCTTCACCGACGAGCTTGCCGGTTACCTGCTCATATGGGTGGGATTGCTCGGCGCCGCTTACGCAACAGGACAAAAGCAGCACCTGGCCATCGACCTGATTTCCAAAAAACTATCTGTTCAGAAACAAAAAAGGCTGCAGACTTTCATCAACATCCTGATTTTGGTGTTTGCAATTGTTGTTTTGGTGATCGGCGGCGCAAACCTGGTATACATTACCTTTCATCTGAACCAGATCTCTTCCGCGTTGCAGATCCCTGTGGGATATGTATACACGGTCATCCCGGTCAGCGGCCTGTTCATCATTTATTACGCCTTCAACGACATTGGTCTCATCTGGAAAAAAGAAGTGCTGACAGGGCACCTCTGACCCATCCCACGATAATGATTAAAATGACCCGTACTGCTATACAATAACAAACAACCTCAAACCGACAACCCATGGGTTACTTAGAAATAATTGTTTTGGTTTCCACTTTCCTTTTCCTGCTGATCATTGGTGTTCCCATTGCATACAGTATTGGCATTTCCGGAACGATCACGCTGCTGATCAGCATCATGCCCCTTCCGGCTTTTACTACCTTTGCCCAGCGCATGGCCACCGCCCTTGACAGTTTTGCCCTGCTGGCCATCCCCTTTTTCATCCTGGCGGGGCAGCTCATGAACCAGGGGGGCATCGCCGTCAGGCTGATCGATTTTGCGAAGGTGCTGGTGGGCAGGTTGCCCGGCGGACTGGCATTTGTCAACATCATTGCCAACATGCTGTTCGGAGCCATCTCAGGCTCTGCGGCCGCTTCGGCCTCTGCCATCGGCAGCTTCATGACGCCCAAGATGGCCGAAGAAGGCTATGACAAAAGCTTCAGCGCTGCGGTAAACATTACCTCGGCAACAACAGGACTGGTCATTCCGCCCAGCAACATCCTGATCGTCTACAGCCTTGCCAGCGGCGGGGTATCCATCGCCGCACTGTTTCTGGCCGGCTATGTGCCGGGAATACTTACCGGGCTCCTTCTGATGGGGGTGGCTGCGACCTTCGCCTACAGAAAAAATTATCCGGTTGGCGACAAAGTCGGACTGCGGGATGGTGTCTACAAATTCCTGGATGCCATTCCCAGTTTGTTCCTGCTGATAGTTGTCATCGGTGGGATCATCGCAGGTTACTTTACTGCCACAGAGGCCTCTGCCATTGCTGTTCTGTATACGTTGGTGCTTTCGATGATCTACCGGCAGGTCAGCCTGAAAGACCTTCCCGCCATCCTGCTCCGCACGGTTGGCATTACATCCATTGTGCTTTTTCTGGTAGGCACCTCAATGGGTTTGTCATGGGTCATGTCATATGCCAATATCCCGCAGACCGTGAGTGCAGGCCTCCTGTCAATCAGTTCCGACAAGATCATTATTCTGCTGATCATCAATATTATATTGCTGGCAGTTGGGGTATTTATGGATATGACCCCCGCCGTATTGATCTTTACGCCAATATTTTTACCGGTAGTGGCCGATTTGGGTGTTGATCCCATTCATTTTGGGATCATCATGGTGGTGAACCTGAGCGTGGGCATCTGCACACCCCCGGTGGGCTCCGTACTGTTTATCGGATGCAGCGTGGCCAAACTAAGCATCCAGGAGGTGATCCGGCCGCTTCTTCCGCTGTTTGCAGCCATGATCGTTTCCCTGATGCTGATCACCTACCTGCCGCAACTGAGCCTCTGGCTGCCGAAGCTTTTTGGGTTCTGAGCCAGCCGTCACTGCCGGGGCACCTTCTTTTTCCGGCATGTCAGCAGAGAGAGCACATCACATACAGGGCCAAGTCATCAAAAATGGCCAACTGAACACCTGATTTCCAGTCGTCGGCAGTTAACAAAGGGGGTATTGAAGCCATCCGGCGAACACTTAGAATCTTTTTAAATTACTGGTTTTGGGGTTAACAGGGCTTCCAAAACTTATTAAATCATTGCTGTTATTGTATTTTTGCAATGAAAGCATTGGAAAACCCGTTAACATCATTAAAATGGACAGAAGACAATTTTTAAGAAAAAGTGTTATTTATTCAACTATAGGCAGCCTGTATGCTTCCACCATCGGGAGGATTCCCGGGTTGGCAGCCAGAAATGCAGACAGTCAGCCGGGTCACTACGACTTGGTGGCCGTAAGAGGTGGCGAACCGGTGGCCATGTACCGCCGTGCCATCAGCGAGATGGGCGGCATACAAAGATATGTGCGACCGGGGCAGCGGGTGGTGGTCAAACCAAATGCCGCATGGGATACACCCCCTGAAAGGGCAGCCAACACCAACCCTGACCTGGTTGGCGCCATCGTAAAAGACTGCCTGGATGCAGGAGCTTCCCAGGTATTTGTTTTCGACCACACCTGCGACAATTGGCAGATAACGTATGAGAATTCCGGTATTGATGCAGCGGTAAGGGCCGCCGGAGGACGCATGGTGCCCGGTAACTTCGAGCGTAATTTCAGGGATGTCACAATTCCAGGTGCCAAACGCCTGACATCGGCCAAAGTGCATGAGCAGATACTCGACGCCGATGTGTTTATTAATGTGCCCGTGTTGAAACACCATGGCTCTACAACGGTCACCATCGCCATGAAGAACCTTATGGGCATCGTATGGGACCGCCGCTACTGGCACCGCAACGACCTGCACCAGTGTATTGCAGACTTTTGCCTGTTCCGCAAGCCCGACCTCAATATTGTTGATGGCTACCGGGTCATGACACAAAACGGACCCAAGGGTACATCCACATCCGACCTGGTGATGATGAAAAGTTTGTTGGTATCGTCTGATATCGTTGCCGTCGATGCCGCAAGCACACTTATTTTTGGGGCTCAACCCCGAGACATTGGCCATCTGCGTATCGCCCATGAGATGAACATCGGCACCATCAACCTGGAAAACCTCAATATCAGAAGGATCGCCATGTAGTTTGCCACACGCAAATAAATGTTGCGGATTAGGGTTTGCGAACAATGGATGGCAGGTTGCCGGCCGGCAACGCTGAGGACCCAGGGATTGTACATACAAACCATGTGGTAAAACAGCATGCGTTAACAGTCATATACCACTGAATGAAGAATTAATCATATGCCTGTCAAACATTTACGGAAAATAAGGATCGGGATTGCAGCCATCGTTTTTCTCACCTTTCTGGTTATGTTTCTCGACATAGATGTCCTGGCGCTGAATCCGCTATCCGAGATCCTGCTCCGTTTGCAAATCTTCCCTTCCTTGCTGAGGTTTTTTGCCCTGTTTTTCACAATTTCCGCACTGGGGTTCTTGCTTATCCTGATTCTTACCTTCCTGTTTGGCAGAGTATACTGCTCTGCACTATGCCCTTTGGGCATCCTGCAAGACATCATCACCAGAATCGCAAATCTTTTTAAAAGAAAGAAAAGCCGAAGATTTTCGTTCCGGAAAAACAAGAAACTTATTCTTCGCTATGGCATCCTGACCGCCACTCTGGCGTTTTGGGTGTTTGGCAGTTTGTTCCTCATCAACCTGCTCGACCCATATTCCAATTTTGGAAAGATTGCTGTTTCCTTCTTTCAGCCATTAACTATTTGGATCAACAATACCCTGGCTGTCATATTTGAATCGCAGGGCAGCTACCTGGTAACACCCCTGATGGTAAAGACCTTGCCTGGGGATGTGGTTTCCGTTTCGGCCGTGATCTTTCTCGCAATCATCATCATGGCTGCCTTTCGCGGCCGTCTTTTTTGCAACAGTGTTTGTCCTGCAGGCAGTTTGCTTGGACTGTTTTCTTCCCGCTCTGTTTTTCAGGTGGCTTTCAGGGAAGAATCATGCACCCTTTGTGGCAGGTGTGAATGGGCCTGCAAGGCCGAATGTATCGACAGCAAAGAAAAAACTGTCGATCATGGGCGTTGTGTAAGTTGTTTCAATTGTTTCTCAGCCTGCAAGAACCAGGGTTTGACCTACAAGCATTTTTCGTTATTGAAGCCCGCTTCCATTGCAACAGCTTCGCAGCCAATTGCCGGCACCAAGGCCGACAATACAAGCAAACGCAGGTTTCTTTTAACCATCACCTCCGCCCTGCTTGGCATGCCTGTGTTAAACAAAATCACCATCGCCAGGGCCAGCAGCCAGCCAGGCATGGTGCCTGCCGGAACCAATCTTCCGGTCACCCCACCCGGTTCTCTCAGCTATGATCATTTCACTGGTAGTTGCATTGCATGCTACCTTTGTGTCAGCGCGTGCCCAACCAATGTCATTGTACCGTCATTTTTTGATTACGGATTGGAGGGCTTTATGCAACCCAAGCTTGACTTCCACAAAAGCTTCTGCAATTACGATTGCGTAAGGTGTACCGAAGTATGCCCCACCGGTGCCATCACCAGGCAAACCCGCGACTCAAAACACGGCATCCAGATTGGTGTTGCAAAATTTATTGTTGAGAGCTGCATCGTTACCGTCGACCGCACCGACTGTGGTGCCTGCTCAGAACACTGTCCTACAAAGGCAGTCGACATGATCCCATATGAAAATGGCCTCTTCATTCCCCATGTCACACCCGGGTTATGCGTCGGATGCGGTGCCTGTGAATTTGCATGCCCCACCTTGCCTTACAAAGCCATTTATGTGGAAAGCAACGATTTGCACATGGAAGCACAACGCATTGAACCGGGTGATGGCCCCAGGCAGGCTGAGACCGATGACTTTCCTTTTTAACCATCACAAAATTCCCATGACAATCGCTTTGACACACATGCGCATGACAATGGATACTGCCTGCCAGCTCGGCTGTCTGGCTTTTTACCTTTGACAAAATGTAAACAAAAATAAGCCTTTTGCCCATCTGCAATGGCCACGATAAAAAATTGTTAATTGTTTAACAATTAAGGGTCAGCAACAAAATAATTCCTGATAATTACTACCTTTGTAATGAAATACCGGCATGGTATTTACGATATAATCATCTGATTATGAATAAAAAAATCAAAATACGAGATCTCACGCTGCGCGACGGCCAGCAATCACTGTTTGCCACCCGGATGACACAGGCCCAGGTAGACAGGGTTCTTCCCTATTTCAAAGACGCAAATTTCTATGCCATGGAGGTATGGGGCGGCGCTGTTCCTGATTCTGTAATGCGCTATCTCAATGAAGATCCGTGGGAAAGGCTTGAAAAAATAAAAGCAGTGATCGGGGAGACCTCGAAACTGACCGCCCTCTCCAGGGGACGCAATCTTTTCGGATACAATCCTTACCCTGATTCGGTGATTGAAGGCTTCAACCGCAACGCCGTGAGATCAGGTATCGACATTATGCGCATCTTCGATGCATTGAACGACGTATCCAACATTGAATCGACCATCAGGTTTGTGAAGGAAAATGGTGGGATAGCAGACTGTACCGTATGCTATACCGTTGACCCTAGGTTCAGAAAGCGCGACCGCCTGAAAGGCATAATCACAGGCAAACCGTTGCCTGGAAAGATCTTTACCATCGAATATTTTGTGAAAAAGGCCCAGGAGCTGGAAAAGATGGGTGCCGACATGATCACCATCAAGGACATGGCCGGATTGATACCTCCGGTAAAATCCGGGATCATTATAAAACTGATGAAAGAGCACATCGGTATACCCATCGACTTTCACACACATTCCACCCCCGGATACGGGCTTGCATCAGCACTCACGGCTATTATCAGCGGCGTTGACATTATCGACACCTGCCTGCTGAACTTTGCCGGCGGCCCGGCAGGCCCCGCTTTTGAGCTCATCCAGCTATTCTGTGACAAATTGGGCATTGATACAGGCGTAAACCTTGCGTCGACGGTAAAAATTAACAAGGAGCTGAAAGAAATACGCAAGGAACTGGCGGCATTTGACACCTATCAGATTTTTCCGCTTGGGTATGACATTACCAAAGATAATTTACCAAAAGAGATTGACCGTCTTTTCGACGATGCCATTGAACTGGCACAGACCCGGAAAGAACGTGATTTGTTGAAAGCAACCCAGGCCATCGAGCAATATTTCCACTTCCCCTCACCCAACGTGAATGTGCGCGAAGCAGAAATACCCGGTGGCATGTACACCAATATGCTCGCGCAACTGAAACAGCTGAAACTGGAAAAACTGCTTCCAAGGGTCCTTGAGATCATTCCAACGGTAAGACTGGCTGCCGGTTGTCCGCCACTGGTAACCCCCACCAGCCAGATCGTCGGGGTACAGGCCGTCAACTGTGTAATTGATGAAAACAATGGCAAACCGCCCTACTCCACCAACTCAAACCAGTTTATAAACCTGGTAAAAGGTCTTTATGGGAAAACACCCATACCCGTTGATCCCGAATTCAGAAAACTACTGACCGGCTCGGTAAAGGAGACCCCTTATAATCCAAACGATTACGTTAAGCAGGAAAATCCTGTGCTGGATGAATATGGTGGAGTCAAGCTTGCGCAGAATGAAAAGGAAGAATTATTGCTGGAGCTTTTCCCGGCCGTTGCCAATAATTTCCTGCGAAACCGCATCGAGGAAAGGTATAATGCTGAAATATCCAACATAGAAGAAGAAAAAAGAAAAAGGTACGAAGAAGAAAAGGCAAGCTATGAGAACTTGTCGGAGGAGGAAAAAAAACGACGGCTCATGGAAGGACTCTCAAGCTATCAGCGCATAACCGGTGAGGGATACTTTGAAGATTGAAAACAATGGCTAATGCCAGCTGGCTGCTTTCATGACAATGCATCCTGGCATCATACGAAAGATAATTTTCTTCATAAAAAACAAACGGGGTCACCATGCATGGGACCCCGTTTGTTGTGTTTCTGTCAGATAGCTTTCTATTTTCAGATAGCTTTCTATATCTGCGCTACAAGATTTATCTTAAGATTTATGTCATCGATGATCAGGTTGTCACCCAGGTTTTCGAAAAAACGCCCAGATCCAAAACGTACTTCGTATTTTGAACGGTCAAAGTTGAAATCGGCCGTTGCATTTATAGCGTTGCCGCTTTTATTAATAAGTGCGTTGAAAGCAATACCGTGGGTAATTCCCTTTATGGTAAGGTTTCCCGTAACCCTGTAGTTGGGCTGACCTTCTTCAGCACCCTCAATGGGTTCAAAGCTTGCAAATTCCAAGGTGGCAACAGGATGATCTGCAACCGAGAAGAAGTCATCCGATTCAAGGTGGCCTTTTAATCTGGCGTTTCTGCCAGGATCGGTGATATCAAGCACCACAATGCTATTCATGTCGATATGAACTTTTCCGCCGAGCAACTGGTCGTTGTAAACATAAAACTCACCGCTCTTGATTGAAATTGAACCGTCGTGTGAATCACCGGTAATTTTCTGACCAAGCCATGCTACTTCACTCTGTGCAGGTTTAAATCCGAACACATCAACTTCTTCCGGAATTTCACCCAATTCAATTTTCTCCATCATCTCAGATGTGCGATCTGCCCTCGGCGCACATGAGGCGACACCAAACAGGGCAATCATTGTAAAAATTTTTAAATATGCCATCTTCATCTTTTGATCGTTATTTTAAAACAGACTATACGATTAATAATTAGTTATTCGATTGCTCTTTTCAATCGCATGTGAAACATCAGAACCCGTTGTTTTGTTTTCAGAATTAATATTTTTTAACAGTCAACTACGAGTTGTTATCCCGATAACAATTCAATTAAATAACTTATATTTGCCCGTTCGCCCGGCAACATTTCAGTTGTTTGATTTTCTTATAAAAATTGAATTTTTTTGTTGAATATTTTTTTTCTAATTTTGGGCGGCCAAACACGCGCAATAAACTAACATTCTGAATCATATAGGAGTATTTCAAATATTGACAGCATTGCATAACGGGTCAGCAAGGTTTGATCAGGTTCTGAACTTACATCTAACAATAAAAAAGATATGCAAACAAAACTTCAGGAACTTACTGAAAAGATTTACCGGGAAGGTATAAATAAAGCCAACGAGGATGCTGATAAGATCCTATCGGATGCCAGGAAAGAAGCACAAAGCCTGCTTGACAATGCCAGGAAGGAAGCACAAAACCTGCTGAGCAATGCCGAAAGAGAAGCGGAAGAGACCCGGATAAATGCGATGAATGAGCTGCAACTTTCCGGCCGGCAGGCCATATCTGACATTAAGCTGAAAATTCTTGGCCTGATTGAAGCCAAAACAATCAAACCGGAAACAAAAAATGCTCTTAATGCGCAAGGTTTCATCCCGGATATCCTTAAAACCATTGTGGGCAACTGGGATCCTCAGAGTGGCGAGGCTGTTGATCTTGAAGCCATGCTGCCAAAGGACAGACAAAGTGAACTGCAAGGCTATTTCAACAATAAAATTGCTGAATTACTCGACAAGGAACTGCATGTGAGTTTCAGTGAGAAGATCAAAGGGGGTTTTAAGATCGGTCCAAAAGATGGAGGATACATGATCTCATTCACAGATGAAGATTTTGAAAATTTCTTCCAGGCTTACCTCAGGCCAAAACTGATAGAGTTGCTGTTCGGCAACAAGCAGGACTAAACTGTGGCAGTGCATCACAAAACATGCAAACGATCTGTTTTGACAATAATCTGAAAATCAAGAGCAAGTGAAGCGTCATTATTATTACCTTGTTGCCGGCCTGCAGGATATTACCCTTGACATACACAAGCTTTCACTGAACCAGCAAGCATTCAGGGAAGAGTTGAAAACCTCCGTACACCGCGACGACTACCTGCTGGTTGAAAAGCTTTTCCTGGTCTACGATAATATCAACTTGCTAAACCTCTTGCAAAAGAACGACAAACCTTTTATTGAGAAAGGAAATTTTTCCCAGGAATATCTTGAAGAAAACATCAGAGAACCCGTTGGTTTG